>Ga0157369_10006242_pt1 | contig 13828 bp, 8 predicted proteins | sample C25metaG_FD_113461 | JGI IMG/M metagenome (GOLD analysis project Ga0157369, IMG submission 113461) | Corn rhizosphere microbial communities from Kellogg Biological Station, Michigan, USA - C2-5 metaG | ecosystem: Host-associated > Plants > Roots > Rhizosphere > Soil | place: USA: Michigan...
ATGTCGGTGAACGGCTCACGCCAGGTGGATAATAACTTCCTTTTCAACGGAGCTAACTGGACAAACTTCGCGCAGAGCACGGGCATGAACTACCCGCCTCCGGACGCGATTGCGGAAGTCCAGGTTCAGACCCAGCAGTTCGACAGTCAGTATGGAAACAGCGCCGGAAGTCAGGTTTCGGTGACGTCCAAAACGGGCACCAACACGTTTCATGGCAGCGCTTGGGAATTTCTCCGCAATACGGACCTGAACGCGCGCAGCTTTTTTCAGACGGTGCGTCCAGCTACGCATGAGAACCAGGCCGGCGCCGCCGCCGGCGGTCCAATAAAAAAAGACAAACTTTTCGCCTTCGGCTACTACCAAAGGCTCTGGAACCGGCCGCAGGCGGGTTCCGCAGTGGCGCTCGTGCCCACCCCGGCACAGCGCGCCGGAGACTTTACCGGCATTTCCACAAAGCTGAAGAACCCTGTGAATGCCCTCACTGGGCAAGCCATAACTGACACCAGTGGCCGCCCGTGCGTTCAGGGCAATATCATCCTGCCCGGCTGTCTGAATCCCGCCGCATCGAACGTTTTGAACCAGTTTGTTCCCCCGTCCGACACGGGACGGGTAATTACGCTGATCCCAACCCCTGCCGACGAATACAGCTACATGGGCCGGATCGACTATATTCAAAACGCGAAGAGCACATTCAACGGCCACTTCTTCGTGGATACGTATGACGCGCGGTTCGCAAATGGCAATATTCAGCCGTATGAGCTCGGAACACGGCATAACAACACCAAAGACGTCGCTATTACCAATACCTATACCTTGACGACCACTCTTCTCAATGAGTTCACCGTGGACTATATGCATGCCGCCGCCGCAGACAATCCACAGAAACAATATGTGCCGTCGACGCTGGGCATCAATCTTCCACAGGGCGATGGAGAAGGACTGAGCATGAACGTGAGTGGCTATTTCAATCTGGCTACCGCGAATCCGGCCATACAGGACTACAAGAACCCGCACCTGCGCGATACCATGACCTGGGTGCATGGACGGCACACGATGAAATGGGGCTACGAAGGCTATCGGGAGAGTTTCCGGCTTGACAGCAACTTCCAGACCCGTTCTTCTACGTTTAGCGGCGCTTATTCCGGAAATGCATTGGCCGATTTCGAGCTGGGTATCTTTGACACGATGAACGTCAACTACGGCTATGCCGAAGCGAATTACCTGCTCTATAAAGCCTTCTTCTTCTTTCAGGATGACTTCAAAGTTTCCCCGCGCCTCACGCTGAATCTCGGGACACGATATGAGCCATACTTCGCGCCGAAACAGAAGTACGGGGATTATACTGTCACGAATCTGGCAAATCTGGGAGTGATCTCAAAGACCCACCCGGACGCCATTCCCGGTACGCTGTTCGTAGGTGATCCAGGCACTCCTGGCAACGGAAAGCTGCAGTACAACGATCTGAATAACTTCGGTCCGCGGTTCGGGTTTGCGTGGGACGTCTTCGGAGACGGAAAGACCAGCGTTCGCGGAGGATACGGCATCTTCTTCGACCAGCTCAGTCTGAATGTCGCTCACCAGCCGCAGGCGCCATTCGCTGGAACGAGCATCCTGAATGATGGCAACCTCAGCGATCCGTTCGGATCCTTGAATGTGCCATTTCCACCAGGCGGGACGTTGTCCGGAAACTTCGGCTGCGTGAAGGTGAGTGCGTTTCCGGGATATAACTGCGCTTTCCCACTGCCAGCGAACGAGGTCATGTCAGACGAGCGCCTGGTTACTCCTTACACGCAATCCATGAGCCTTACCATTGAGCGCCAGGTCGGCCGCGATCTTCACCTCCAGGCAGGCTATGCCGGCAAGCTGAGCCAAAAGCTGGAGGGACACCGATTCTGGGATGCGGCGGTGACAGAGCCTGATCCTCTGACGGGCGCTGCGCCTTCGCTGCAGAACGCGAACGACCGCGTCTACTATCGCGACAGCATCGGCCTTTACGGAACGCAAAACCGCATTCTTGGCAATGACTATCGCTCTGGCTATCACAGTTTACAATTCCGGGCGGACAAACGCTTCAGCCACGGCTTTTCATTTCTTGCATCTTATGTCTTCTCAAAAGAGCTCGACGATGTGGTGTCGCCGCAGCCAGGGCTGACGCCGGGCAATGGCGATCCGTTCAATCTGAAGCTTGACAAAGGCCGCGGAAGTTTTGACCATACGCATGTTTTCAGCATGAGTTGGCTTTGGACACAGCAGCACAAATTTCATAGTCCGCTGTTAAATGCGCTCCTCGCGGACTGGAATATCGGCGCGTACCATACGATTCAGAGCGGGAATCCGATCGCATTCGGACTCAGTTCGGACATCGCGCTGAACGGTACCGGCCAGGCCTCGCTTGAACACGCGCAACTGCAACCGGGAGTGACCTATAACGACGTTGGAATCAGTCATCCCAATCGGGATGCCTTGGTTCATAAGTTCTTCAATACCGCCGCGTTTGTACCTTTATCTCAGATGACGCCCGGAACGTATGGAAATGCGGGCCGTAATTTCATGAACGGGCCGGCTTTGATCAATACTGACTTCACGTTGATGAGGGACTTCCCCATACGCGAGCAGTTCAAGGCGCAGCTTCGCGGAGAGTTTTTCAATGCCTTCAACCAGGTCCATTTCTCTGCCCCAAACACCACGGTGGGCTCCGGAAGCTTCGGGCAAATCACGGCTGCGAACCCGGGCCGTGTGATTCAGGTGGCCGCGAAGTTAATCTGGTAAGCGGCTGCACAAATCGAGTCTCGAACAGATGAAAATATTCACGCTTGCACTAATCATTGCCGCTGCGGCGGCCGCTCAGGAAACGCGCAGGGAAATCGTCAATTCGGCGCCCACTCCCGCCGACGACGCCAGGCAGAACAGCGATAAAGTTCCGGATGTCTATGCCATCCGCGGGCAGTTCGATCACATTCTGGTTCTCCGGTTCAAGTACAACACCGATCTGCTCGCGGGCATTCAAAAGATGGTGAAGGAACAGAACATAAAGAACGCCGTCATCCTCGCAGGGGCCGGATCCGTGCGGGGGTATCAGGTGCACCAGGTCAGTAACCGCGATTTTCCGTCGAAAAATATGTTCGTAAAGAACCCGACCGAGCCGGCGGACGTGATCAGCATGAACGGCTATATCATCAACGGCAAGATTCACGCGCATATGACCATGGCGACTCCGGATAAGGCGCTCGGAGGACATCTGGAACCCGGCACGACGGTGTTTACGTTCGCAATCGTTACGATCGGCGTGATGAAAGATGGAGTGGATTTTACTCACCTCGACGATAAGACCTACCGATAATGTTCGGCAAACACACCATTGCTGCTGCTTTTGTTGCCTGGTCAGCATCGGTCGGCTGCGTCGACGCGCAGGTGAAGATCACGCAACTAATCGACCGGATTTCCGTTGAGATTGATGGAAAACCGTTTACCGCGCTGTTCATGGGCCCCGACATATCCAAGCCGTACCTGTACCCGTTGCGCGCCCCTTCCGGAACGGTGGTGACCAGGCGTTTCCCTCTGGAAAACAGCCCGGGCGACAGTAAAGACCATCCGCAGCATCGCGGGCTGATGTTCGGTCATGCGGATCTGAACGGATTCAATTACTGGGCCAATGAACCGTTCAACCCGGGGCCCAAAGGCAAGATCGTTCTGAAGAAGATCGATAAAATCACGAGCGGCGCCAGGTCCGGCACGATCGAGGCGACGTTCAACTGGGTTGATCCAAATGGGGTCCCGCTGCTTTCTGATCGAAGGCAAATTACCTTCTATTCCGATCCGAAGATGCGGACAATTGATTTCGACATTCTTCTGACAGCGATCGCCCAGGCACGGTTTGGCGATACGCACGAAGGCTCTTTCGGGGTCCGAGTAGCCGCGTGGCTGGAGGAACCCGCGCCCGCATATGTGCCGAAAGCAGCGGGCGGTGAGCCAAGGCCGACTGTACCGAGGCGAACCGGACTGATTACTAACTCGGAAGGCCAGGCCACGGAAGCGCAGGTTCGCGGAAGGCGCGCGGACTGGGCCGATTATTCCGGTGAAACACAGGGTGAGAAACTCGGTATCGCTATTTTCGATCATCCATCCAACCCACGGCATCCTACCTACTGGCACACCCGGGGCTACGGCATGTTCGCAGCGAATATCTTCGGCGTCCGGGATCTCGGAAACAACAAGAATGCGGATGGAATCCTGACATTAAAGCCGGGCGAGCATCTGCGATTTCGCTATAGGGTAGTCATTCATCCGGGGAGTGCGCAGGAAGCCAACATTGGAAACCTGTACCGGGAATATGTGAGCTCTTCTGCTCCGAAATAAATTCTCATCCGCGTCGAATCAGCAAAGCGCCTCCCGGTCTTTGATACGACGCTCCGCATTGCCATACGGAAGGAGAAGAAGTGAGGACTCAACTGAAGGTCGCCCATCTGGCCGTCTGGGCCGGCTTGCTGCCGCTGGCGTCGCAGGCTGCGCCTGTCCATGTCTATGAAAAGGTGGAACTGACCTTCACCGCGATTCGCCATTACAATAATGCCTACACCGATGTCGAAATGTGGGTGGATCTCAAAGGCCCTCACTTTTCGAGGCGCTGCTACGGCTTCTGGGACGGCGGCCAGACATTCCGGGTGCGCATCATGGCATTGGAGCCGGGCACGTGGTCCTGGGTCAGCGGATCCGAACCCTCTGATCCCGGCTTGAGCGGAAAGAGCGGTTCCTTTCAAAGCATCGCCTGGACGGAGTCGGAAAAGCGGGAGAACCCAAACCGGCGTGGCATTCCCCGCGCCACCGCCAACGGCCACGCGCTCGAGTGGAGCGACGGCACACCGTATTTTATCGTTGGCGATTACTTTTATCCTGCTTCCACTACGCGATATATCTGGCGTGATTCCGATGAATCTTACCCGGTGGACAGTCCCCGGGCCGGGTTCAAAGACATATTGAAATTCCGAAAAAGCCAGGGCTTCAATATGATCTACATCATTTCCAGTTTCCCCAACTGGAGCTATGACGGATGGCCAGCGACGTTGCGAGACGAAGCTGGAGTGCCCGTTCGTGGCGCCTGGCCGAATGGCAACCAGGATCGCGCCGAGAATATGGTGAATGAAGAGAACGAGAAGCCGTTCTTCTTTCCCGGAAAGGCGAAGGGCTATGGGGAAGTTGGGGCAGACTTCTGGCGCGTGAATCCATCCTACTTTCGATATTTAGACAAAAAGATCGACTACGCCGCCACACATGGGTTTCAGGTCTTTCTGGAGACGCTGCGCCGGGATATCGGCGCGTACCTGAAGGCATACTATGGAGCCAGCAACCCGGACCTTTCGAAGAACGCGGTGTACTACTATATCCGCTGGATCTTCGCCCGCTACCAGGCTGATCCCGTGATGTTTGGAATTATCCATCAGGACATCAGCGCCCGGCCGAACTCGAACGATGCGGGCCTGACGCCGGAGGACTGGCGTCCAGTCCTCGATGGGTTTTACCGAAAGTACGGGCATCCGCCTTTCGGTCAGATCGTCACCACTAACATCAGCGGCTCCACTTACCGGGCCTGGGGGCACACTGACAAAGCCCCCTGGCTCATGCTGCACCAGACCGGCAATACGCCTCGTGACAACCGCAGCGCTGAAGAGATGCTGGAGATATTCCGACTTCCACACCCGCTTCCGGCTTACAACCAGGAGGCCTGGTACATTGCGACCGATACTCCGGATGAACGTGCCTGGAACAGAGAGATTATGTATGGCTCGTTGCTGAGCGGCGGACTTGCCGGAGTCTCCTACGAGGCTTACGGCATGACGCGCGGAAACCGCGAGAGCGGCATCCCCGCCCGCTCCGGGACGCAAGATTGCGAGCGGCGGCAGCAGCGCCAATCATATCGCCGGGGAGGCGCGGCCTCGTCCGGCGCCCGGCAGCCCCGGCTGGAATTGCTGCGGCGGACCGTTTCCGAACATGTGGGAGGCCGTGATGTGGAAGTCCGCAGATGAACCGCAATACACAGCGAAGTTTATGCTTGCGAGCGGCGCACTGTATCAACAACTGGAACCGCATCCGGAACTGCTCTCCGTTGCGAAGACGGGCGATTGGCCCACCGAGGGTTGGTCTTTTCTGATGCGTACCGCGGATCGGCGCATATTCAAAATCTATTTCCAAAGGAAAGCCGCCCATGCCGATATTTCCGGGGCGCTGCCGAACACGGAGTACAAGGCCCAGTGGTTCGATCCTCGAACAGGCGCGTGGAGCAATGCCGGCGGCGGTAGCATCACGTCGGACTCGCAGGGGCGAATTCGGATTCCGGCGTTGCCAAATCCGGCCGAGGATTGGGCACTCAGTCTGGCTTCCAACTGATGAATGCCACCGGCGGCCGCTTTCAGCGTTTCGATTTCTGCTGTGATTCCTCGCCGAAATTCGCTGCCAGATAAGCGACGATCTCGTCAACTTCCCTGTCGGTCGCCTTCGCCCCGCGGCCGACCATGTCCTTGACAACATCGCTCCAGCCTTGCCTGGTCATGCGCGCCTGAGTCACCTGGTCGAGCCCGTGGCACTCCGCACAGACGCGTTCCGTGACCGCTTTTCCGGGCCCTTCCGGTAGATGCGCATTCTCCTGGATCCTGCGATTCACTCGGCCGCTCCGAGAAACCGGCTCGTCGGATTTTGTCGCGTGGCTCGTCACGGCCGTGACTTCGCGAATCATCCCATCGCTCTTGCTCAGGATGAACAATTCTCCACTCGAGTCCATCGCTAAATGGATATCGGCGCGACCACCCGCAACTTTTGCACCCCCGGGCAAGTTGGGCTTCGCCGCGCCGCGGGCGTGATAACCGGCCAGAACAATCGGGGACATCGTCGGATAGAGTTCCTTCGCGCCGTTCGGTTGATTCCAGCGCACCGAAATCTCATGAATCTGCGCCATCCTCTTTGGATCTCTTGCGGCATCGACGGCCAGCATTTCCTTGAATTCAGCCCACCAGATGCGTCCGGTGGTGATGTCTCCGAAAAGATATTTACCCCGAAGCGCAGGAAAAGCTTTGCCGCGATAAACAAACCCGCTGCTAATGGCATCCCCTCCGCCTTCCACGTGACCGTACTCGATCACGGGATAGCGTGGGGTAACCATTCCATCGATTTTTGCACCGTCGATCTGCACCGGGATCTTGTCCGGCTCGGGAATCGGCCCCAACTTGTTGCCCACCTCGAGGCTTTGGTTTCCCTCACGAAGGGAATAGCCGTAATTGGCCCCCTTATGCACGATGATGACGGTTTCCCAGGTTTGAAGGCCAATGACCTCGGCGATCAAATGATTGTTGGAGGGATCGGTCGGGTCCACGTCCCAGGTGAGGCGGTGCGGGTTGCGCAAGCCGTATGCCCAGATTTCTTTGCGGGCTCCTGAATCATGCACGAAGGGATTGTCGTTGGGAATGCGATAACGGCCATTTTCACTGACCGTGCTCGTGGCCGTGTGCTCCGCCAAATCGGGAATAATGCGCCAGATCTTCCCGATCATCGTATCCAGCCTTTGCGGGTTCAGGCGCGTCTTGGGATCGGATGATTCGCCCGTCGCGCCGTCGCCGCATGATACGTACATCACCCGCCAATCCGGATCCCCGCGCCGCGCGGTCGGATTGAAGATCATGTCATCCAGCGGATGGGAGGGACTATTCATCTGGATGCGCACTACCTCACGGGCTGTTCCTTGAAAAGCTGTGTCGAAGATGTTCGTGTCCGTCCACTCGATCAGCACGTCTTGCCGTTCCGACCGGATTCGTCCGGGTACGGCGATGGCGGGCGTAACGGTGTAGCCAACAGTCTTCAACCCCGGATAATGCGAATTGTCCGGTTCCACAGGGCCGGGATCGGCAGGGTTCTCGCAGTGCGTCGTGTAGAACTTTCCGTTGTGGACGTAGTCCGGATCAAACCGGAGCGCGACGAATCCCTGCGAGAAAACATTGGGTCGGAGTTTGTGAAATATCCCGGTATGACCCTCTTCTCCATTCAAATCGAGGTACTTCGTGAGCTTGCCAGTTTTCTTGTCAAGAATGTATAGCGGGCCGTTCATGTCGACGATGAACAGGCGGCCCGTTCCACCCGGCTCCTCGACGATCATGTTGGGTCGCGCGAGATAAGCAGCTTCGCGCTCGCCGTCGATCGCGCCGGTTAGCGGCATGGTCAGGAAGTCTTTGATTTCAAGCGTCAGTTGCGGCGCCGTGTCGGCGTTCAGAGATACGGGGTTCAGGTATGCCAGGCAGGCAATCGCCGGAGCCACAATTTTTCTCAGCCATTTGTTTTTATCTGGCGAACCACTCATCAGAATCTGCCTTCCTGTTTTCAGTCGCTCGGCGCTGTACCCCAATCGAAAGCATAGAACTCCGCGCGGCCGAGATTCCTCACGCCAGCACGGAATCGAACTGAAACATAAGCGCCCGAATCACGACCAATTACATCAAACGCCGTTTGTGCGTACGCGTAACCGCCGCAGTAGCAGTCACGAGCGACGAAATGGCATAGAATCGAAAGCATTCATTCACGCGGACAAGAAACCAGGATCAGCGGCGGAGTCGTGAGCGTCACAAACAGATCAGTGCAACTGTTCCTGATCGATTTGGCGCCGCAGGCCGGGCTTGCCCGCGCGCTATCCATCCTTTCTGGGGGTTCAGCAAGTCCTGGCCGCATCCGCGATGAGAAAACCATGGTGAGGAAAACCTTTAAAGATATGAATTGCCGATTCATGTTTGTCATTCTGGCGACCGCGCTGGGATTCGCACTGTTACCGCTCGCAGGTCAGCAGCAGGGAACACGCCAGGCCGGGCCTACCGCCGACCCTTACGCCAACAATCCCGCTGCGGGAACCATGAAGTTCCCCCTGGCGGCGCCCGCCGGCAAGGACTCAGGCGCGATTACCAGGGCGCCTCAGGGTGCGGTGAATCAGGGCATCATCGATGAGAAAACATGGAAGTACGGTCACGTTTTCGATGCGCCGGCAAGCGGCAAGATCTGGAATCCGGTGAAACTCAAAATGATGCGTGGCGAGAAAATAACGGGTGGCACGGTGTTCGCCAGCTCCGATCCTTCGACATACTGCGCGATGGCGAATGCCGGGTATGATTTCATCTGGACGGAAATGCAGCATGACTCCCGGGATTGGGAGAACGTCCAGAAGATGTGGGCTGCCTGCCCGCACGCCAAAGCGGTTCCCGGCGTTCGCGTTGCATATGCGGATGAACGCGAAATCCAGCATGCGATGGATGCGGGCGCGCTCGTCATCGTGATTCCGACTGTTCGAACCGTGGAGGAAGGTCGCGCCGGGCGGGATTGGACTTATTTCCCTCCGCTCGGGAAGCGCAGCCAGGGGGGCGGGCAGGCGTTCTCGCCGGCCTTTTGGGGCAACGTTCCAGGCGGCTATCGCGACACGATCAACAACAATGTAGTTCTCATCGAGATGATCGAAACGGTGGGCGGTGCTGCCCAGGCCCGCGAAATCGCGGCGATTCCGGGAGTAGACGCCGTATTCGCGGCGAGTGGAGATCTCGGCAATTTCTCAGGGTACAAGCAGGGCGACCCTGATTACGAGCGCCTGATTAACGTCGTGCACGATGCGGCGCTCGCGGCCGGCAAGCGGCTTTGCGGCCCCCTTTCCTGGCGCGATCGGCCGGACTTCACCTGCTTCCAGGCCGGCAGCGAAATAGCGAACATTGCCCGTGGCGCGGCCGTGGAACTGGGAAACCTGAAGGATACGCAAGGCAAGCCCGAAGTGGGCCCTTACGCGAACAAGCCGTAGGGACGACGTCGCTTGCAGGCAGAGGGGCGTAACGGCGTGCGGCGGCAGCCTCCAGCAGGATCCCCGTCAGCGCGCGCTTAGCCGGTTCTCGAACCACACGACATTCTGGCTTTCCTGACCGGCCACCAGGATATCGGGCGCACCGTCCTGATTCAGATCCACCAGCTTCAATTCGTACGCGGACTGGTCCTCGGAAATCCTGTGCTCCGTAAATCCGCCGCGGCCATCGTTTTCATACCATGCAAGGACGCCAGAGTCCTTTGCGCACACGACGAAATCCGGATCGCCGTCTCCATCCAGATCCGCAATCGCGATTGCATGTGGTCCGACCAGCCGGGTATCGACCTCATGCGGCTCCCACTCAGGCGCTTCGAACCACACGATCCCTTTTCCGTGGCCGCGGCTGGCGAGGAAATCCGGTTTGCCATCGCCATTGAGGTCGTAGATCAGAATATTCGTTGCGCCGGGCTGTCCGGTGGCGATGACGTGTTTGATCCACGGCTGCATGAAGTCGCGCGGGTGCTCCCACCACGCGAACCAGTTCCCGTCGGGGCCGGATTTCGCGCCTGTGGCTACATCGATCAGGCCATCACGGTTCACATCGCCAATTCCGATATAGTGCGCGAAACCGGGCGCGTCGTGATTTGCAAGCACGAACCGGGACCATCGTTGCTCCGAACGAGCCCCTGGCGGAATTTTGAACGAGAGAATGGAATTCGGGAACCCGCCTTCCGGCCAGTCACTCATTGCGATGAGTTCCGCTTTCCCGTCGGCATCAATGTCAGCCAGAGCCAGGCCGTGCACCCCATCCGCGCCGCCCTTCTTCGCATCATCGATCAGATGAAACGTCCACTTCTGGTGAAGCGGATCCTGCGGGTGTTCGAGCCAGAAGATGAGGCCGGGATGATATTGAGCGCCGATGTAGTCGATGTCGCCATCGCCATCCACGTCGAGAGCCAGACTTTGTATCACGCGAATCCCTGAAATCAGGGTTGAAGGCCTCCAATCCGGCGCGCTGAACATGGAGATCTTGTGGTCGTTTTCAATATCGCCGCTGATGACATCGAGCCGGCTGTGGCCCGCGAAATCCGCCGCGACGACCGTCTGCGTGCGAAATCCATGCGCAATTACATGACGGATCCACGGAAGTCGCGTCTCATTCCAGAAAACCTGCGGATGATTGCCGGGCAAAACGATGTCCGCGAGCCCGTCGCCATTTCCATCCGCGACGACAATGTTCGATTCACGCGGAATGGCCTTCACTTCCGCGACGCGGACCCACGCGCCGTCCGGCTTGCGTTTGCAGATCATCGCAGGCCAGCCCACCAGAAGTTCATCGCTGCCATCCGCGTCAAAATCGCCCCAGCCGAGGAATTTTGCCGAAGGCGGCGCGCAGCCGGGCAATTCGCTTACCCATGCGGCGCCGGGAATTGGAACCGGATGCGGCAACGTCGTCTTTTGCGGATCAGGCTCTGAGACGGGCTCGCGCTCAACGCCAAACGAGGAACCCGACGCGGATCGATAATGGACTCGGTTGATGATCCCGTATGCCCGCGTCTCCGGAAGCGCCGTTGAAGCATTCCAGCGCGCTTGACGAAACCGGATTTGCGGAGCTTTGGCGGAATCCGAACCCTGATTTGCCGCATACGCCAGCGCGAGAACCAGGCTGGCGAGTATGAAACAGCATCGCAGTAACAACTCGCAGCCCTTCCTATTGCGCCGGCAAGCCGAACGTGAAGATGTTCGAGCCCGCCGCCATCGTGATGTACTCCTGACCATCCACGGCGAACGCCATCGGCGAGGCCTTCAGGTTCGAGCCCATATAAAAATGCCAGAGATCGGCTCCTGTCTCGGCATTCAACGCGACAAGATCTCCGCTATCATCCGCCGTAAATATCAGTCCGCCGGCCGTTGCTACCGTACCGGCCCACATGGTGGTTGGGCCCGGCATCGGGTATTCCCATCGCAGCTTTCCCGTCTTCACATCGAGCGCACGCAGAAAAAATTCTCCCGGCTCACTCGGTATTGACGTGTGTCCGGTGCCTCGAAATCCGCTGTTTGGAACCGGTTGTTGAGCGGAGCTGTAATAGGTCTCGCATTCTTCAAGAGCCACCACGTAGAACAAACCGAGACTAACATTCACGGACGGCGCCCAGTAGTTCGTTCCTCCGTGAACCGACGGGCAAACCCTGATGCCGCCCGGCGAAGGATCCATGTTCGGCACGACTATAGGGCGGCCCTTCGCATCGATTCCTTTAGCCCAATTCAGCTGTTTTACGAAAGGTCGGGCGAGCAAAAACTCTCCGTTGGTGCGATCGAGTATGTAATAGAAACCATCACGATTCGCCTGCACCAGCAGTTTGCGCGCACGTCCGCCGAAATCAGCATCCAGCAGGACCGGCGTTTCATTCGCATCCCAATCGTGCGTGTCGTGCGGGACGAACTGAAAGTACCATTTCAATTTCCCGTTATCGGGATCAAGGGCCAGGACGCAATCGCTGTATAAGTTGTCCCCGGGCCGGTCGCCGCCAAAGTCAGGCCATGGGTTGCCGGTAACCCAGTAAAGAAGGTTCAGGTCTGGATCCCATGTGCCTGTGGTCCATGCGGGGGCGCCGCCCCAATCGAGTGGAAACTGGCCCCAGGTGCTGCTGCCTGGCTCGCCCTGTTTCGGAATGGTTCGGAAGCGCCAGACTTCTTCGCCCGTGTTTGCGGACAACGCGGCAATAAAGCACGCTTTGCCGGACGACGCGACGCCGACAATAATCTTGTCCTTCACGACGAGCGGCGCGCCCGTACACGAATAAGCCCGGTCGCCTCCCGCGAAATCGCGATCCCAGAGAAAACCTCCATTGCCTCGCCGCAATGCGATCAGATGGCAATCGCTGGTTTCAAAGTACACTGAATCGCCGAACATCGCCGCCCCGCGGTTGACGCCTCTTCGTCGGACTCCGGTCGCCGTGTATCGCCAGATTTCGCGGCCGGTAACCGCATCGAGCGCATACACTTCATTGCTGTTCGTTACATACATAACGCCGCGATAGACCAGCGGCGTGGTCTCGAGATCGGCCTGCGTATCGATGTGACGCACCCACTTCGGCGAGAGTCGCGCCACGTTCGCGCGATTGATCCGGTCAAGCGGACTGAAACGATGCGCGGCATAATCTCCGATGTAAGTCAGCCAGTTCTGGTCCGGGCCCTTGCGCAGATCCTGGTCAGTCACCTGTGCGGCGGCTATTCCGGTTGCACCCAGCAGTGCAGCAAAAAGGAAGATTTTCAATTCTGCTCCCTCTGCGCCGGGCGCGGTGACCGGCGATCGGCTTCAGCTTCGGCGCGAACCGCCTGACGGCTGAGGAACGCAACGATATCGTCGATTTGATTGGGAGCGAGGCGTCGCGCATAATCCGCCGGCATCCACGAACCGGGTTGCAGCCTGGCGCTGTTCATCTCCGCGCCGTGCAGCAGATGAATCTGCCCGGTTTCGTCGATCACCTGCATCGACCAGTTCGTTTCATTCTTCACGATGCCTCGAACGCCGCCTGCAAGCAGGATCGGCTTGTAACCGGAGGTCGACAGTGCGGCCGGATTGACGATTGCCGTTCGCAGCTCCGAAACGCGATGCGCGAGGCCCGCATTCGAAAGGTCCGGCCCCAGATAACCACCCCGCCCGCGAATCATGTGACACGTTCCGCATCCGCCCTTTCCGTAGAAGAGCGCTTCTCCATTCGCGGCGTTGCCTGGTACGGGCACGCTGTTCGCCGGCGCGTTCAGGCTCCGGACGAACGCGGCAAGCTGCCGGATCTGCTCCTGCGGCAATGCGAAAGCAGGCATCGCGGTGCCTTTCACGCCGTTGTGGATCCAGTTCATCAGTTCCGTGTCAGATGCGCGACGCACTTCCCAGCTGTTCACAAGATCAGGACCCTGCCCTTCTCCCTGGCCACCCTGGCCAGACCGCCCGTGACAACCCGTGCAGAGCTGCTGAAACTGCTTCTGGCCGGCTTCCACTGCAGCCTGATCGCGCGC
>Ga0157369_10006245_pt1 | contig 13825 bp, 14 predicted proteins | sample C25metaG_FD_113461 | JGI IMG/M metagenome (GOLD analysis project Ga0157369, IMG submission 113461) | Corn rhizosphere microbial communities from Kellogg Biological Station, Michigan, USA - C2-5 metaG | ecosystem: Host-associated > Plants > Roots > Rhizosphere > Soil | place: USA: Michigan...
GCCGGCGGCCAGCAGCGCACCGAGGACGATGCCGATGTCCATCACGCTGGTGATGTCTTCCCACACCGGCGCGGCCAGGGCCTTGGCATTGCCCGGCATCTGCCAGAACGCCCAGCTGGCCACGTCCACACCCAGGCCGCTGGCGACTTTGGCGCCCCACAGCGCGAACGCCGAGGTGATGCCCCAGGGCCGTCCCGCCAGCGCCAGGGTGGCGTAGTTGAGCAGGGCCAGGCCGATGGCGCCCCACACCAGTGGCCACGGCCCGCGCAGAAAGCGGCGCAGGCCTCGGTGCTCACTTTTCACGCCCTCTTCCAATTGACCATGGCGACCCTTCTCCAGCCGTACGGTCACCAGCGCAATGATCGCGAACACCGCCAGGCTCAAGCCCAATGCCGGCACCACGCCGAAGCTCTTGACGATGGACACCGCCGGGAACGCCGGCAGCCCGAACCACCAGTCAACATGGTGCGTGGCGATCAACGAACCGCAGATAAAGAACAGCAACGTGACCAGCATGCGCGCATTGCCACCGCCGACGGTGAACAGCGTGCCCGACGCACAACCGCCGCCCAGCTGCATGCCGATGCCGAAAATAAATGCCCCGAACACCACCGACACCCCGGCCGGCGCCACCAGCCCGGTCACCGGCTGCCCGAACAGCGTGCCCGCCCCCAGCGCCGGGAAGAACAGCAGCACCGCCAGCGCCAGCATCACCATCTGCGCGCGCAAGCCAGCGCCACGGCGATCATTGATGAACACGCGCCAGGCCGAAGTGAAACCGAAGGCGGCGTGGTAGAGGGTCAAGCCCAGTGCGGCGCCGACCACCAGCAACAGCACCTGGTGCGAACCGACGCTGTTTTGCAGGAACAGGGCGCCCAGCACCAGGATGATAAAGGCCACCAGCGGCGCGACGGGTTTGCGCGCGGGGGTGAGAGGCAGAGAGGTACTCATGGGGAATCTCGGTCTGTTTGAAAGGAGTAGGCTGCGAGGGTGGCGAGTATACCCTTGTGTGTAGATAATCCCGGGATGCGTGTGGCCTGACGTCGCCCCTTTCCTCCATCAGCCGGTGAACCCGTGGCCAAAGACATAGAGAACCCGTGCGTTTCCCTCTGCCAGCTCAGCGGCGACCTCTGCGTCAGTTGCGGACGCACCAAGGATGACATCCGCAAATGGAAACGCATGAAACGCCCGGAGAAGATGGCGGCCGTACAGCGTGCGACACAGCGCCTCAAGGCGTTGAAAAAAGCCAGGTAAAGCTGTTCATGCATCTGTGGCGAGCGGGCTTGCCACAGATGCCTGCTCACCACAATTGGCCCGCAAGATGGGGGTCAACCCCGCCCCACGGACCCCGACACCGGAAGATCACCCAGCAGCTTGAGCCCGGTGCTCTTCACAAACGTCGCGTAGTCCATCGGTTTCTGGATGCACGTCTCGGCGTTGGGCAGCACATAGGCCCAGGCGCGCTTGCTGGAGGCGTCATACACCAGCTTGAACAACCGCGTCGGCACCCAGACCTTGTTGTGGCCGATGGTGCCGTAGCCCGGGTCGAACAACGGGCCGGTGAACACATACACGTCGCCACCGGCACGCACGGCAAACTTGCGCACGTCGGCCTCGACCTTGCTCCAGACCTTGCGGTTGTTGGTGGGGTCCTGGGGCACCATGTTCGACAGGGCAAAAGACTGCGCCATGGCGTGGGCGTCAGGCGCATCGGCGGCCGGGGCCTGGTGGCCACGGTCCACGGCCGGGTGCTGGCTGCGGTAGTCGCTCAGCTCCGCGCGGCCACCCTGGGGAATGCGCGGGTCCGCATAGAACTGGTTGGTGCGCTCCTCGCCTTTGGCGTCTTTCAATTGCGCGGCATTCAGGCGCTCGACGACCACCAGCGGGGTCTTGCTGGTTTGCGAGTACAGCACCGCAAAGGTGTCCGAACACAGGGCCAGAGGCTTCATCGACGCCGGGACGGTGGCGGTGTTGATCGGTCTGGTGGCAGGAAAGAGTTGGGCGCAACCGTCAAACGAGCTGCGCTGCTGGGTGGGGGTATAGGGATTGGCGAGGCTGCGTGCGTCTACAGCGGTGGAGAGCAAAACGAGGGCCGACAGCCCGACTGCAACGTTGCGTAGGTACATGCGTTAGATCTTATGGTAAGGGTAAACGGACACGCGCGAATATTCGTGCGGGGCCTATGGACCCTCAGATACCTGTTTGGTGCCGCCAGGCTTTCGGTAAAGGTTGAACCTCTCCTACATGCAAGGGTTCAGAACCCTACATCCTCGGAGGAATTTTATGACCCAGACAGCCTTAGTCGTCGGCGCCAGCGGCATCGTTGGTAGCGCCATCACCCAATTACTGCTGGACAACCAATGGCAGGTTGCCGCGCTCTCACGCAGCCCCTCCCAGGTGCCCGGCGTGATCCCGATAAGCGCCGACTTACAATCCCCGGCCACCGTACAGCAGGCACTGACCGCGTTAAAACCCACCCACGTATTCATCACCATTTGGTCGCGCCAGGCCACTGAAGTCGAGAACATCCGCGTCAACGCCGCCATGGTGCGCAACGTGCTGGACGCCGTACGCCCCACCGGCAGTGTGCAACACGTAGCGCTGGTCACCGGGCTGAAGCACTACCTCGGCCCCTTTGAAAACTATGGCAAGGGCAGCCTGCCGCAAACTCCGTTCCGCGAAGACCAAGGCCGCCTGGACGTGGAGAATTTCTACTACGCCCAGGAAGACGAAGTGTTCGCTGCGGCCGAGAAAGATGGTTTCACCTGGAGCGTGCACCGCCCGCACACCGTCACGGGTGTCGCTGTGGGCAATGCGATGAATATGGCGACCACCCTCGCCGTCTACGCCAGCGTGTGCAAATACACCGGGCGCCCATTCGTGTTCCCAGGCTCCCGCGTGCAATGGGACAGCCTCACCGACATGACAGATGCGCGGCAATTGGCCCAGCAACAGCTATGGGCAGCCACCACGTCAGCGGCTGCCAACCAGGCGTTCAACATCACCAATGGCGATGTTTTCCGCTGGCAATGGATGTGGGGGCAGATTGCCGATTACTTCGGCCTTGCACCAGCACCGTTCCCAGCCGCGCCCGCCCCACTCGAGCGCCAGATGGCCGACGACCAGGCCACTTGGAACCAGATCGCGGCGCAGTACGGGCTGAAAGAAGCCGACATCAGCCGACTCATTTCGCCATGGCACACCGACGCCGACCTGGGACGGCCGATCGAGGTGGTCACCGATATGTCCAAGAGCCGCCAACTGGGTTTCACCGCTTACCAGGCCAGCGACCAGGCCTTTTTCGACGTGTTCGATCAGTTGCGCGATGCACGGCTGATCCCTTGACTGGATAGCGGCAGCACGACCACAAACTCGCTGCCCCTGCCGTGTCCTTCACTCATGCCCGTCACTGTACCGCCGTGGGCTTCGACCAGTTCGCGCACCACGGTCAAGCCAATACCCAGGCCGGCGCTGTTGAAACCGATGGCGTGGGCATCTTGCACATAAGGATCAAAAATGAACGGCAAGGCCTTGGCGGTCACGCCAATGCCGTTGTCGGCAATGCTGATCTTCAGTTGCCCGGCCTCTACTCTCACCACCATCGCGATACGGCCAGCCGCTTGCGTGTACTTGGCTGCGTTGCCCAGCAGGTTGTGCAGGATCTGCGCAAGCCGTACGGGGTCGCCGTACAGGCTCGGGATAACATCCGGCAACACCACATCGAATTGCTGCTTTCGACCGATCATCACTGGGCTATAGGCCTCGACAGCGGCATTCAGGATACGCAGCATGTCCACCTCGCGACGGTGGATGCGCAGCTTGCCGATGCTGGCACGCGAGACATCCAGCAAGTCATCGACCAGTTGGGAAATATGCTGGACCTGGCACTCTATCAATTCACGCATACGCGGCAGTTCGTCGCTGGGTAGCAGGACCATGCGCTCGGCAATCAGACTGATAGGCGTCAGCGGGTTGCGCAGTTCATGGGCGACCATCGCCAGGATGCGTTTCTGCTGACCTAGCGCACGTTCGGCGGTGACCTGCAGGTCCTGGGCGCTGAGTGCGGCGAACACCAGTTGCGCATTGGCTTCGCGCAGCTTCTGGAACAGCAGTTGGTCCTCTACCTTCGGCGCCGCGACAGTGTCGGATTGGGCCAGGAGCAGTGCCAGCACCAACTGCTGGTTGGCCTCGATCAGTTGCTCGACATGCTGGGTATCCTCTAGGCGAGTGTTGGCGCCTTCCAGTTGTTGCTGCAGCGCAGCCAGTACGGCACGGGCTTCAACGATTTTCTGGCCGAGCAGGAACAGCTCATGGGCCGCATTGGCCACTTTACGCGCGTCCTCTCCCGCCGAATTACTCATGGGTCAGTTCAATCATTGTGGTCTCCTGTGCGCTGGGTCGTCGGACGCCCACCCAGCAGCCCCTCCTGGTCAGCGAGCATCTCGCCGATCTGCAGGCCATCGTCATTGATGTGGTATTGGCGCAGCTCGTCGCAGTGAGCACTGTCGCGCACTTTGACCACGGCCATGATGCGCAGCAGGCGGCTGCGGACTTCGATGTAGCGCTGCACGATGATCGCGTCCGTCAGGAACGCGGTGCCGTAGGGGCTGAAGCGCAGGTCGGTGTAGCGGTCTTCCAGCTCTGAGGTCATCAACACGCTGACCCCGGCGCGGGTCAACGCGGTAACCATACGTGACAACGACTCACGGAAGTCTGCGCGGAAGGTCGGCGCCAGGGCCAGCTCAAAGCCCGACAGCGAATCGATGACCACCCGCGTGGCGTTCAAGCGACTGATTTCGCTGAGCAGCAGTTGGACAATTTCGTCGATCGACAGGTCCGGCGCCCGGCTGTCTACCAGGCTGACCTGGCCGCTGCGGATCAAGTCGGCCAGCGTTGCGTTTTGCGAGTGATTGGGCCGTTGCTCAAACACCGCGATCACACCGGCTTCGCCATTGCGCGCGCCCTCGGCCAGGAAGGTCGCTGCCAGGATGCTCTTACCCGACCCCGAAGGCCCCGCCACCAGCAACGAATAGCCACGGGGCAGGCCGCCACCGAGCATCTCATCAAGGCGTGGCACGCCCATTTTCAGGCGCTGCATGGGCAGCGATCTCGGCGTCTCGTCCGGGTTGAGCGGGGCCGGTGCGAACACCCTGATGCCTGAACTGGCGATACGAAAGGTGTGCAGCCCCGGCAAGGTCGGTTGGCCGCGCATCTTCATGATTTCCATCTTGCGCACCATCGAATTGCGCTCGACGCTCTGGCGCAACCAGATCAATCCATCGGCCACGGTGAAGATCGGGTTGGTGTCGGTCTCGGTGAAGTACTCGCCGATCAGGAAGGTGGTCGCTTGCCACGTGGTCATCAACATACCCAATTGTTGTACGAACTGCGGCAGGTTGTTATTCGGGTTGTGCTGGGTCTGGCTGGCGAGCACCACCGAACGGAAGGAGTCGACAAACACCAGCGACGGCGAGTGTGCCTCCACTTCGCTGACAATGCGGCGCAGCACTTCGTCCAGGTCCCCGGCCAGGGTGTCGTCGGCCAGATTGATATAGCGAATCGACTGGTTGATGGCGTCGTTGTCGAAGAAGTCGAACTGCTGCTGATACCGCAGCATCTTCAGCGGTGGCTCGCCCAGTACGGTGAAAAACAGCGCTGGGCGTTCGGGTGTCGCCAGGGCAAACATCATCTGGTGCGCCAGTGTGGTTTTGCCACAGCCAGGCGGGCCGGCGATCAGGTTGAACGAAAACTCCGGCAAACCTCCGCCCAGCACCTCGTCCAGCCCTGGCACACCGGTAGCCAGGCGGTTGATAGTTACTTTGGTGCTCATGGCGAATTTTCCTGCGAAGGGGTGTCGCTCAAAGAAGGTTCCCACACGTCGCGCAGTAAGCGAGCAGTCAGCGAGGGCCCGATCAGCGTGGTGAGCAAGGTATAAAAGGCGGTGAGCAGCACCTCACCGAAAAACAGTGCATCGGCTTCACTCAGCTCAAGCAGTGCGGCCTTGAGCCCGGCCCGATCCGGTGCGGCCTGCGCGCGGTCGTGCACACCGGCCAGGCGCGCCTGGGTCGATGCACTGAGGTGCAGGCTGCGGCGCAACAGCGCGACACAGCCTTGCTGCCCGATGATGGGGGTGAGTGCTGCGTCCATGTCCTGCAATATCGACATGATCGCCTCGGCGATGCCTGCAATATCAGCGGTGGGACCAGCACGGTGCGCCAGAGACGCTACGATCTGGCGGCTCTCTTCGCTTTGCGTGGATATGAAGGGCTAATATCCGATGTATTGAGGCCCAGCGTACACCCTATGGCGTTCGTCCGAAGGTTTAATGCGCCACCACTGCCGCACCCGCCCGCCGCCCGGGCTTGAAACCATGGGCACGGGCGCCCCAGGCAATCGCCAGGGACACGCCGACCAGCACCAGCATGGCCCAGGGAAACGACGCCACGCCCCAGGTGTCCAGCAACACCCCGCCGACCACCCCACTGCCGGCAATCGCGCTGTTCCAGGCCACCACATTCAGCGACAGCGCCACATCCGCACCATCCCCCGCCGCATCGGCCAAGGCCGTTTGCAGCAAGGTTGCGGCACCGCCGAAGCTCAGGCCCCATAGCGCCACGCCGAGGTAGATCACCTGCGCCACGCTGCCGAATAAGCCCAATACCAACGAGACGGCCCCAAACACTGCCAGGCTGGTGAGGACCGTGATGCGCAACAGCGGCTCCACCAACCTGGCGGTGATCCAGATCCCCGCCAACGCAGCGATCCCGAAGACCAACAGCACCAGGTCGACCCGATCCGCCAAGCCAGCAGGCGCCACGAAGGGTGCGATGTAGGTGTAGAGAATGTTGTGCGCCAGCATCCAACTGATCACGACCGCGAGCACCGGCCGTACACCTGGCGTGGTCAACACCTTGCCCAACGACACGCGTTGGTGCGCAGGCTGGGGCGCGTAGTCCGGGACCTTCACCAACACCCAGGCAATCAGCACCAGGCTCACGGCCGACATCAAGCCAAAGGTAGTGCGCCACCCCACCAGCCCGCCCAGCCAGGTGCCCAGCGGCACACCCAACGACAGTGCAATCGGCGTACCGACCATCGCCAACGCCAGCGCCTTGCCCTGTTGATGCGGCGCGACCATGCGCCGGGCGTAACCGGCCAGCAGGCTCCAGGCCAACCCGGCCGCGACACCCGCAAAAAAACGCGCCACCAGGGTCACGCCATAGTGGGACGACAGCGCCGTGATGGAGTTGAACAACAGAAAACCGACGATGGTCAGCAGCAGCACATTGCGCCGGCGCCAGCCACGGGTGGCAATGGTCATCGGGATCACCGCCAGCACCGAGCCCAGGGCATAGGCGGTGACCATCTGCCCGGCCATCGATGGGGAGATCGCCAGGCCGTCACTGATCAACGGCAACAGGCCAGCGGGCAGGGTTTCGGTGACGATGCAGATAAAGCCGGTCATGGCCAGGGCGAGCAAGGCGCCGATGGGCAGGCGGTCGGATGACGCCGATAAAGTCAGTGAGGGTGTCACGGAAAACTCCTTGAGCGGGACTTAAATACTGATCGATACAAATGTTGCAAGCGAGCGCGCCACGTTGTCAACGACTTATGTATCGACTAGTATTTATCTCGCTTCCCCACCGGAGATCAGACATGGCACAGATGGGCCGCCCCCGCACCTTCGACCGCCAACTCGCCGTGGACCAGGCCCTGCACCTGTTCTGGCAGCACGGCTACGACGCCACCTCCCTCGCCCAGCTCAAGGCCGGCCTGGGGGGCGGGATCTCCGCGCCGAGTTTCTATGCAGCGTTCGGCTCCAAAGAAGCGCTGTTCGACGAGTGTGTGCAGCGCTACCTCGCCACCTACGCCCGGGTCACGGAATGCCTATGGGATGAAAACCTGCTCCCGCGCCAGGCCATTGAAACCGCGCTGCGCCAATCCGCACGCATGCAGTGTGAAGACGGGCACCCCAAGGGCTGCATGGTGGCCTTGGGCGTGATGAGCGCACCAAGCCCGGAGAATGCGCGGGTGGCGGATGGATTGACGCAATCGCGGCTGCGCACGCGGGCGGGGATCGTGGCCTGCGTAGAGCGCGCCATCAGCGCGGGGCAGTTGCCGGAGACGATCAACGCCCCGGCCATGGCGGCGGTGTTTGACAGCTTCTTGCAGGGCATTTCGATACTGGCGCGTGACGGCGTGCCCCATGCAGCCATCGACGCGGCGATCAGCCAATTGCTGCTGACCTGGGATATTGCTGCATCCATCGCGCCCCCCTCACCACAGAGGCGATGCCTGCATGCCGAAGGCTAAGCCTCCCGACATTGCATCAGAAAATCCACAAACGCCCGCACCCGGTGCGGCACATACCGCCCATGGGGATACAGCAAGGTAAACGGTCGCGAGCGTTTGCCGTAAGGCTGCAAAACCTCCACCAGGCTGCCATCGGCCAATTCTTGCTCGACGATAAACTTGTAGGTCTGAAACAACCCCGCGCCGTGCTTGGCCAGGGTCACGCCGCCCAGCACATCATCGGAGCAGCTGTACCCTGCCTCCCCCGCGTACTCCTGCGCCTTGCCGTCGACCTGGAACAGCCAGGCGATGCGCCGACCGTTGCTCGGCAGTTCGTACTGGATGCATTCATGGGCGGGCAAATCCGCCAGCGTCTGTGGCACGCCGGCGCGTTTCAGGTAGGACGGTGCCGCGACCACCACCAATTCAGCGTCTTCCAACAAGCGCGCGATCAGTGACGAGTCGGGCTGGGCGCGTACACGGATGGCCAGGTCATAACCTTCGGCGACAAAGTCGATATTGCGGTTGCTGATATGGACATCCACCGTGACCTGCGGGTACAAGGCGCGAAACTTCGGTAGTAACGGCAGCAGGCGGTGATGGGCGTAGGTGGTGGGAATGCTGATACGCAGCAGCCCAGAGGGCACGGCCTGGGCGCCCATCACTTCCTGCTGGGCTTCCACCAGTTGAGTCAGGGCCTGGCGGCATTGTTCGAAGAAGGTCCGGCCACTGTCAGTCAAGCGAATGCTGCGAGTGGTGCGCACAAACAGGCGCGAGCCAAGGCGTTCTTCCAGGCGCGAAATGCTGCGGCTCACGGCGGCGGGTGTGACACCGGCAACCTGCGCGGCGGCGGTGAAGCTGTTGGCTTCGGCGGCAAGGCAGAACAGTTCGATACTGCCCAGCTGCAAATCTTCGAAATGGCGCTTCATGACGCATTACACCGGGTAAATAGGTGTCGCAATACTTACCAGCCCACCGCAGGTAAATACAACAACTCCCGCGCTATTCAACCGCCTTCGGCACAGAGACATACGCATCGGCACCGGCTGAATACTCAATAATCGAAGGTGTGTTCATTTTGAGTTAGTGGCGTTCGATAGGGTCGCTTTTCATCCGCGAAAGAAGGCGAAACTAGTACAAGCCAGGCTCATCCAGCTTGACCACATACTTGAGCTCGTAGGATTCGGACGGTCCAATGTCCAAAGATAGGCGCTAAAACAACAGCCGCGAAAAGTCGCAGCAGGCCTGGGCCAGCTTCGCCACGTCCTGGTTCAGGCCGAACTGGCGGTCCACCCTGTGCAGCGCCACGTATTGGATATCCGGCAACGCCGGCTGGGTGACCAACGCGCGCAACGTGCCTTGCTCGATCAGATGGGACAGGCACGCCACCGGCAGGTAGCTCACGCCAATCCCCGACAGCGCCAACCCGGCCTGCACCAACAGGTTGTGGCTGGTGAGGGTGCGCGGCATCTGCACGTTGTTTGCCGCCAGCCAGCGCTCGTAGATCATCCCGGTCCCCGACTGTGAGCCTTGGCCTACTCGCCCATTGGCGTGTTCGGCATGATCGCCGTGACCGTGGCCAACTTCGGCTTTGGCTCGTTGCTGCCGTTGGCCAAGCTGATCATGGTCAGTTACGTGTCCATCGCGTTCTTTGTGCTGGTGGTGCTCAACCTGGTGGCGCGCCTGTGCGGGATCAATCTGTTTGCCTTGATGCGCCATATCAAGGATGAGCTGATCCTGGCTTTCTCCACCGCGAGTTCGGCGTCGGTCATGCCGCAACTGATGAAGAAGTTGGAGACCTACGGCGTGCCGCCTTCGCTGGTGAGCTTTGTGGTGCCGGTGGGTTACTCGTTCAATCTCGACGGCGCCTCGCTGTTCCTTGGCATCGGCACGCTGTTCGTGGCGCAGCTATACGGAATCGACTTGAGCCTTGGGGATCAGGCGCTGCTGGTGGTGACCATGGTGCTCACCTCCAAGGGGGCTGCGGGTGTGCCGGGGTTCATGTTCGTGATTCTCTCGGCAACACTCGCCAGTGCCGGGTTGCCACTGGAGGGGATCGCGTTTATTGCCGGGGTGTATCGCTTGATGGAAATGCCGACTACCGCACTGAACGTGCTGGGCAATGCGCTGGCGCCGTTGGTGATTGCCAAGTGGGAGGGTGGTGACGCTAAGGCGACGCACGAACCGAGCGCCAAGAATGTGCCTTCACGTTAGCGAGGGCCTTACGAATAAAGGCGCTCCAAAGAGCGCCTTTATTCATTTCAACTCACTGCTCGCCGATGGATTTCACCTCAGCTTTAGCAGCGCCACCGATGGCAATGCGTTTAGGCTTGGCTTCCTCCGGCACGACCCTGAGCAGGTCGATGCTCAGCAAGCCATTGGAAAGCTGTGCGCCTTGCACTTCGATGTGGTCGACCAGGCGGAACGACAGGCGGAACGCGCGCTGGGCAATGCCTTGGTGCAGGTAGGTGATGCCTTCATTGTGTTCGCGTTTGCCGCCGGCGACGGTCAACACGCCCTTTTCCACCTGGATTTCCAGGTCATCTTCCACCAGGCCTGCCGCCGCGATGACGATTCGATAATGGTCATCGCCGTGCTTTTCGACGTTGTGCGGTGGGTAGGTGGTACCGGCCTCGCTGCGAAGCGCCGATTCGAAAAGGTCGTTGAAACGGTCAAAGCCGACGGAATGGGGGAACAGTGGGGCCAACGAAAGAGTAGTAGCCATTGCAAAATCTCCTGAGGTTTCTCCAAGTGATTTGGTACGCGACCCATATTCGGCATCGCGTAAAACCTATGTAGGTTCAGGCTTAAAATTTTCAAGCGACGCCCACAAAAAAAATTTACCCGATGCGATAAGCCCCCAACGAAAGGCTCACACACCTACGCGCAAGGACCGTTGTGGGATCAACCAAGGCGACCCGGTGGGCACCGATTTCAAACACGTCACACTGCGCCAGTACCAGCGGCAACTCGGTATACCCAAGGAATGGCGATGGCCTGGGCACCGGAAAAAATCATGGCTTCACTTTGCACATTGACATATCGGTAAATCTCGATATCCTAGTGCCATGGACCTACTCGACATATTCAAAGCCCTCTCAAACCGAACTCGACTTGAAATCCTGAAAGGTTTGAAGGACCCCGAAAAGCACTTCCCCCCGCAGGATGAAGGGGACGTTCATACCGTGGGCGTCTGCGTCAGCAGCATCCAAGAGGGCGTCGGGCTGTCGCAGTCAACTGTGTCCGATTACCTGGCCACGCTGCATCGAGCCGGCTTGATTGAAACCCGGCGCATCGGCCAGTGGACCTACTACAAGCGCAACGAAGCAACCATCAGCGCCCTGGCCGAAATCATCGGCAAGGAGCTGTAATTTTTTACCTCAGGATATCGAGAATTCCCGATATCCCTTTTTACCGAAATTCACGGCTACTGAACCCCACTGTTACTGAAACGAGGTAATGCAATGAAAGCGATGATGCTCGACTCATTTGGCGGCCCGGATTCGTTCAAACGCTGCGAGGTGCCCACGCCGGTTCCGCAGACAGGACAGGTACTGGTGCGGGTCCACGCAACGTCTATCAACCCGCTGGATTACCAGGTGCGGCGCGGCGACTATGCCGACCTGGTACCCCTCCCCGCCATCACCGGCCACGACGTCTCCGGCGTTGTCGAAGCCATCGGCCCGGGCGTGACGAACTTCGCGCCCGGCGACGAAGTCTGGTACACCCCGCAGATCTTCGACGGCCCCGGCAGTTACGCCGAATACCACGTCGCAGCCGAAAACATCATCGGCAAGAAACCGCCCGCCCTGAGCCACCTTGAAGCGGCCAGCCTGAGCCTGGTTGGCGGCACGGCATGGGAAGCGCTGACCGTGCGCGCAGCGCTTCGGGTCGGGGAAAGTATCCTGATACATGGCGGCGCCGGCGGCGTCGGCCACGTGGCGATCCAACTGGCAAAAGCCATCGGCGCCAGGGTGTTCACCACCGTACGCGAAGCCAACATTGAGTTCGTTGAAAGCATGGGCGCCGACGTGATCATCAACTACGAAAAGGAGGACTACGTTGACGCCATCCTGCGGGAAACCGGTGGGCGCGGCGTCGATGTGGTGTTCGACACCATCGGCGGCAACACGCTGTCGCGCAGCCCCGACGCACTCGCGCAACTGGGCCGCGTGGTCTCGATTGTCGATATCGCCCAGCCACAGAACCTAGTCCAGGCCTGGGGCAAAAATGCGAGTTACCACTTCGTGTTCACGCGGCAAAATCGCGGCAAGCTGGATGAGCTGAGCACGTTGGTTGCGCAGGGCCAACTGCGCCCCCATGTGGGCGCCGTCTACTCGCTGGCCGACATTGGACGCGCCCACGCCCGCCTGGAGAGCCCCAACAACGGCATCCAAGGGAAGATCGCAATTGCTGTCGAGCCTACTCAAGGAGCAACGTCATGATCTACGAGATCGCCGTGCTGCCTGTTCACAAGGAACACATCGACGCCTTCAGGCTTGCCTTTGCCGAGGTGGCGCCACTGCTCAGCCGTGCGCAAGGCTACCTGGGCCATATGCTTGCCCAGGGCGTTGAAACACCGGAGCGCTTCAACCTGATCGTGCGCTGGGAATCGCTGGAGCACCACACGCCGGTGTTTGAAGCGAGTGAGGACCATCGGCTGTTCATGCTGGGGTTGGAGGCGTTTTTTTCGGAGGAACCGCAGGTTTATCACATTGAGGGGGCGGGGTTTATCGACTAGAAAATCCAAGGCAAAAAAAAGCCTGCATCTCTGCAGGCTTCTCTTTATGTCGCTATCTGGCTCCACGACCTGGACTCGAACCAGGGACCCAATGATTGACAGTCACTTGCTAGCTGTTAGGCGCACTGGGGCCACGACGAAATGTGGCGCAGAAAATAGGTTAGCTGCATAGCGTGGGTCGCATGAATGCGTCACGCCAGGAAAGTTAGTCGGGTTGGGGTGGCTTGTCAAAGCGGGGCAAAGCAATGACCTGTAGGAAAAGGAGGCGCCCTCTGTCAGCTACCGCGCAACCTTTATGCCTCACTTAACTTCCTGACCAACGTAGCCGCCACAGTAGCTTTTGCCGCTTTTCGCTACTTTAGCGCGGAGCTTTTTCAATGCGGCTAAAGGCATCGATGTAAGCAGCCTTCAACGCAAGACTAACAGCATTTAGTGTTTCGGACTTAAGATAGGCTAGATTCTGACTAACCATCTCTTGGCCTGCCCTCTTTATTTTCACACGCGACTGCCCGGTATATTTAGCCGTCCCGATATACACCGAGAGCCTCGCTTCGCACGCATAATAATCAGGACTGTTCCAGGTTTTGACAAAAACCCGGTCGATCTCGACTCTGGTTTTTATGCTCGCATCTGCGTCAGATCCGATAGACCGTTTGGTGAACTCAGACCAATCGGTGACTGGGATATTAGCGAAACCCTCGTACAGGCCCACGTTATAGTTGGCCGCATGCCACACCACCTTACTACGCTCGGAACAGGGAGCGCAGCGTTCATCGCCAGATACGCTGGTTA
>Ga0157369_10006246_pt1 | contig 13824 bp, 9 predicted proteins | sample C25metaG_FD_113461 | JGI IMG/M metagenome (GOLD analysis project Ga0157369, IMG submission 113461) | Corn rhizosphere microbial communities from Kellogg Biological Station, Michigan, USA - C2-5 metaG | ecosystem: Host-associated > Plants > Roots > Rhizosphere > Soil | place: USA: Michigan...
AATCGCGCATCATGGCTACAATTGCAAACCGGCCATCGGTCATTTGATTGCCCGCCAGATATTCACTATGTGAGAAATAGTTATCGTCAGTAGCCGTATCGATATCACTGACTTCAATATGATCTGTATTCACTCCAGCTTTAAGCAATTGCTCGCAGGCCACCTCAAGAAGGCTGCGGTTTTCAAAGGCAAACAACGGATAGTTCTCGGCGCCGACAGCTGGACTCAGCCAAGCTTGCAGGTCGGCTGGTTCACTCCCAAACTCATCTACTAAGAACTGAACACTCTTCACTCCGCCTTCCATCTCGACACTATGGCGGCCTAGGTGCGTCACCATCAGAATCCGATTGGTCGGATCATAAATAACTACACCGAGGCAATCTGCAAGCGGTAAGAAAATAGCATGATCAGGTCGCGTCACAACAAGAGCATCAGCGTGTAAATCCGAAACAGGCTCAAGCATCCCCTCACCTTGATTTACCTCATCAACAATCTGGTAGCGCATAAAATCAGTCGTGTCTTCATACGACACCTGAACGAGTGTTGCCTGATTTGGATCAATACCGAGTTGATCGAGAAACGCGATTCGGTTATCGCGAGTTTCGTCGTCATCGCCACGGTCAAAACGCATATTACCGTCGTCGGTCGAAGAGACGCCTACGACAAGTGCATCACCGAAAATGGTTGGCTGGTTAGCGTGAACCACCGATAACCCTGGCAAGATCCTGCCACTGTTCAAGCGATAGACTTTCAGCTCGGTCGTTTGGTGCAATATTGGCCGCGTTTAAGTAAGCTTCAGCTTGGTCTTTTGAAATATGCAATCCTCCAGATAAACTTGAACGAAGCATTTTACGCTTAGCTGAGAAGCCAGCTTTAACCACACGGAAGAATTCTTTTTCAGCGATGTCTGTCAGGAATGGTGTAGTGCGGGTCTTTAGGATAACAACTTGGCTGTCCACTTTTGGTGGCGGCGTGAATAAGGCAGCGGGAACGATATCGCCAAGTGTCACATCAGCAAACAGCTGTGCACTGACCGCCAGAATACTCATATCACCAGGGAGTGCAGCGAGACGCTCAGCCACTTCCTTTTGCACCAATAGTACTGCAACGTCAGGTTTATTGTCGGCAGTCATAAGAAGCTGCACAATTTTACTCGTAATGTAATAGGGCACGTTTGCGACAACCTTATAGCCGGCCTCTAGTTGTGAAAGATCAAATGCGAGAATGTCACTTTGAATAACAGTTAAATCTTTGCCAGGAAACTGTGCTGGTAGTTTACGGGCTAGCTCTTCATCGAACTCAACAGCAACCACTTTTTTGCTACGGCGCAACAATTCACTCGTTAATGTTCCGAGTCCCGGGCCAATTTCAAGAACGGTATCATCAGCAGTTAACTCTGCGCAATCGGCGATATGCGCCAAGACATCACGATCGCGAAGCCAGTGTTGTCCAAGAGATTTATTTGGACCAGCCATTAGTTTGGAGGGAACTGCGCAAGGCCTAATTTTTTATAACATCCAGGATGCTGTGTCGCCAAACCACCCTTTGATAAGTTCGTGTTAGCGATTACCATTGCATCTTGATCGGCAGGATTAGCCATGTCAGGGCGGACACCAACGAGATCCGGCCGGCCGGTTTTCGACGCAACGCTGTTCCATGTTGCTGGCAAGAACTGGTATGCCCCGTAATAGCCATTACCTGAATTTCTCGTATAAACACCGCCTGTCTCACATCCGCGAAGCGCAGATAGCCATTCATTTAGTGATCCACTAAATTTATTTTTAGTACCAACAACTTCAACTTGCTTTACAGATTCCTTAGTGATGACACTCTGAATCTCTTTACGGCTAATTTCTTGACCATTTTTCATCTCAATCTCATAACTAACAGTCCGCTTACCAACCACACCTAGAGTTTTAACTTCCTTGTAGCCAGCTTCGTGATCCGCACTCTGTATTTGTTCGACATCAAATTTGATATCCTGGTCCTCAGTCACGGTCTGAACACCGTTACGCCACAGCTCAACCGTCATGCCAGCAACAATTGGTGTAGAATTCGGCACAGAAACAGTATCATTTTTACCAAGAGTAATCTTCTTTTGATCTAACATCTCGCCAACGGTCGTCGCTTGAGTATATGCCGCGATTGTCTTGCCATACAGCACAAAGGTAAATGCCGTCGCGCGGTCAATCGCTACCTGCAGACCCGCACCTTGGCTGACCATATCGTTATTAGCGCTCACCGTCGTAATGTCTTCATCTTGAAGTGTAAAATTAGCGTGCTCAACAATTTGTTTTGGCGTTTGATATGGTGATAAGATTTTTGTACGCGTATTGCCGTCGATCACCGTCACTGGACGCGCACGATAAACATTTACGTCGTAATGGCTAGCCACTAGCGTTTCATCCAGACCTGGCTCAACGAGGTCGTTTGGGTCGATTTGAACACCTGCCTTTTTAAAGGCTTCGCGAAGCGTCTTTGCATCTGTCAAAAAGCCTTTATCCTGACCATTTTCATGAAGCGTGATTAAATGCTCACCCGTAGCAACAGGTGTTTGTGATTCAGCATGCGTACGAGTTGCAAGGATAATACCAAAAGTGATAACAACAAGACTGAAAGCTGCTGCAAGAATGCCGTACGGGATGCTTGGTTTGCGGGTTAGACTTCTCATAAATTGGGGAAACACCTCCACGGTGCACTTACATGATTATATCAAATCTCCTTGGTCTTTGACAGGCTTTTAAGCGCAAGCGTTACCAGTGGCGACAGATCTTTTGGTAGCGAAGCTATAGAAAACCACTTCATCGCGATAATTTCGCGTGGATTATACGCCACCTCAGGAACAGCATCGTTACGAATCGTTACTAAGAAGATCGGAGCAGTATACCTATCTACAAATGTTCCGATATATGAAAATTGATCAATGGGAATTTTCAAACCTATCTCTTCATAGAGTTCGCGGCGTGCAGCTTGATCAGGCGTCTCGCCACGCTCAACACCACCACCAGGTAATCCCCACTGCTGTCTTCCTGCCCAATTTTTCACCAGTAACAATTCGCCAAACTCGTTACGCACCACAACCCTGGCACGAGGCGTTCTAAATATCAAATTATGAATATAGAAGCCAGTTATATGCAATGGGCTAATTATTCGACCAAAAAGATAATGGAGTCTCATAACTTTTCAAGGCGAGCGAACTGGACGTTCAACTTTTTTGTCTTGCCGCCAGCAAACTGAACAGTTACCGCGAGCCCATCGATATCAATCACCTCGCCAACGCCAAACATCGCTGAACGTACATTATCCCCGATATCAAATCCTGGGCCGTCGGCAAATTCATCGTATTCGTCATGAGCCTGAAACGATGGTGCAGGTGCTGTCATAACTTCATGGCCCATATCCGCCAGGAATCGTGATGCCGGGTTGTAACTACGCTGGCCGAATTGCAGACGCGACTGGGCGTAACTAAGGTGCAGTTCTTCGCGTGCGCGCGTCATACCAACATAACAGAGGCGTCGCTCTTCTTCGAGTTCGGCTGGACCAGCTTCATAGACGCGGGAATGCGGGAAGATGCCTTCTTCCATACCCACCATAAAGACCACAGGGAATTCTAGGCCTTTGGCGGCATGGATAGTCATCAAGGTCACCTTTTGCTCACTGCTGCTCGTATCCATACTCGACATTAGTGCAACTTCCTCGAGGAAATCTGGGACTGAGGCAAATGATTTAGCATCAGAAATCAGCGCACCCAGGTTCGATTCACGCTCTTCAGCCTGAGGTGTACCATCAAGAATATAATCACGGTAACCTGTTTTATCGATCAGTGACTCGATGACTTCACTTGGTGAAGCGCCCGACTCGATCTTGGCCTGCAAATTACGCAGGTTGGCGCCCAGAGTCATAAAAGCCGTCCGCGCTCGCGCCATCACTGCTGTCGTTTGCTCTACATTCACGAGCGCTGAAATAATATCCATGCCCGTGCTAGACTGCCAAATCAAAAACTTCTCAAGGCTGGTTGCACCAATACCGCGAGTCGGCACGTTAACGATACGACTAAAACTCATACGGTCATTCGGCTGATAAAGAAGCCGCAGATAGGCAATCACGTCTTTAATTTCTTTGCGGTCATAGAACCGAACCCCGCCAATAATCTGGTAAGGGACACGTTGCTGCAACAAGGCGCGCTCTAACGTGTAGCTTTGTGAGTTCATACGATACAAAATGGCAAAATCACCATATTTACGTGCACCCATTGTCGCCTGCACGCCAATCCGACTAACAACCGTATACGCCTCTTCAGCTTCGTCATATACCGGATGAACTTGAACAGGTGCACCAGCTGGTTCGGCTGTCCACAATTCCTTATCTGTACGCTGGAGGTTTTTCGTAATGACATTGTGTGCCGCCTCAAGAATTGCGCCTGTACTACGATAGTTTTGCTCAAGTTTAATTACTTTAGCACCAGGAAAATCGCGTTCAAAGTTCAGGATATTAGTAAAGTCTGCCCCACGCCAGCTATAGATCGATTGCCAATCATCACCAACGACGCAAATATTACGATCATCACCGACCAAGCTTTTAACAATCGCGTACTGAGCGGCGTTCGTATCCTGATACTCATCGATTAAGATGTGTTTAAACTGAGAGCGCCATTTTACACGTATTTCTGGCTGGTCACGAAAAAGGCGAACTGTTTCGATAAGCAAATCATCAAAATCAAGCACCCCTGCATCAATACGCATCTTTTCGTACAACGTATAGATTTTGGCGACTGCCTGCTGGAATGGATAATGACTGGTGTTTGCAAATTCTTCTGGCCCAACCAACTCGTTTTTGGCATTAGAAATAGCACTGCTGACGGCTCGTGGCTTTATCTGCTTGTCGGCAATCGACAGCTGTTTCATAGCTTGCTTAATAAGTCCCTGACGGTCATCCTCGTCATAAATAACGTAGTTTGGTTGAATGCCGATCTTGTCCCCATCAAGCCGCAATAGGCGTACGCAAATACCGTGAAATGTTCCCATCCACGGCATAAATGATCGCGTTGTCTCTTGACCAACCAAATGCGCTAAACGTTCGCGCATCTCCTTGGCTGCTTTATTAGTAAACGTTACTGCCAAAATCTCGTTTGGCCAAACACGCTCCTGCGTCATTAAATACGCAATACGATGCGTCAGCGTCTTGGTTTTACCACTCCCCGCTCCGGCCAAAATAAGCACTGGACCAGTCGTGGTTTTTACCGCGTCAGCCTGCGCGGGATTAAGATCTTGTAGAATATCCATTATATCTATTATAACGGATAAGGCTATAAATACGGGCTAGATAATATTAAATAGATACAGCACAGCCGCGCCACCGCCGCCGATAATCAAGAGGAGTAGAATCCAAACAATCCACAACCAACCAGATTTCTTTTTAACTGGATGCGCAAGTGGCTGATGATAATTATTCGTATCATAGATGCCGCCATTTGTTTGATCGCTGGTGCTCTCTTCCTCTTTATATTGCTGAGGAATTGAGGTAGGACCGGTCGGTACCGGTATTTCACTAGCTGGCTTTTCTGGCTCAGTTTCTGTCTTGGCAGATTCTAGTTTTGATTCTGCATTTTCAATAGTTGACTCAGTAGTGTTCACTTCAGATGCTTCTTCGACAGGACTCGAGTGAGCTGACGTATCACCGTCAGTTTCAATAGCCATCAGATCTTTTTGTAGCTCAGGAGGAAGAATCGGTGCAACATCCGCAGTCTTAGCTGGCAGCTGATCATTTGGGTCATCAGTAGTATTCTCTTCTTCTTCAGCAGCGGCAGTTGTCACTACAGGTTCAGTTACTGGCGCGCTGTCAGTTGCAGGACCACCAAGAGGACGTTTCTCTACCTTGGCATCTGTAATGAATGGAGAGGTAAGTGGCTCTGGTGTGGTATCTTCTAGATCATCAAGCGAAAATACCGCATCGTCATCATCATCGTCAGCTTGCTCGGTAACAGCCGGAACAGTCTCAGTTTTTTCTTCAACATCAGCTTTTGTGTCAGCTTCAGGCTGGTAACCTGACATTTCAAGTGGATCAGGCCATTCATTTTGCGCATGAGCGACAGCATGATCGTCAGCCACTGGAGTCGGTTCAGATTCAACATGATTATCTTCTTTAGGCTCATCAGGTTTTACTGGCTGTGGCACACTAGCGGCCATTTCATCTACTTTTTTAGTGGCTGGTTCGATTGTCGTACCTTGACGTGAAGTCATAGGTTTTGCGGCATTTTTCATATCTGATGATGGATGAACGACATCCATAAAACGACCTGCTCGTCGGGTAGCGAGAGGAGCCGCAGCAGGTGTCGAGGTTGCTGAACTGGCTGGTTCACCAGTTTTCGGTGCCCCATTAACAGATGTTAGTGCATTATTAAGTTCATCTAGTGACGGCCGAGAAGATTCTGGGAGAGTCGAATCGATATCCAAGGTTTTTATATCATCATTCTTAGGTGGCTCAACTTTTGGCACGCCACTCATCAAGTTATTTACGGCCTTGTCTAGTTCATCAAAATCTAATTCGCTCATTTCCCCACCTTATTTCTTGACGACTGATCCGTCTTTATGTGCCTTTTTAACAATCGTGTTGAACGCGTGAATATCGAGGCTTGCCCCACCAACAAGGAGGCCATCGATACCATCAAGTGCCAAGTAATCAGCAGCGCTATCAGCAGTCACACTGCCACCATAAAGTACACGGATCGTTGCGGCAGCAGACGCACCATACAGATGCTTGATCTGACTACGAATCGCCGTAACGGCCTTGGCTACATCACCTGGTAATGCATTGTCACCAGTACCAATAGCCCAAACAGGTTCGTACGCAATAATTACATTTTCAAGCTCTTCACTTGTGACATTCGCCAGGCCACCAACTAATTGGTCGTGTAGGATATCGTGCGTTTCGCCTGCTGCTCGCTCGCTGGCTGTTTCACCAATACAAAGAATCGGGCGGATATGATTGCGGATTGAGGCCTGCACCTTAGCGCGGACGTCTTTATCCGTTTCACCAAACACATGACGGCGTTCAGAATGACCGACAAGCGCATAGTCAACGATACCACGTAATTGCGTCGCTGAAACTTCGCCGGTGTATGGACCATGGTCACGCCAGTATAGGTTTTGAACCGCTAATTTAAACTGTCGGCGGTCTACTTGCAGACTAAGTGACTGCAACGCCAAAAGGGTTGGCGCTAATACAATTTCAACATCACGACGAACATCAATTTCTTTGGCAAGCGCGTGCAAATACAAGCTTGCCTCATGTGTATTGAGGTTCATTTTCCAGTTACCAATAATGAGTTTCTTATCTCGGGCCATATACTACTTATGCTTCTTTGCTATTCAGTGTAGCTTAATTGTCATCATGCGTCTAGCAAACTTTCGATGCCTGGCAGTTTTTCGCCCGCCATCAGTTCTAAACTTGCTCCGCCACCGGTAGAAACATGTGTAAAACTGTCGCCTGCTCTAGCATCCCAATTCAACACAAAGTCTGCCGTGTCGCCACCGCCGATGATAGATGTAATTTCAGGGTGCGTGACAAGACTGAGCGCTAATCGTGCCGATCCATGGGCAAACTGCGGGAGTTCAGCGTAACCAAGAGTACCATTCCAGACGACTGTTTTTGCCTGTTCGACAACCTTTGTCATAGCCATGATACTGTCATCCCCAATGTCAAGAGCCTTGTCATGTTCACCGACCGCATCAATCGGTACAACCCGGCGCTCTTCCGTCGCATCAAGGCTGTGTCCAACGGCAAGATCGGTCGGTAGCACAATAAACTCGTCCACCTTGTCTTCACCAACCTTTTCACGAGCGGCCTTGTAGATATCATCAAGAACCGCTACTTCATCTGGCTCAAACTTACTCTCACCTAATTTATAGCCTTTGTAGGCCAAAAAAGTATTAGCCATAGCTCCACCGATCACAATTGTGTCAGCAACGCGGATAAATTCACCGATAATATCAATTTTATCAGCCACCTTGGCACCGCCCATCACCGCCACTAGTGGGCGCTGTGGGGTCTTCATGGCTTTTGTTAAAGTCGTGTACTCACGCTCTAACAATAAACCTGCAACACTTGGAAGATACTGCGTAATCGCCGACGTGCTCGCATGCGCTCGATGAACGACGCCAAAGCCGTCTTGAACAAAAAAGCGTGCGCCTGAATCTTTAGCAAGCTTCGCGGCAAACGCAGTGTCGTTCGCTTCTTCTTCAGAATAAAAACGCAGGTTTTCTAGTACAATCACACTGCGTTTTGGAGCGCGCTTCACTGCCATACGGGCCTTGTCACCAATAGTTTGGTCGACAAAGCGCACTGATTCACCCAACAACTCAGCCAATCGCTGCGCAACAGGCTCAAGGCTCAAAGACATATCACGACCTTCGGGCCGGCCAAGGTGACTGATCACTACCACTTTACAGCCATCACTTAGTAGCTTCTTGATAGTTGGAACACTTGACCGGATACGGAAGTCATCATCAATTGTGCCATCACTAGATAGCGGAACATTATAATCAGCCCGCAACAAGACCGTTTGGCCTTGAAGCGGAACCGAATTAATTGTTTGCTTGAAAAACGTCATACCCCACCGTATTTTATTGTTATTTTTATTCTAGCACACGAACACGGATTGTATCAGTTGCACCGATCACGCCTGGCTGTTTACCACTGACGATAGCAACAGTAACCTGCTCGGCACCGCCGAAGAAGTTATTTGCCTTGAGTTCTTTGGCAAGATCAAGACCCGCACGTTCACCATCGGGACGAACAAAGCTCTTGTTGGCGTAGCTAAGTGAAAGTTGCTGGGCGGCACGCTTTTCACTAGTGACGCTGATAATCGGCAGGTTTGGTCGGTGAGCAGCAATGTTCGCAGCTGTAGCACCAGATTTCGTTTCACAAACAATCGCAGCAACGTTAAGCTGCTCAGCCAAGTTAACAGCAGCGGCACTAATAGCATCTTGCTGGCTGTTCTTCATATGAATCACTTCGTGAAGCGCACGGACTGAAGCATTTTCCTGTGTATAAAGAATAACGCGCTTCATAGCGGCAACAGTTTCAAGTGGGTAGTTACCATTGGCAGTTTCGTCTGACAACATAACCGTGTCAGCGCCTTGGATAACGGCATTTGCTACGTCGCTAACTTCAGCACGAGTTGGATCTGGAGCGTCAACCATGCTCGCCATCATCTGTGTTGCCACGATACTAAGCTTGCCATATTTACGGCAAAGAGCAATGATCTGACGCTGAACAATTGGCACTACTTCGGCACCAGCTTCAACCGCAAGGTCACCACGAGCAACCATCACACCATCACTGGCTTTGACGATTTCTTCGAGCATGTCGCCCTTGATAGCAGCTTTGGTTTCAATCTTAGAGATAATCTGCGCAGTCGAACCAAGACCAACCATGATCTGGCGAAGGTTGTTAATGTCTTCAGCTGACTGAACAAAGCTAAGTGCAACGTAGTCGATGTCTTTCGTCGCGCCGTATTCAACATCTTGCATGTCTTTTGGAGTGAGGATGTCACCACCAAAATCAGTGTCAGGAAGGTTAATACCCTTACGGCTCATTAATGTGCCGGCGTTCTCAACACGGACCTTGATAGCAGTATCAGATGTTTTCTCAATAACATTCGTGCGGATTTTACCGTCAAAGATGAATAGGGGCTGACCAACTTCAACCTTTTCAGCAAGGTTATACTGAACTGGAATAATATTGCCATTATGTTCAGCGGCGTAGTCAAGGATCAGCTCGTCACCGGCAGCAACTGGCATGTTTTCGACAAGGTTTCCAAGACGAATCTTTGGACCCTGAAGGTCTTGCAAGATAGCCACTGGCTTCCCAAGTTTGTCGCTTGCCTGGCGGATCCATTCGATTTGCTGGTCGCGCTCTTCGTAGCTACCATGGCTAAAGTTAAGACGGAAGCCGTTTACGCCCGCACGAGCGAGGGCTTCAATTGATTCGTAATTGTTTGTTGGTGGACCAAGTGTGGCCAAGATTTTGGTGCGTTTAAAAATAATACTCATATGGCCTATTGTATCACTTATCTCTGTTATTTGAGCGAAATAATCTTGTCTTCGATCAATGAACGAAAATGCCACATGCCACGACTTTCCGTTTTATAATTCCAATAAAACCAACCCGCAGCCGATTCATAGGCCGCCAGTTGTACTTCACCGTGCTTTTTTTGAAGAGCAACTTTCTCTTCGCGTGTTTTACCTTGCAGCTTTTCACCAGCCAGCACCAGGCTCCATTCGCCAATAATGACTGGCTGTACGGCCTGTAGCTTCTTTAATAATCGTGGACGGGCTTTCACAACATTCAAATAGCGGGTCAATGACCGCCAAACGTAACTGACGCTGCCGAAATGATACCAATGCACATCCATCATCACCGGATGTGTCGGACGGCCACCAATCGCCCCACTCATAAGTCTCGGCGTAAATCCATCGTGAAACACAATAACCGTTCCAGGCCGCGCCGCAACGGACAATCGCTTGTAAGCTTCATGATAAAAATGACGCAGTTTCCATTGAAACCAACCATACTTCGGTTCATTAATTAACTGAATACCCCAAAGTGCAGGGCTGTCATAATAACGTTCGGCAATTTTTTCTAATATCGCAATCGTTTCCTCGCGGTATGACGTGTGACGATGCCACAAGCTTTTACCAATCTGCCCACTGTGGTCTTTGCCGTTTTGCGATCCTTTTAGTCCATGAAGATCGATCAGTACTTTTAAGTGATACTTATCGGCCATCTTCATCGCCCAATCTAGGTATTTCACTGTTGGAGTGTATGGTGCATCGCCCTCAAACAACCAGTAACCTACGGGGATTCGTACTGCATTAATACCGTTTTGCTGAAGCCATTTAAAATCAGCTTCGGTAATAAACGTTTTGCGATGACGTTCGATTTTCTCAACAGCACCGGGCGCTTGCATAAAGCCGTATTCGTCATCAGCACCCATACCCGCAAATAAACTTGGCGTCATCCACCGTTCCAAAATCAACCAACCGCCAAGATTAACACCGCGCATACCATTCATACCCACCATTATAGCGTGGTGGCGTAGAATCTAAATAAATATAACTATAGGCTTGTAAAGTTATTGTCGTTACGTCGACGAATAGCTCCAATAAGCCACCAGCCTAATCCAACCAGTACAATGCCAGCGCCACCGATAGCCAGCCAGACCTCACTGCGCTCGTACCAAGGTGTCTCTACAACAGCAGGTTCAACAGGTTTCAATGGTTCATCATCATGCACAATATCCACTCCCAGGTCACTAGGCTGGTCAGTATCGGCATCAGCATTTTCACTAGTTGTGGTGTGTTCTATAGGGCCAGCATTGTTTGCCAATCGAGTGCTACTTTTAGCTACTGAAGGCTGTGTCGTATTTGTACCGTCACTATTACCAGCGCCGGGCGTTGGGGCCACTACAGGTTCAGTGTAATTACTATAGCGCACGTCATAGTCACCGCCTCGAGCTTCAAAAACAACGTACGAAACACCCTTGATTGTCTGTACTTGATAATTAACCGCCTGGCCATCACGCGACAGGCTCGTCACCGTACCATTACCATTGCCAGCAGGCACCATCGCGCGTAGTCCATGCGCACCCTCACTGGCGGCAACGTGAAATGTCAACTTTCCCATCGCTGGATATGCCAGCTGTGTAAAGTTTGATTGCTCACGACTTCTTAGCCATTCCATGGCCTGCAAAGACGTAATAGTTGGGACATTGCGGCTTTTGGCTAGATCTACAAGCAGCTGATTGTACGTTTCGCCCGCCTCCATATCATAATGACTACCAAACATGCCGTAGTATCCGTTGGCTCCGACTGCATTATCGAGCATCGCCGCAATCGATGTACTGTCTGCAGAAGTATTATCAAAGTTTGTTACGCCTTGATGTACATCAAGTAGCGCACCCGATAAATCAGTCAACCGCATATTCATACCCGATCCTGTTATCATCGGACTGCGTGAATTAATCCAGCTAGCTGGAAATGCTACGGTATTCAGATCGTATCCAATACCCTGCGCCTGAGCGGCACGCGGCATCATATCCCAATCCGCCCAACTATAGCAGTGGTAACGTGAAGATGCCGAGGGTGCCACACCAGTAAACTTTGCATTCCAGGCCGCCATACTAGAGGCATATTTTGGATAGAGCTCGGCATAGTTAGCATCGTTGTAACACTGACCGCCACTATTAACTGGGTGATTTGCTATTTCAAAACCATATCCGGCTAGCTGTACCGCCTGAGCATTCGTCAGCTCCGAGTCAACATATACATAGTGGCTTGCTCGTATACACTGCCAATCAGTTACAGAACAGTCAAGCGCGCTTTGGTTAAGCCACTTATTCATATGATGGCGCGTCCCATTAACGTCCGAAAGACCATGGTCATCGCCAGCCAGCACCAACGCTGCCTTGTGGTCATCAGGTAAATACCAAAAACGTGGCATTGGTAAAGAGTCTTTCGACACCTCTGTCATAACATTAACAAGTAGTCGCTGCTGCTCATCCGCCTGTGGGATCGCCATTTTATTTACATCAAGCCAATCAGGCTGGACGTCACCCGCTTTGGCACCATAAAACAAATCATTTGTACGGACTGGCCCGTCGGCATTACGATCTTGGCCTGACCATGCTATATTTCCCTGGTGTAGTGCAATGACTGATCGTGCTAAATCATAACTAAAGCTGCTCGCCGTACCCGCACCAACCGTGCGAGTTGTCACCGCCGGATGTGTCGTGGCCGTCGTATCGTCGCTATATAAATGCGCGATTGCTGTGGCACCGTTTAAATTATACTTGTCTGCCGTACCCTTGAACTGCATTGATTGGCCGACAATCCCTGCGCCAGCAGCCGTCGCTGGATCAACGCGTAGATATTCATTCAGACTTGTAGTATTCGCATCTGTCAGCCCTAGAAGACCAGCTAATTTCTTATCAGGTCGCATTGCAATCAAATCACCACCACTCTGAACCCAATCTTCCAACATATCAACTTGCGGTTGAGTGAGGTTTGCCTGTGCAACAATTGTTGTTACGTATTGGTTGAGTAATCCTGCCGATAGCTCGCTCGTATCTTTGATCGTAAAGTACGAAATACCCTCACTGCGAAGAATCTCCGCATAATACTTACCATACGTATCACCTGGGGCTGTCATGATCAGCACTGGACCCCCGATGCCTTGATTAATATCGACTGCCGATATCGTCTCACCCGTAGTGAACGACCAACTATAATTTTCTGCCAGACTTTCACCACGAATATCCGTCACTGCAGACGTGACAGTTACGCTGTAGCGGGTATTTTCACTCAACGTTACGGTCGGTGTAATAGTAATGGCTCGTTTGGCTTGATCAAAACTCACACTACGTGGAACTAACTGGTTATTCGAATCGCGTAGCTGAACATTAGCCGTCGTAACTGTCGCTGGATTAAGCGGCTGATCAAAAGTTAGTCTAATCGGTGCAGTGCGCTTGACTGCATAGCTATTAGCGGTAGGCTCTGCCTTGACGACAGATAGTGGCAATACGTCCTCTGCATATCCACTAAACACCGCGTCGATATGATAGTAGTGGTTCGTCCCTGGACTGCCAGGATACTGACCGGCAACATACGTATAAACTGAATTACTCGTCCCACTCCCTACAGCGGTATTACGTGAATCACCCGATGGATACGCCACAAAACCTGGCGCCGTCATCGGAGCAGTGAATTGACCAAATGTCGCCTGATAACTATCTGCGGTAAAGCCGAATGAAATAATATACACTTG
>Ga0157369_10006247_pt1 | contig 13824 bp, 14 predicted proteins | sample C25metaG_FD_113461 | JGI IMG/M metagenome (GOLD analysis project Ga0157369, IMG submission 113461) | Corn rhizosphere microbial communities from Kellogg Biological Station, Michigan, USA - C2-5 metaG | ecosystem: Host-associated > Plants > Roots > Rhizosphere > Soil | place: USA: Michigan...
GCGAGGCTAGGGCCGCGCCAATGAACGGTCAACGAATGTGAGCTAGCATCAAGCCGCGATGTCGTAAGGCTGGATTTCGCCCGACAGATAGAGATTGCGCGCCTTGGTGCGCGACAGCTTGCCTGAGCTGGTGCGCGGCAGGGTCCGCGGCGGGACCAACTCGACCACCGGCGTGATGCCGGTGATGGCCCGGACGCGCTCGCGGATCTCGTCGCGCAGGCGACCGCGCTCTTCGTTGCCCGACACCCGGCAGTGGACCAGAACGGCGGGCGTTTCCTCGCCGCTCGGGCCGGTGATGGCGAAGGCGGCGATGTCGCCGGACTTGAAGCCGGGCAGCTGCTCGACCGCCCACTCGATGTCCTGCGGCCAGTGGTTGCGGCCGTTGATGATGATCATGTCCTTGGCGCGGCCGACGATGAACACGTAGCCCTTCGACATGTAGCCCATGTCGCCGGTGTCGAGCCAATGGTCGGGGCTGAGGCAGGCGCGGGTCGATTCCTCGTCGCGGAAATAGCTGTGCATGACAGAGGCGCCGCGGACGAAGACCTTGCCGATGCCGCGGTCCGGGAGCGGTTCGCCATCGGCGCCGCGGATCTCGATCTCCATGCCGGTGACCGGCCGGCCGCAATTGACGACGGCGCGGTAGCGGCGGGGTCGATCCTTGTCCTGGGTGCCGCCCGACAGCTCGGTCTCCTCGACCAGCTCGAGGCGAATGCCCTCGCCCGGCGGCATCAGCGAAACGGCGAGGGTCGCCTCGGCGAGGCCGTAGCTGGGACAGAAGGCGCCGGCCTTGAACCCAGCGGCGTCGAAGCTGTCGACGAAGGCCTGCATCACCTCGGGGCGGATCATGTCGGCGCCGTTGCCGGCGATCCGCCAGCGCGACAGGTCGAAGCGGTCCTCGGCGCGCGTCTGCGAGCTCATCCTGCGTGAGCAGATGTCGTAGCCGAAGGTCGGCGAATAGCTGACGGTCGTTCCCGGATTGCGGGTGATCATGTCGAGCCAGGCGAGCGGGCGGCGGGCAAAATCCTCGGTCTTGAGGTAATCGACCGACATCTGCAGCGACATCGGCGACAGGAAGCAGCCGACCAGACCCATGTCGTGGTACCAGGGCAACCACGAGATGCAGCGGTCGGTCTCGACCACTCGCAAGCCGATGCCGTGGGCGTGGAGATTGTCGAGCAAGGCGCGGTGCGTGACTGCAACTCCGTGCGGGAAACGCGTCGAGCCGCTCGAATATTGCACATAGGCGATGTCGTCGGGCTGGGCGGTCGGAAGGTCGCCGGTGGCGGGCTCGATCGCCTCAAGCGTGTTCCAGGCGCGCGAGGCGACGTCCGCCCGCGCCGCGGCGGCAGCGCCGAAGTCGGCAAGCTCGGGCGGATAGAGGAACAGCGCTGGATCGCAGCTCTTCAGCTGCACTCCGAGCTGGTCGACATAAGCGTCGCGCCCGCCGAAGCTGGTCGGAAGCGGCAGCGGCACCGGCCACGCACCGGCATAGACCGCGCCGAAGAAGGCCGCGGCGAACTCCGGCCCGGTCTCGGCGACGAGGGCGATCCGGTCGCCCGGCTTGATTCCAAGAGCGATGAAGCGGCGCGCGAGTTCCAGTCCGTCCAACCGCAGTTCACCGAACCCGTAAGTCTGGTTGAGCGATCCGCGGGCGTCGTGGAAATTGAGCCCGCGGCGACCTTTCGCGGCATAATCGAGCGCGTCGCTGATGGTGGCGAAATCGGCCAGGCGACGCGGAAGCGAGTCGAGGGTCGGCGTTGCCCCGGCAGGAGCAAGTTCGGTCGTTACTGACGGGTTGCGTTCGAGCACGCCGTCCCTTCCTTGGCTAAGATTTCCGTCCCTCGGCTACGCCGTTCGCGCGGCCTCTCTCCCCATTGGCGAGCGACTGTGGCACAAAAACGGCGTGGATTCACGCTATAAAGCCCGACAACCGATACGGCCGCTGAACGAGTCGTCGTTGCAGGAACTCGCCCTCCGCTATGTCGGCAAATATGCGACTACTCGAGCGAAGCTCCGCGCCTATCTGGCCCGCAAGATCCGCGAGCGCGGCTGGGACGGCCCGGATCCCGGTCTAGCGACTCTCGCCGACCGGTTAGCGGCCCTCGGCTATGTCGACGATGCCTCTTATGCGCTTGGGAAATCGCGAGCCTTGAGCGCGCGTGGGTATGGCAAGCGGCGGCTGCAGGACCAGCTGCGCCTTGCCGGGGTCGACGAGGCTGATGGCGCCGAAGCCCACGCCCACGCCGACCGGCAGGCTGTCGACGCGGCGGTCCGCTTCGCCAGCCGCCGCCGAATCGGAGCGTTCGCTCCAGCCGACGCGGATCCCAGGCAGCGCGACAAATGGATCGCCGCCATGGTCCGCGCCGGACATGGCTTCGGACTTGCCCGCGCGCTCGCCTCCCTTACGCCCGGAGCGGAGGTCGACCATGACCAGCTCAGGGAAAGCGCTCACATTAATCAGGCGTAAAGTCGGTTTGCCGACACAAACACCCATGTTAATAGAGTCGGATGGAGTGTGTTGCAGCAAGCTTGGCCGAAGGAGGCCTTGGGCCCACGATGGAGTTTGAAGAGCAGCCCGGTCAACCCGAAATGGAGCCGATCACCGGACGCGTGAAATGGTTCGACGCAACGCGCGGTTTCGGCTTTCTTGTCAGTGATCAGCTTGAAGGCGACATCCTGTTGCACTTCAGCGTGCTTCGGGAACATGGGCGACGAAGCGTGCCCGAAGGTGCAATCATCGAATGCGTGCCGGTGCGGCTGGAGCGCGGGCTCCAGGCCAAGACGGTGATTTCGATCGACCTCTCGGCCGCCTTGCCCCATCAGCCGCGCTCGTCCATTCCAGCGAGCGAGCGCTCCGACCGCAAGGTGCTTTCGGAAAACGCCGGAGCGTTCGAGCCGGTGGAGGTCAAATGGTTCAACCGCGTTCGCGGCTACGGTTTCGTCAAGCGGCCCGACGAAGTGGGCGGCGAGGACGTGTTCGTGCACATGGAAACGGTGCGCAATTCGCACCTCCCGGAGCTTCAACCGGGGCAGAGGCTCGAAGCGCGAATCGCGCCGAGCGGCAAGGGCCTGACCGCCGTCGAGCTGCGCGAGGGCGGCGGATCGCTCTAGCCGCGGCGGCGATGGTTGCGCTCATCGCCTGCAGCCCCGAGGCTCCGGCCCAGAATGCGCCCGCCAAAACCAGTCCGACAGCCGAAACCGTCGATCCGCGCGCCCAAACCGGCCTTCGCGAAGTGCCGCTGACGATCACCTCCCGCACGGGAGCGCACCATTTCACGGTCGAGGTGGCAGCAACTCCGGAGCAGCAGGAACAGGGGCTGATGTTCCGCCACTCGCTGGCCGGCGACCGGGGCATGATCTTCCCCTACGATCCCCCGCAGCAGGTCGCCTTCTGGATGAAGAACACGCTCATCCCGCTCGACATCGTCTATATCCGCGCCAACGGGACGATCGCCGGGATCGTCAACGCCCAGCCGATGGACATCACGCCGCTGCCCTCCGGCGAGCCGGTTGCGCTGGTGCTCGAGATTCGCGGCGGCCGTGCCGCCGAGCTCGGCATCAAGGAAGCCGACAAGGTGAGCTGGACACGCTGAGCGCCAACGTCATTGCTTCGTCGCTTGCGCTCCTCGCAATGACGGGGCAATGCCCTCGCCGATGGGAGTTCTGTCCAAGATTTTCACCTGGTGGAATGGCGCGACAGTCGGCACTGCGCTGTTCACGCGCCGCTTCGGCGACGAGGTCGGCCGCGACGAGGCGGGCAGCGTCTATTACCAGGACAAGAAGCGGCCGAGCCGACGCTGGGTAGTCTACGCCGGGGACAATGACGGCAGCCGGGTGCCGCCCGACTGGCAATTGTGGCTGCGCGGAACCATCGCCGATTTGCCGGAAAAGGCGCTCCCGCCGGTCCGCAAGTTCCAGCAAAAGCCGACTCCCAACCTGACCGGCACGATGCAGGCCTTCCGGCCCGACGGGGCGCTCGGCTCGGGCAGGCTCCGCCCGGCGTCGACCGGGGACTACGAGCCGTGGATCCCCGAATAAGCGTGAACCGCGCCGTCGCTCCGATACTCGCCGCGCTCGCGCTCGCTTCGTGTGGGAAAAGCGGCGAGCGGAATCTCTCGGCGCCCGGCCCGCAGGTCGCCTCGACGGCAGCCGGGCAGGGCGGCGTCACCCCGATGGCGCAGCGCGTGGCCGTGCTCGGCATCCTCAACAAGCGCAACGGGATCGTCCAGAACATCACGCTGCACCCGGGCCAGTCGGCGCGGTGGAAGGACGTGATCGTCCGCCTTCGCGCTTGCGAGACGACAGCGCCGTGGGAGGAAGAGAGGCTGACCGGTGCCTTCGTCCAGGTCGACGTGCAGCAGCCCGACAAGCACTGGGATCGAGTCTTCTCGGGCTGGCTTTACAAGGAATCGCCGTCACTCAACGTGGTCGAGCACCCGGTTTACGACGTATGGCCCAAGAGCTGCGCGATGACATATCCGGCCGGGCCGCCGGCGCCCGCGGCTCCGGCGAGTTCGAGCAACCTGTCGAGCGCGAGGAAGTCGGGAGCCGCGGAGGGTATGCGGCCGAGCGCCTCGACCAGCGCCCCGGCCGCCGGAACTCCGATGGCTGCCGCGCCACCGAGCGCTGCCGACAACAACGCGACGTAGGTCTCCCGTGGGACGCTGACCGCGCCGAGCGAGGCGAGGTGCTCGGTCATGAACTGGCAGTCGAGCAAGGTGAAGTTCCCGACTTTCAATCGGGCGACGAGCCAGGCGAGCGCGACCTTGGAGGCGTCGGTCTGACGGCTGAACATGCTCTCGCCGAAGAAGGCGCGGCCGAGCTTGACGCCGTAGAGCCCGCCCACCAGCGTTTCGCCGCTCCACGCCTCGACCGAATGGGCGTGACCCGAGGCGTGGAGCGCGCGCATGGCACGCTCAAGCTCGGCGTTGATCCAGGTCTCCGGGCGGTCGGCGCAGGCGGTGATCACCGCGGCAAAATCGGCGTCGCGAGTCACTCGGAAGCGCCCCGACCGAAGCGTCCGCCGAAGCGAGTGGGACAGATGGAAGCGATCAAGCGGCAGGATCGCCCGGTTGCGCGGCTCGACCCAGAACAGCTCGGCGGCGCCGCGGCTGTCGGCCATCGGGAAGATGCCGGTGGCATAACCCTGCAGCAACAGGCGCGGGTCGAGGCGACTCATGAGCCTACATTATCCTCCCCTCGCTTTCGAGGGGAGACCCCCGGACAAATGCAATCGAGGATGGTTTGTCCGCGCCGTCGGTGTCCCGAAATGGACGGCGGGGTCGTCAACATCATCCGCAGCGAATTCACTTGTGCGGCAGTTGATTTGAGCGCTGGATCCACAGCTGGTTCGCCGGCCAGGGGAATTTGGGGGCTGAAGGGGACCGTCGAATGTACCGCAGAATTGCACAGAGAGGCATTGTCCTGGCGACCTCGAATCCGATCAGCGCAAGGAGATTACGCATGAATCAGCCGCACCGTCTGTTCCTGGCGGCGGCGGCGGTCCTATCCGCCTCGGTCGCTCAGCCGGTTGCGGCGAAGCCGGTCGACGCCGCCCAGGCCGCTTACGACCGCAAGGATTATCAAACGGCGCTCAAGCTGTGGCTGCCGCGCGCCAATCGCGGGGAGATGTCCGCCGAATATGCCGTTGGCGAGCTTTATTTCAGCGGCACCGGGGTGAAGCAGAACTATGCCGTGGCGCTGAAATGGCTTCGCAAGGCCGCCGAGCAAGGCAATGCGGACGCACAGGACAGCGTTGGGTGGCAATATGAGACCGGGCACGGGGTCGAGCAGGACATCGAGGCGGGCCGGCGCTGGTTTCTACGGTCGGCCAACCAAGGCGATCCCGACGGGATGGACCATATGGCGGAGAGCTACATGGGCGAAAGCAACGAGGCGGAAATTTACTTCTGGTATAGCCTGCTGGCGCGGTCCAACAGCAATTATACCAATTATCGCGACAGCGAGGCCAGATCTATCGCCGCCGACCAGAAAGCGGCGATGGACAAGCGTCTGGAAGAGTGGAAGCCGGTCCCGGAGCGGCCCTAGTTGTTGAGGGATCGGCCAAAGGCGGTCAGAGAATCTCGCGCACCACGTCCTGGGGGCGGCACAGGCGAACGCCGTTGGACGTCTCGACGATCGGGCGATTGATGAGGATCGGATGCGCGACCATGGCATCGAGCACTTCGTCGTCGGTGACGTCCGCGCGGTTGAGCCCCAACTCTGCCGCGAGCGGCTCTTTCACGCGAAGCCCCTCGCGCGGCGTGAGGCCAGCTCGATGGTAAAGGCGGACAAGTTCGTCCCGAGTCGGCGGGTTCTTCAGATATTCCTGGACCTGTACGTCACAGCCCGACTCGCGCAGGATATCGAGCGTTTTGCGGGACGTCCCGCACGCCGGGTTGTGAAAAATTGTTGCTTTCATCTGCACTCAGTTCCTCGCGTCGATTCAGTGAGTTGAACAAGGATTTAACGACGTGCGCAAGGGGCCGGGGCGGCCCATTGTCGCGGCTGCGGAACGATGGGGCTTTCTCGTCGTTCCTGCGCCTGTAACATGCACCGTCGCTGGCGGCAGTCGCGCCGCGCGCATGTTCCGGCAGTTCATCAGAACGGGAGAAAGTGCGATGCAGAAATCCATTCTAGCCCTCACCCTTGGAAGCACCGCGATGCTCGGCGCCTGCGCGACCAATCCCGCGGTGCCCCGCGATGCGGCGATCGGCGCCGTCGGCGGCGCAGCAGTCGGCGCGGTGGTTCCAGGCGTCAGCGTGATCGAGGGCGCGGCGGTCGGTGCCGCGATCGGCGGTCTCGCCGGCGCGGTTTGGGCTGACAACAACAACGACGGCTATGTCGATGGCTATATGTACAACGGCCAATATTATGCTGGCACTCCGACCGGCTATGATCCGAACACCCACAGCGTCCTCGCCAGCGCGGCGACCGGTGCTCTCGGCGGCGCGGCGATCGGCGCCGCCGCCGGCGCGGTGCTCCCCGGCGTCAGCATCCTCCAGGGCGCGGTGATCGGCGCAGCGGTCGGCGGTCTCGCCGGCGCGGTATGGGCCGATCGCGATAACGATGGGCGGGTGGACGGCTACGTCTACAACGGGCAATATTATGCCGGTGCGCCCGCCGGATACGCCGGCACTGCTGTTGCGCCGGCTCCGGCCCCCATGCCGGCTCCGGCTCCGATGCGCAGCGGAGAGCGCGGCTAAATCGGACCCCCATCAAAGAGGGTCTTTGATGGGAAGTTTGATTGGAGAGGCCGTGAAGAGTTTGCGTTTCGAGTGCACCGGCCGATGGCCGGTGCACTTTTTTCAGAAGACGGGCCTTGCTGCCGCTGCGCTATCGTTCGCGGTTGTCCCCACTGCGGGGTCCGCGGGCCCCGTTGCGCCCGCTCCGCAGGCTGCCGCGCTGAGCCAGACGGCGGCCGATTTCTATCGCGGCCGCAACAATTATCCATTGTGGCTTTCCCCAACGGCCGGCGACGCGGCGCAACAGCTGCTGACGCTGTTGGGGAGCGTCAGCGTCGATGGCCTTGACCCGGCGCGGTACAACCTGCCCGCGCTCCAGCAGGCGCTCGACCTGGCACGCGACGGCAAGCGCAAACATGTCGAGGTGGCCGACCAGTTGCTGTCGAGCGCCTTCGTCGCTTACGTGCAGGAGCTGCGGCGGGATCCTGGCGTCGGCATTACTTATGTCGACCCCGGCCTCAAGCCCACGCCGCCGACGCCGCTTGCCGCGCTGCTGACCGCCGCGGCCGCACCGTCGCTCGGCGACTATGTCCATTCGCTCGGCTGGATGAACCCGATCTACGCGCAGCTGCGCGACGCGCTCGCGAACCACGCTTATTCGACCGACTCCCAGCGCGACGCTCTCGAGCTCAACCTCAAGCGTGCCCGGGCGCTCCCTTCCGGCAAGCAGCGCTACGTGCTGGTCAACGCCGCCCAGCAGCGGCTCTACATGTACGAGGACGGCAAGCCGGTCGACTCCATGGTGGTGGTGGTCGGCAAGCCAAAATGGCCGACTCCGATGATGACGGCCTATATCCGTTACGCCGCGCTCAACCCCTATTGGTATGTCCCGTCCGACCTCGCCGGCGAAGACGTCGGGCAGTTCGTCGTCAAGCAGGGCCTCTCGTACCTCGACAGGATGGGGTACGAGGTGGTCGACGACTGGACTCCGAACCCGAAGATCATCGATCCCAAAACGATCGACTGGAAGGGCGTGGTCAACGGCAACGTCGACGTCCTCATCCGCCAGAAGCCGGGTCCGCAGAACTTCATGGGCCGGATGAAGTTCATGTTTCCCAACCAGTTCGGGGTCTATCTCCATGACAACCCGCGGCGCGAGCTGTTCCTGAAATCGGCGCGCTATTTCAGCGGCGGCTGCGTCCGATTGGAGGATGCGGCGCGGCTGGGGCGCTGGCTGTTCGGGCATGACCTCGACTGGCAGTCGGCCGGAACGGAACAGGCCGTGCCGCTGGCGACGCCGGTCCCGGTCTACATCACCTATCTGACCGCGATGCCCGATGGCGGCACGATCGCTTACTTTGACGATGCCTACGGCCGCGACGCCGCCAAGCTCGCGTCGGCGCCACCGGCCGACGCAAGCCCCGTCGCGAGCCGCTAGCTCAAGGGTTTTTCAGCGCCGGGACCAGATGGGAACCCAGGTGATGTCCTGTGCAATCGGCCGTCCGGACGGATCGAGCGCGGGACTGAACCGAACATATTCGATGAAGAGCTGGCACATCAGAGCGTCGGCGCCGGGATTGCCGCTGGTGCGGAGGATCCGGCAGTTCGACAGCGAGCCGTCGGGATTGACGCGCACCGCGAGCGCGACGCTGCCCGACTCGATGCCCGTCGCGGCGAAGCGGCGATATTCGCTATCGGGAATCTTGGTGAGCTTGCGCGCCGGCGTGAACGCGCCGCTTCCGCCACGGCCGGGGCCATTGCCTGCGCCGCCCGCACCCGTCCCGCTCCCCGCGCCGGCCGCGCCAGAGATCGTCGCGCTTCCCGTTCCAGCGACTTTCGCGGCCGGTATGGGTGAGGGGGTGGGGATCCGCGGTTGCGGCGCAACAACCGGCGTCGGTTCGGCTCTCTTCGCCGGCGCGCCTTGGGGCTTCTTCATCGCCTGAGGCTTTGGTGCGGGCTTTGGCGGGGGCTGGGGCGGCGGGGGCGGCTCGCGGAGGTTGAGCGTGGTCTCGACTTGGTCGGTCTGGCGAGCCTGTCGCACGTCGAGCCCGGAGAGAATGACCAACGCCAGCGCCGCGTGAATGGCAATGACGGCGGCGATCGCCTTCGCGCGGTCGGGCGGGTCCGCGGTTCCGTTATAGCTGGACATGGTCGCGCGCCTGTCTTCCGCCCGACAAACGCGCTTTACACTGGAAAGTTGTGCCTGCGGCGGGCCGCTTGGCCAACGGCCTCTCTGCTTGAGGGCGGGCCGCGGATCGGTCACATTGCGAACATGCATGAAACTTGTGTGGAGAGCGGCGGCGCGGACGCAAGGCCCCGGGGATGGATCGCGCGCTATGCGCCCGATCTCGTCCTCGAGCGCCACGCGCACGACCGGGGACGGCTGTGCATCGTCCTTTCGGGGTGGTTCGAGGAAGAGGAGAACGGCCGGGCCCGGACCAATTCTCCGGGATGGCTGCTTTACCGCCCTGCCGGGATGCAGCATTCCGAGCGCTTCGACGGTGCCGGCGCGGCCTGCGCGCTGTTCATCCCGGGGCGCGGCTGGGCGGAGGCGGCAAGCGAGTGCCGGCTCACGCTGGCGGGACCGTTGTCGATTCGCGCGCCCGAGGTTCAGCGGATCGGTGTCGCGCTCCACTATGAGCTCGCTCGCCCCGACGATTACACTGCCATTGCTTGCGAAGCCGCGGCCTGGGAGTGCCTGGCGCTCCTGGCACGGCGCTCGCGCCCGGAGCGCGCTTCGCCGGCTTCGCTCGCCCGAGCGATCGATTTTCTACGGGACAATCTATCGACTCCGCCGACCCTCGCGCGGATCGCGGAAATCGCCGGCGTCCATCCCAGCACATTGTCGCGACAGTTCCGGCGCGCGTTTGGAAAATCGGTGACGGCTTATGCCCGATCGTTGCGCATCGAGCGGGCGGCCGCTTTGCTGCGCGAGACCCATCTGCCGATTGCCGAGATCGCCTTGATCTGCGGCTTTTCCAGCCAGGCGCATCTGACGACCGTGATGCGCGGGGCGCTCGGCCTGACCCCGGCGCGCTTGCGGGCGCTGCATCGCAGATGAAAAATGCGCTCCGCGTGAAAGACGCGGGGTCTGCGTCTGTACAAATTCGTCCTTCATTGAATGGAGGTGCCGAATGATCCGTGTTGCCGCCGCGGCCCTGGTTGGCGCCAGTCTGGTAGCAGGGACCGCCCCCGATCGGCGCCTTCCGCGGCAGACATGCTCCGGCTGGTCCGGTGCCGGCACTATTGTCGAAACGGGGACGAGCGAAGACGGCGGCCTTCGCGGCCGCTTCCGCGAGCGGCTGGACGCCCGCGATGGTCGCTACACCATCGGGCGCGATTTCGCCCTGTACAAGACCGCCGAGGGTTTCGATGGGAACGCCGCCTGGTCGAGCGACCGCTCGGGCGGCTCGCACCCGCTCGACGCGGAACCGGCACGGGCGATCGCCAACACCGAAGCCTGGCTGAGACGCCGCGGCTGGTGCGACGGCGCACCGCCGATGCAGCGGCTCGCCGATGAGACCCGCGCTGGAGTTCGACTGAGCGTATGGCGCCTCGACATGCCGAACGGCACGCCGGCGCTGGTCCGGTTAGATCGCGCGACGGGGTTGCTGCGGGAAACCGAAATCCGCCTGTGGGGTAGCCGCCTCATTCGACAATACGACCGGTGGCGGCGGATCGACGGCGTGCTCATGCCGTTCCGTGAGATCGACGATTATCCCGAGGACGAAGCGCGCGAGACGATCGCCTTGGGCTTGATATCGATCCGCCGCGGCGGGGCCAGCCGCGGCGCCTACGGACGCCCGCCTCCTCCGCGCGATTATGCGATCCTCGGCGGCGGCCGGTCCTCGACCGTGCCTTATGAGGACGACGGCATCGGCCGCATCTTCGTCCCCGTGCTGATCGATGGGAAAGGCCCGTGCGCTTTCGAGCTCGACAGCGGCGGGCACCTGATCCTGACCGGCACCGCTGCCGGGCGGCTCGGGCTGACCGGCGCAGGGAGCTTCAATGGCACCGGCGGCGGGACGGGGATCGTCAAGCAGTCGATCGCGCGGCTGCGCGAAATCCGGATCGGCAACGTGGTGATTCGCGACCAGCCGGCCAAGATCGTACCTTTGTCCGACGCGTCGAACGACCGCGGTCATCGCCTCCCTCGCGCCGGCATCCTCGGGCTCGAGCTGTTCGAGCGCTTCGCCGTCCAGCTCGACCGGCGATCGAAGACGATGACGCTGACTCCGCTCGACCGCTTCCCCGGCGCCAGGCGCGGGACGGCGCTGCCGATCAGCTTCATCGAGGACGCACCGCTCACGCGCGGCAGCTTCGACGGGATCGCTGGTCTTTTCGAGCTCGACAGCGGCGACTCTGGCCCGGCGATCGTCGAGGATCATTGGGCGCGGCAGCACGGCCTCGTGGAGCGCCTGTCGCGTGGGATTGACTGGACAGGCGGCGGGGTCGGCGGCGACTATCGCGAGATTCTCAGCCGTGGCGATTTCACGCTAGGACCGGTGCGGCTGCCGCATGAGATCGTCAGCTATGTCGGACCCGCCGAGCGCGGCTCGGAATCGACTTGGCTCCAGGCTGGCGTGATCGGCGAATCTTCTCTCTATCGGTTCAACATGACCTATGATTATGCGCGCCGGCTGGTCTCGCTCGATCCGGTCAAGGGAATTGCGCCGCTCCCGTTCAACCGTTCTGGTCTTCGGTTCGGCAAGCAGGCCGACGGGGGCCTGAAGGTCAACGTGGTCGTTCCCGGTTCGCCCGCTTCGCGCGCGGGTTTCATTGCCGGGGATCGCATCGTCGCGATCGATGGCCGTCCTGCGACGGAACTGTCGGCCACCGATGCCTTCTTGCTGCTGAGCGGCCCTGTCGGTTCGACCGTGACGATCGAATCCGTCCCCAAGGACGGCGGCCGGGAGCGGACCGTGACCATCCGTCTGGCGGAACTGCTTCCTTGAGTGATCAAAGCCGCCAACGATCTTTTTCGATGCCCGGGCTCAGCCTCCGGCGGATCGTGCGTCAGCCAGGAAATCCGCTTCCTTCCGCTCAGGCCCAAGCGCGGTCCAGATGGCGATCGCAACCGCCATGATCCCGCAGACCAGGGCGAGCGCGAGCGCATAATTGTCGCCGTGGCTTTCCGCGATCTTCGCCTGGATCGGCCCGTTGCGTGAAGCGATGAGATTGCCGAGCTGGTAGGCGAAGCCGGGGAACAGGCTGCGCGCCAGCGGCGGCGACAGCTCGTTGAGGTGGACAGGGATAATGCCCCAGGCGCCCTGCACCGCGATTTGGATGAGAAAGCCGCCGAGCGCGAGCAGCAGGGGCGTCGTCGAAAATGCCCATAGCGGGATAATCGGAAGCGCGAGCAGGCTGGCGATGATGATCGCCCGCTTGCGACCGATCCGCTCGGACCAGATGCCGAAGCCGATCCCGCCGACGATCGCGCCGACGTTCATGATCGCCGTCAGCGTCCCGGTGGTGTGGGTGCCGTAATGGTGCTGCTTCTGGAGGAAGGTCGGGTAGAGGTCCTGCGTCCCGTGGCTGAAGAAGTTGAAGGCGGTCATCAGCACGACGAGGTAGAGCGCGATCTTCCAGTAGCGCAGCAGCTCGGTGATCGGGTTCACATGTGTCTTGCCGCGCCGCGCCTCGAACACGGGGCTCTCGTGGACGTGCATTCGGATCAACAGGACGAGCAGGGCTGGGGCAACTCCGACCATGAACATGCCCCGCCATCCGATCCGGTCGAACAGCAGGAAATACACCAGGCTGGCGATGAAATAGCCCGACGGGTAGCCGCTCTGGAGCAGGCCCGAGACAGGGCCACGAAGCCGCGCCGGGATGCTCTCCATGACCAGGCTTGCGCCCAAGCCCCATTCTCCGCCCATGCCGATGCCGAACAGGAAACGCAGCACGAGCAGGCTGGTGATCGTCGGCGCGAAGCCGGATGCCAACTCGAATACGGAGAACAGGATGATGTCGGCCATCAGCACCGGGCGCCGGCCGAACCGCTCGGCGAGCCAGCCGAACACGAACGCGCCGATCGGCCTCGCCGCGAGCGTCAGGAAGGTCGCTTCGGTCACCGCCTTGACGTCCGTCCCGAATTCCTTCGCGATCGCCGTGAACATGAAGGTCATCAGGAAGTAATCGAACGCATCGAGCGTCCAGCCGAGATAGCTCGCCCAGATCGCGCTGCGCTGTGAAGGCTCGAGCGATTTCAGGTCGGCGATCAGGCTCATGCGCGGCTCCTCCGAGGCGCGATGACCTCTGCCTGCGCCTCATTGCCTGCGCAAGCAGGCCATACGCATTGCGTCGACTCGCCGAATGAGGGATGTTCGTTGCGCGTCCATAACGGGCGCCTGGGGGAATGCTCATGCGTAATCGTATCTCGATTCTGGCGCTCGCCATGGGCGCCATGCTTGCCGGGCCTGTCAGCCCGCTTGTGGCGCCTGCCGCCGCTCAGTCCGCCACCACGTCACGCGACGTGATGCGCGACCGGTTGATCACCCTGCTCACCCAGGTCGGAAAACGAAACGACGTCAACATCGACTTCCACCAAAGCGACAAGAATCCGTACAACGTCACCGGCTTCCTCAAGACGGGGCTCAAGAACGAGGACGGGCTCGAGGTCGTGTGGAGTGTATCC
>Ga0157369_10006249_pt1 | contig 13823 bp, 12 predicted proteins | sample C25metaG_FD_113461 | JGI IMG/M metagenome (GOLD analysis project Ga0157369, IMG submission 113461) | Corn rhizosphere microbial communities from Kellogg Biological Station, Michigan, USA - C2-5 metaG | ecosystem: Host-associated > Plants > Roots > Rhizosphere > Soil | place: USA: Michigan...
GGGCTGACGGTGAATCTGGTGATCGACCGGCCCACAGCCTCACGACTAGGTGTAACACCGCAAACTATCGACAATGTTTTGTACGATGCCTTCGGAGAACGGCAAATCGCACGCACATTCAAACCGATGAATCAATATTTCGTCGTGATGGAAGTAAATCCGGTCTTTTGGCAGGATCCCAGCGGGCTGAATCAGGTGTACGTAACGTCGACCAGCGGCACTCCGATTCCTCTTGCAGCTTTCACGCGCTTTCAGCCATCCACCGCTGCGCTGACGGTAAATCATTCCGGCGTGTTCCCTTCAGTAACTATCTCATTCAACCTGGCGCCGGATGTTTCGCTTGGTCAGGCCGTGGAAGCGATCAGTCGGACTCGGACCAACGCGGGGGTGCCCACCACCATCAACTCGAATTTCACCGGCACAGCCCAGGCGTTTCAATCCTCGCTCGCAAATGAGCCGTTGCTGATCGCTACTGCGTTGGCCGCCGTTTATATCGTTTTAGGCGTGCTCTATGAAAGCCTGATTCATCCGATCACGATTCTATCTAGCTTGCCATCGGCGGGTGTCGGCGCCATCCTCGCGCTGCTCATCACCAAGACAGACCTGAGTGTAATCGCGCTGATCGGCATTATTTTGCTCATCGGCATTGTGATGAAGAACGCCATCATGATGATCGATTTCGCGCTAGCGGTGGAGCGCCGCGAGCATAAGTCTCCGAAAGAAGCGGCATTTCAAGCGTGCCTACTGCGATTCCGCCCGATCATGATGACCACGATGGCCGCGCTACTCGGCGGCCTCCCATTAGCATTGGGGCATGGTACGGGATTCGAGCTGCGCCGGCCCCTTGGAATCACAATTATCGGCGGACTAATCGTCAGCCAGGCGCTGACTCTTTACACCACGCCTGTGATTTACCTGTATATGGACCGTTTTTCGACATGGCTCCAACAACTCCGGCACGGGCGCCTGCCGGAGGCTCCGGCCGAAGCGCTGGGACCGGCAACCTAAACCACGTACCATGCAGATCCAGTATTCGATCATCGCGGAGCCGCACCCAGCCGAATGTTCGGTGACGCTTCTGTTGAACGGCAAGTTCGAGGAAGACGCCATTAGCGAGCTTGAAAGTAGCATTCGAGAGGCGCGTGGAGCGCACAAGCAAGTAAATATCGATCTGAGTGAGGTAACACTGGTAGACCGTAAAGCTGTTCGCTATCTTTCCGAGCAAGCGAGCCGAGATATAAGACTCGTAAATTGTCCCGCTTACCTGTGCCACTGGCTCACGGAGGTTAGCGATGAAGTGGAAAAGTAAATCAGAGAATCGTTACTTGGCGATGGCGCTTCTATTGGGTTTTCTGTGCGCCTGCAATCCCGCTCCAAAATACGTGAAGCCGCCCGCACCGACGCCATCGGCATTTAAAGAAACCCTCCCGCCGGGATATAAGGAAGGAGCCGGCTGGAAAGTCGCAGAGCCCGGCGACGACAAGATCCGCGCCAAATGGTGGGAACTCTACAACGATCCGCAACTCAACGAGCTCGAAGAGCAGGTATCGATCTCCAACCAGACCATTGCCGCAGCGGAAGCAAATTTTCGAGCGGCGCGCGCATTGGTCGTATCCGGGCGATCCGCACTATTGCCAACCCTAACAGCGGCCCCCGGCTATACGAACTCTCGAACGTCCGCTACCGCTCGTTCCTCACGTGCACCTGTTACCACTACGCTGAATACTTTTACGATGCCTCTCGATCTTTCGTACACTGTCGATTTTTGGCATCGAATCCGAAATACCATTGAGGCCAATGCGGACTCGGCGCAGGCTAGCGCGGCGGATGTCGCAACCGCACTGCTCAGCACGCAGTCTGAACTTGCGACGATATACCTCGAACTGCGGGCCGTAGATATGCAGCGTCGTATTTTGATCGATACTCTCGCAAACTATCGACAGGCACTTGATCTCACCACGACTCTTTACAGAACTGGGATCAACTCTGAACAGGAGGTTGTCCAAGCGCAAACCCAGGTCAATGTGACCACCGCGCAGACCACCGACCTGGGAGTCGCGCGGTCGCAATTCGAGCACGCGATAGCCACGCTGATCGGAAGGCCGGCTTCGAATTTTACGCTGGCCGCGGCTCCTTTTGCCGTCAATCCTCCTACGATTCCGGTTGCGATCCCGTCGGCGCTACTTGAGCGGCGGCCGGACATAGCGGCGCTAGAACGCCAGGTAGCGGCGGCAAACGCCTTAATCGGCGTCGCACGGGCTGCATATTATCCGAATCTCACGCTCAGTGCGTCGGCCGGCTTTCAGACTTCCGACTTTACTCAATGGTTCACTTGGCCGAGCCGCTTCTGGTCTGTCGGACCTGTACTATCGCAGACCCTGTTTGACGGAGGCGCGCGACACGCATTGAATGCCCAGGCGCAGGCGCAATACGATGCCGCCGTAGCGAATTATCGTCAAACTGTGCTCGTTTCGTTCCAAGCCGTAGAAGACGAACTAGCCGCTCTGCGCATACTTTCGCAGGAGGCCACCGAACAGCACGCTGCTGTAACTTCGTCGACGAGGTATTTAGATCTTGCTAATACGCGTTTCAGGACCGGCGTCGATAGCTATTTGAATGTCATCATCGCGCAGACGAGTCTGTTAAACAACCGCCAAGCTGAAGTACAGGTCCAGCTTCGCCAGATGACAGCCAGCGTAGCGCTCATTCTTGCCCTTGGCGGAGGCTGGGATAATTCACAGCTTCCTCAGATGAAAGACCTCACGGCCCGCTCCGCCACGCCATAGTAGTGTTATGAGCGGCAAACAAACCGATACTCTCCGAGAACAACTTCTTAGTGCGCTGAAAGGCGATGAAGCTCATCTGGATTTCGCTTCCGCGCTCAAAGACTTTCCGAGCAACTTGTATGGAGAAAAACTATCCGGCGCTCCGCATACGGCCTGGCAGTTGCTCGAGCATCTACGCATCGCCCAACACGATATCCTCGAATTTTCGCGGAATCCGAAATACAAATCGCCTCAATGGCCCGAAGGATATTGGCCGGTCGAAGACGCACCTCCAAATACGCAAGCCTGGGACGCGAGCGTCGAAGCGTTCCAAAAGGACGCACGCGCATTCGCCCGGCTTATCAAAGATGAGAAACAGGATCTGTTCAAGCCGTTCGCGCATGGCGACGGGCAAACGCTGTTGAGAGAGGCGCACGTACTAGCGACCCACAACTCATACCATTTGGGCCAGCTCGTTTTGTTGAAGAAAGCCTTGCTTCATTCGTAACGCAGCGCTCTTAACGGATCGATTCGGCGCGCCGGCGGTGTATTTCAATCTCGCGATACAGATCTTGTTCTCGCGATTTTCTGCGAGCCAAGCCCACATTTCAGCCCTCCTCAACCGGCCACATCACACTCGCAATCGCCGCGGCAAGTTGCTTCCATTTCGATTCCTCCGTAGCCAGCTGTTTTCTCCCTGCCGGCGTAAGGCGGTAGTATTTGAACTCGCGCTTCAGGTCTTTACCAGCGGCTTCCCATTTTGCTGACAACCAGCCTTTGCGCTCCAGACGATGCAGCGCGGGATACAGTGAACCGTGCTCAATCTGGAGCACATCGCTAGTCGTGCGTTGAATGTGTTTCGCGATTTGATGGCCGTGCGCCGGACCAAACAGCAGAGTGCGCAGGATCAACATGTCAAGCGTACCCTGCAGCAGATCTATTCGGCCGGAGGAAGTCTTAGAAGCCATACTAGGTAGTCATTCTACCATCGTACGCTCGACTCGCCGCTGCGATAAGTGGGTCTACCTACCGGCGGACGGAAATCTTGGCGGGAGAGACCTGGTAGCCTTCATCCACCGCAGTCTGTTCCGCCGCCGTTTGCAGGGTTTTGTCGTCCGCGTTCTTCGGTTCCTTTGAGTGGCGGCGGATCACCTCCGCACCTACTTCAATCCGAATCAGCCAGCGGTTTTTCTCTGCATCCCATGAAACTTCAACGCGGTCGGCATCCATAGTTCCAGCTTCCTACGATTTCGCCCGCCATTCTATCGCAAACGCAGCCGCCGTCTTTATTGCGAGGGTAGCTGGGCCAAAGCCGCCGAAGAGCCGGAGAATCCTCAAGCGCCAGACCGGTTTGAAATTGGCCGCCAACAATTCATCCAGCGCTTTCTCATACCGGGTGGATTGCTCATATTGATGCGGATTATTTCCGAAAGCAGCGAAGCGGTTTCTGAATTTTCGGCACGTGCGCCGGCGGACCGATGGCGGGGAAGCCAGCTCAGCCTTGCAGCCGCGATGTCGAGTCCAACTTAGCCCTTGAGCCGATCGAGCCGCTCTCGCGCCAGCTCAAGCGTCTCCGCTTTCTTCGCAAAACAAAAGCGGATCAGATTTTGCCCGGCAACCGGATCGCTAAAAAAGCTGGATCCTGGGACTGCAGCGACGCCTATTTCTTCAATGAGATGGCGACAAAAAGCAACATCGTCGCGAAAATCGAAGGCATCGATCGCGCACATGATGTAGTAAGCGCCTTTCGGCACGAAGCAACGGAAACCGGCGTTCTCCAAAATCGCGAGCATGCTGTTTCGTTTGTCCTCGTATGCGGCGGCAAGTTCCACGAAGTAACGATCGGGCATCCGAAGCGCCGCCACACCGGCCTGCTGCAGCGGCGTAGGCGCACCGACCGTCAGAAAGTCGTGCACCTTGCGAATGGAGTTCGTCAATTCAGGTGGCGCGATCACCCAGCCGACGCGCCAACCGGTGACCGAAAAAGTCTTGCTCAAACTGTTCACAACCACGCAGCGGTCCCGAGCGGCAGAGCCGAGAGTGATGGGAGGCACATGCCGTTCGCCGTCGAAGACGATGTGCTCGTAAATCTCGTCGGTGATTAGTAGAGCATCGAACTCTTCGCACAGTTCAACCAATACTTTAATTTGATCTTGTGAGAACACACGTCCTGTGGGGTTATTTGGAGTGTTGAGAATAACTGCGCGAGTCCGAGGGTTAAACGCGGCGCGGAGTTCGGCCGGGTCAAAGTCCCAGGCGGGCGGCCGCAATGGGACATAGCGGCAAACCGCTCCACTGAGCTGAGAATCAGGCCAATAATTTTCATAAAACGGCTCGAATACAACCACCTCATCGCCCGCATTGAGTAGCGCGAGCAGAGTAGCGATCATTCCCTCCGTTGCACCGCAGCAAACAGTAACCTCGCGCTCGGGATCGATTTCAATGCCGTAAAACCGTTGATAGGACTCGCAGATGGCATCCCGTAGCGGCTTCATTCCCCAAGTGATCGGGTATTGATTCCAATCTTCGGCGATCGCCCGCTGGGCGGCTGCCTTAATCTCCGCAGGCGCCGGAAAATCCGGAAACCCTTGCGCGAGATTTACCGCGCCGCTCAACAGCGCGAGCCTGGTCATCTCACGAATGACGGATTCGCGAAAATCCCCGATGCGATCGCTCTGAAAACGCCGCTGCGCGGAAAGGGGCATGGAGCGATTTTAGCGAAGCATCTCGATCAGTTCGTCTTCGCCCGCGCCCAACAGGTACAACGCGATAAATGTCGCAGGCTCGGTCCGGGAAGCATTGTCGAAATGCAGCACTTTACGATTGGCGGGCTCGAAAAACGCATCGCCCTCGCACAAAGTCTTGGCAGGCTCTCCGTCCACTTGAAACAAGATTGTCCCTTTGGCCACGTATCCAAGTACTGGACAAGGGTGCCGGTGTAACCCGGTCTGTTGTCCAGGACCGAAGCGGATTTCTCGGATCTCGACGTGATCGGTGAACTGGCCGCCCTCGATAAGGGCGCTTAGCAGCGGCTTTCTAGAAATTTCCGTTTGCAATTTCACCTCGATGTGCTGGTTCGCATACACACAGACTCCACTCCCGCCAAGAGTTTCAATTTCGCTTGCTGTTCGACGAGGTCTTGCGCGTAATCGCTACAACTTTTTGTAAAGGGCACGGAAATTTGGCTTGGGTTGGGGCCAACGCATCCTGCCGAACGGATCAGATTCATCACGCCTGCGTGTGATTACGAGTAGAGCCGCAAGGAGCCACAAAAGAAACAAATGCGTTCGTTGAAATCCTTCGCCAGTTCACGAGCCCGCTTCCGATCAGCCATTACCTTTTATGCGTGCTGCGGCGTTTGGGCGCAGGCTTCGATCGATAAGCCGGTACGTCAGGCGTGGCCGTGGCGTAGAGGCGGCGGTAAACATCGGCGTTGCGCAGCACGATCTGAATATAGCCGCGCGTCTGATGGAACGGAACCGCTTCGATGAACTCCGCCGGTTCACGAAACGGACCCCAGGTGCGCCAGGACTTGGCACGGCTCGGACCGGCATTGTATGCCGCAAGCGCGATCTCCGGTTCTCCATCATAGGAATCCAGCAGCTTGCGGAAATAATACGTGCCCAATTGCAGATTTCGATCCGCCGTCAACAACTGCGCGGTCCTTAATCGCCGGATACCGAAGTGGCGACCGAGTTCACGTCCAGTGGCCGGCATGATTTGCATCAATCCATACGCGTTCGCGTAGGAAACTACCTTGACGTTGAATTCCGATTCCTGCCGGATGAGCGCAGCCACCAGAAACGGATCCAGCGATTGGGCATGGCTGTGCCGTTCAATAGCCGAGCGGTTTGGGATAGGAAAAGCGAGTTCCCAAAAGCTCACTGGCGCCTGGTCGAGCGGCATGTACAGATAATCGGGCGTGAAGTGCTTGATATAGCGCAGGGCCTGATCCGGAGCGCCGCGCGCCGACACGATCTTGGCAAGCTCAAAAGCGTACACGTTCGGCTGCTCGTCATCGTTGGCCGCACCGAATTTCAGCTCGTTTTCCGCCATATCGTTTAACCCGGTCAATTGCAGTAATTGCGCACGGTCGAGCCGTTTGGTGACGCCCGGCGAAGGCGTGAAACTTGGAAAGACTTGCCGCGAGGGCCAAGCTATGGCGCGTAGAAATTCCAGCATGGGTGGACTGGGAAGGGCGGCTTTGACGGTGGATTCCTTTAAGCGATCTTGCGCCACGGTCGCGTAATAGGTATTCGGAAAGCGTGCAATGAGCTCGTCATAGCAGGCGCGCGCCGACGTGAAGTCTTTCTTCCGCTCGGAAAGGCGGCCCAGAAAATAGAGTGCGTCCGTCACATCGCCGGAAGCAGGGAAATGTTCGACATAAGCGCGCAGCAGATCGAAAGTATCAGCGGCGTCCTTGCGATAACTCTCGAAAGCCACTCGCCAGTGGCACCAGGCGGCCCTGGGATCGGAGCTAAAACTAGCGGCACAGGTACGATAGAGAGGCAGGTATTTGGAATCGTCATTTCGCGTGCGCGCCTCGTCCGCAATGAAAATAAGCGCATCCAATCGCCAGCCGGAAACAGGGTGCCTTGCTTCCAGTTGATCGAGAAATGGTTTCACGTCCGCTTCGCGGTTCAGTTTGCGCGCACAACGGATCAAATAGGATAAGCGTTCAGCATCCGCCTCCGCGTCGTCGACTTTGAGAGCGGTGAGGTACTCGAAGGCCTGCTGCGCTTTCCCCGCGAAGAAGTTCGCCTCTCCTAGACGGACCTGCGCAAGATCGCGCTGGGCGCCGCCAAGTTGAGGAATGGCCGCGGCCAATTCTGTGGTCGCATCGGCCGGTCGTTTGGCCTGAAACATTTTTTCGGCGCGTCCCAACATTGCGGCCGACATGACCGGCGGATAAGTGTCTCCTAAGCGGGCTTTTAAGCTGACTAGCGCATTGGCCGCATCCGCTGCTTCCTTAGCGACGGGATAGCCGTAATACACTCTCTGAAAGTATTCGGCAGCCCGCACCAGATCGCCGTTGGCCTGAAACGCGCGCGCCAGCAGCAGGGTGGCCTGAGGCTGCGGAATCCGGTCGAAATATTTCTTCACCAGTTCCAAGGCACTCTTCGGATTGTCGTTGTCCAGATCGGCATTGACTGCCAGCATCGCCGCCGGGCCGAGTAAGGGAGAGACGGGATCCTGGTTGAACACTTGCGTCGCTGCTTTTGCGACCTCCGGATAATTTTTCAACTTGTACTCGGCCTGGGCCCGAACATACTGCGCGTAGTCGTTCAGTAACGTCGCTTTGCGGGCTGCTTCCTTGGCATAATCGACAGCTGCGTTGAAGTTGCCCTGCTCGAGCTGATGCTGCGCGACTGCAAGCACACCAGCTGCTCCGACCGCTTTGGGACTTTGTGGCGGCTTCGGCTTCGGAGCCTGCTTCACCACATGTTTTGGTGTGGGAGGCGCCGCAACCACGAGCAATCCGCCAATCGCTATTCCGAAGGCGACCACTCGAGTGCGATTAAACCAGCTGCCCGGGATAGTCGGCTCCTAGTTTTAAGTCGTCGCCGTCAGCCGCAGTGTGCACGAGTTCTAAGTGAAGGTAATCGGCCATCGAAGATATAGTTCGGAATTGCCGGCTATATATCTCGCGCGCCTTATCGATTTCGTTCTTCAGGAACAGATAGAGATCGCTCTGCTCACGGCCGGCCCGGCAGGCCTCGGGCTTGGACAATTGCATCTCCGCGACCGCCACACGAGCAAACCTCCGGGCGCGAATGTGGAGCTGACGCTGCGATTCATCGAAATCGGCCCACACCGGAAGGCGGACACCCTTTGTGGTGGGCACCGGCGCGGCTCCAATCTGAGAGTGTTGCCAGGCGTTCGTGTGTCGTTCCAGTGCGCATGATGCGAGCCCGGCAATGAGTTCGAGGGCCTGCGCGTTGGTCTCGGGCCCTACGACGGCAAAGAGAATTGCGGCCACACGAGCAGAATTCGAAATAGGAAACAAATGCGCACGCGACCCCTGATTGATATCGCTAAGCGATTCAGTCACTTCCGGAGCTGTTCTTAAAGCAATTACTGCGTCTGCCGAAGCCCTTGCCGCCTCAAAGGCCATACCCTGAGCGCAAGGAAATGAAAGAGACTCGGGAAGGTCGAGGTTAGTCTGGCCGCGCAGACGAACCTGGCCGCCTTCGAGCGAAAAGAGAGCGACTTGGCGAGAAAATATGCCGGCTCCTTCCAAAACCAACCGTACCCAGTCCTTCTCGCCGCCGTACTGCCGGAATCGCCGCAGAAGCTCGTTTAGCTGGTTGACTACTTGCGCACGGGATTGGGCACAGGCATCCTCAAAGCGGCGTTCCAGATCGCGCCATACGCCATCCAAAGAATGTGCGGCCGCGCTCATTGAGGAAGCGCCTGGCTCGCCAGCGGCGTCGAAGGCACCGGAGCCTGGGGCAACAGATCGCTGATGACATGCAGTTGTCGCCCCTCGTGCTCGAGATCGAAAATGAGTTTTCCGTCGGCATTGCTGGCCGCTTCGCCGCTCCAATCTTCGTTTTCCTGAGAAGCCTTCAGGTTGGAGAGACGAAGATCCGGCCATCCTGCGCCAAACGAGAGATCGAATGCGCCGGATACGTCACGGAAGGGTCCTGCCGCGGGAAGGATAACGTGGCTCGCGGAGAACGATCCATCGGCGTGCAACTTGGCGATGCTTTCCACACCTACGCCTGAAGTGTGGATTTGGGCCGTTGCGCGAAGCGCGCCTCCACCCCACGGCACGCCAGTCGCTTGCACTTCGAAATGGGAACGTGGGGAGTAAGAAGAAAGATTCACCGCACCTGAGGCTTTGAGGGACCCTTCCGGCAATTGTAATTTGAGAGCCGTAAACTGCAAGTTGACCCCTTGCCAGATAAAACGCGCCACCAGCGGCCCAAGCTCGGTGCGCTCTACGGAAAACCTGTCAATGGTGAGTTCGCCTTCCAGGTTGCGAGCAGTCAGAAATGCGGGCGTGGATCGGCGCGTGAATCGCAGCCGGGCCAGAAGGCCACGTTCCTCAAGAGCCGGACTGAGGGCCGTTTCGAGCTGCGACAGGCTCGCAGAAGGCAGCTCCAGGCGAAGTCGTTCGGGCCGTTTTGCCGCCAGGTTGTAGTGGTAGCTACCAAACACGGGCTGTTGAGCGAGGGTAGCGGAAAAATGGGGCAGGTCGAACGTCGAGGGACCAAATTGGGCCCGCCCTTCGGCTTGCTTCAAGGGAACGGCGATTCCGGGAGGCGCGAGGATGGCATTCGAGAACTGAAATTGTCCGGACCACGCGGCGGGCTCCACATTGTTGTCTCCACGCTCTTCCGAACTGTAGCGAAATTGGCCGGTGACATATCCGTCGGTAAGGCTTGTTAGCGCAGCGGGCGCGCCGAACCAGGTTTGGGCAGTCGTTTTGAGAGCCCGAACCGGAAATTCATCGACACTCAACGTGGCGGCGAGACGTTGCGAAGAAAGATTGTAATCGCCGCCGGCGCGGAGCGTTCCCCCAACACCGGCTTCGAGAATAGCCGGATCTATATGAATATTGCCAGCCGAAACCCGTACGTTAGCAACCGCCGAGCGCAGAGGTGGAATCCCGGGTAGAGTCGCCACCGCGTTGGTGATGGCGATGCCGCCTTCGAGCCCGGATGCGTTTGAGTAACCCACTACGCCATCGAGAGACCCCTTCATTTCCAGGTCAGGCGGGAAGGCTAGGCCCATGCGCTTGCCGAGCGGAAGTAAGGGTTGAATCGGAGCCTTGTGCAGAGTCGCGAAAATAGACCAGGCCGGGTGCGTGAGAAATTCATTGATCCGCACTTCGAGAGCTACCGGGACGGCTTCTCCAGAAGACGGAGGAAGAGTCCGGAGCGCGAAATGGTGGGTCACAAGGTCCGCGCTGCCCTGATAGGCGACCCGCCAAAAATCGCCGCTCGAAGGCAGCAAGTCCCAGCGGTGCACATCTTCAAGGCGCAAATCGCCCCCGATGCGGAGCGCCGAAAGCGGCCCTTCCAGATGGGCGGTCGCGCCCACGGTTCCGTGTATACCGATATCGTGTCCTTCGATGAGCGCCGTGATCTCGCTCAGATTGCTGGGATCGAGGTTCACGTCGGCGTCGAGTTGGCTGCCATTAGCAAGCGGCGTGAGACGCCAGTTCAGGGTGCCGCGCAGATGGCCGAAGCCGTTGCCGGCACGATCGGTGCGCGCCGGCGAGCCCGAAAATCGGACCACCACGCTTCCGGACCGTTCCGGATAAATCGAGAGATCCGAGCCCGTAATATAGAGGGTCGTCTTCCGCGTGCCCAATTTGAAATCGATGCGGCCATCGGAAACTTCGATCGCGGGAATCAAACTCAGCGGCATATGACGCGGAGCGCTCAGCCGCTGGACAAGCTCGACTACGTTCCACGTTCCATCGCCGCGCTTCACCAAATTCAAGGACGGTTCCACAAGCCGCAGCGTGGAAAGACGCATTTGCCCCAGCAGCAGTTTGTCGGCCCGCAGACGAACGTCCAGACCACTGGCGTGAGCAAAGGGCTCCAACCCATACCGCGGGTCTTCGTGGATGGTGACATTCTGTAGCGAGAAACCCGGAACCGGAAACAGCGCAAAGTAAATCTTGTCGAACTCTACCTTGCGCCCTAGCGAAGCTTCGAGAGCCCTGTCGACGGCCGGCCCGAACGCGGCGGCGTTGATGAATGGTGCAATTACCATCAGAAACGCGATTCCCAGCAGGCCGCCAAGAACAAGGCGAAGCCGCCAGCGCGTTGCCGGTCTCGCCGGTTTTATAGCTTGTTCAGGAATAACGAATGTCCTTCGCGCGGGGATTACTTGTATGTTTGCCTCGATTATAGCGTCTGAAGCGGATGTTTTCTGATGTGCGAGGTTGTTAGCTTGCTACAATCCCCGTTAATGTTCACTGGCATCGAGCACTTCGCAATTGCTTCGCCGAACCCGAAGCGGCTGGCTGATTGGTATGTCGCCAATCTTGAATTCGAGATTACGTTCGAATACGCGGGCAACTACTTCATCGAGGCGGCGAACGGCGGACTCATCGAAATCATTCCTGCCGAAGGCGACGGCGGACATGCCGCGATGCGAACGCCGGGCTTGCGGCACATCGCCATCTCCGTTGCCGACTTCGATCGCGCACACGAGCAGTTGAAAACGCAAGGTGTGACCTTTGCCGGAGAACCCTACGAAACCCAAGGCAACCGATTGCTGTTCTTCCGTGATGCAGACGGCAATCTGATACATCTCATCCATCGCAGTAAACCATTGCCTACGAAACGCGGGTAGCAACCCGTGAGCGTGCTACAAAGAGCATGGCTTGCTGAGTAGGGTTTTCAAGGCATTCGAGTATCGGGACTTCCGCCTGATGTGGTTCGGCGCGTGCACGTCGAGCATCGGAACGTGGATGCAGGTCCTGGCTCAAAGTTGGCTGGTCTTGCAGCTCTCCAACTCGTCAGTCTATCTCGGCTTGGATGTATTTCTCGGCCAGATTCCAGTCTTTCTCTTTTCTCTGTTCGGCGGCGTCTTTGCGGACCGGCGCAATCGCCGCGATATTCTGCTGGCTTCCCAAGTCATACAACTAGTCTGCGCTTTCACGCTTGCTGCCCTGATGCGCACCCACGTTGTTCAGGTGTGGCATATCTGGTGTCTCTCCTTCACTGTCGGCCTGGCGCAATCGTTCGGCGGTCCAGCCTATTCAGCGCTGATTCCCACATTGGTGAAGAAAGAAGACCTGCAAAATGCTATCGCCTTGAACTCCATCCAGTTCAACCTGGCGCGCGTCGTTGGGCCGGCGCTGGGCGGACTCGCGCTCGTGAAGCTGGGTTCGTTCTGGTGCTTCGCGCTAAACGGCGTTTCTTACCTGGCGGTGATCGCGACTCTCCTCGCGATCCGGCCCGTGTTCGTTCCTGCCCGCACACAGGAATCGGTGATACACAGCATGCGGGAAGGAATCGACTTTCTGCGCAAACGCGAGGGCATGGCAAGCCTGGTGGTGCTGGCTTTCGGAGGCACGCTGCTTTCGTATCCGCTCATCACGTTTCTTCCCGTCATGGCGCGCGACGTCTTCCATGGCAACGCAAACACGTTTACATTGTTTCTCTGTTTGTCGGGAGCCGGATCGGTCACCGGAGCGCTACTGGTGGCAGGCAGCGCGTCGAAAGGAGGCCAGGCGCGCAAGTCTCTTATTGTAATGGCGGTGCTGGGTGTCGCGATCACGGCGTTCGGATTGTCGCGTGTTTTGGGCTTGAGCGCCGTGCTCGTGTTTGTAACAGGCTCGCTGCTTATGATCATGTTCGCGCTGAATACATCACTCGTTCAGCTATACGTGAGCGACACGATGCGCGGCCGTGTCATGAGCGTCTACAATGTAGCCTTCCGTGGAGGCATGCCATTCGGAAGCCTTGTTTCCGGACTTCTCATCAAGCAGACGTCGGCACCCGCGATTATGGCCGGAAACGGAGTCCTCGTGGTAGCACTCGCACTGTACTTTCTTCTCGTTGGCAAGAAACTCTCGAAACTCTGACGGAGGAAATTCGTCCTTCCTAGAATGAAGGCAGGCCCTCTTAGAATTAAGGCAGGCATGATCGGGAAGTTATTGGTGGTATGCATCAGCGGTTGCGGGCTGACGGCGGCCAGCGAGCTGACGGCTGCGCGCGACCGGCAGGACCTGGCGGCTCTCGACGGCCTGATTGCGCGCTACCAGAAAGCCGCGCAGGCACCCGACGGGCAATATACGCTGGCATTGGCAAACTCCTACGCCGCGGAGGTGGCTCTCGAACTGCGCGCCAAGAAGAAGGCCGAGGAGTATGCCCAGGCCGCGATCGATCCGGCACAGAAAGCGGTCGCGGCCAACGGCGGCAACGCCGAATACCATCGTCTGCTGGGAGAAATTTGCGGACAGGTGATCCCGGCCAACCCGGTCCTCGGAGCCTTGAAATACGGCCAATGCGCACGCGATGAAATCAACAAGGCATTGCAGATGGATAACAAACTCGCAATGGCATATGTGAGCCGCGGCGTCGGCAACTA
>Ga0157369_10006250_pt1 | contig 13823 bp, 15 predicted proteins | sample C25metaG_FD_113461 | JGI IMG/M metagenome (GOLD analysis project Ga0157369, IMG submission 113461) | Corn rhizosphere microbial communities from Kellogg Biological Station, Michigan, USA - C2-5 metaG | ecosystem: Host-associated > Plants > Roots > Rhizosphere > Soil | place: USA: Michigan...
AGTCGCTGTTTCTACGAAGTATTCGGGGAGGACGCGGCGAAAGCGCACGGCCGCTCCCTGTTCGAGTTGTCCGATGGACAATGGGACATACCGGGACTGCGCCAGCTGCTTGTGGGTGTTGTCCCGCAGCACACGGCACTCGAGAACTTCGAATTTGAACAAACCTTCGAGCACCTGGGTAAGCGCACCATCCAGCTCAATGCTCTGCCAATCCGCGACGACAGCGGTAAGAGCAGCATGGTCCTCCTCGCAATCAAGGACATCACAGAGAGACGGGTTGCGGAGCAGGAGAAGCAGCGGCTGCTGGAGCATACGGAAGAGCTGCTGGAGCAGCAGAGGACCCTACTGCGCGAGATGCGCCACCGGATCGCCAACAGCCTGCAGATCATCGCCAGCATCCTGTTGCTGAAAGCTGGCTCGGTCTCGTCCGAGGAGACCAAGAACGAACTTCGCGCGGCTCATCAACGGGTGATGTCCGTAGCTGTGGTTCAAGGCCATCTGAGCGCTTCGGATGGCATAGAGCAGATTGAGATGGGGCCATATCTGACGAAACTCAGTGCGGGGCTCGCTTCTTCCATGGTCGGGCCAAAGCAGCATATCGATATCACGGTCGCAGCCAGTGAAGGTTCTCTTCCTACCAGTCACGCGGTCAGCATTGGCTTGATCGTCACTGAGCTGATCATCAACGCGATCAAATATGCGTTCCCGGAGCGCCACGCCTCAGCACGGATTCGGGTGACGTTCGAGATGGCCAATTCGGACTGGAAGCTCACGGTCGCCGACAACGGCGTGGGACGAAAGGCGAAAGAAGAACCTGACACGTCTACCGGCCTCGGCACTGTCCTGGTCGGCGCATTGGCGAAGCAGCTTAAGGCCCAGATTACCGAGACGTCTTCGACGGATGGCCTGACCGTGGCGGTGACCCGCTCGACGTTTGAATCTCATTTGCCCGTGGCGGCCTAGTGAGAGGAATGACATGATCGACACGGGCGTCCACGAGGACTTGGCAACTTGGCCACCTCCACCAGAATTACCGATGTTCTTCAACGAACTCGGAGTGAGAAGTGTCGAGATCGGTGTCGCTGCCTTCGAGTGCATCGGCGTAATGCCACCGCACGATCATCCCCATGTCTATCTCGACATGGGCGAGCGGACAGAGATCCTTTGTCCCTATTGCTCGACCGAATACCGGCTCAACAGGGCCCTTCTCTGGAACCAGACGAAGCCAGCGAACTGTTGGGCGCCTAGTAACTGAGGGTCGTTGCACCTGTGAACGACTGCCTGTTTTTGCAATCCCCAAGGTTAACCGCCACGCCAAAGAAGCGCGTCACTCTGACACAGCGATGAGTCGTCGACCACTCTTTGAAATCCCCCCTCATTGTCCATTGCGTCGTGCGCAGCGCTTGCGTCCGACTCTTCGGCGGCGGACCGGGAAATCGTGACGGTCTTGTGCCGCTTGCGATTGGGAGAAGTTAAGACGCGGCGAACATCCACGACGCTAGCGCCTCCCCTCTTCCAAACGAGGCGATAAGTTAATCGTGTCCCAACCTTCGGCGAGCCGACCCCCACAAGAGAAAGGTCGGTGGTTTCAAAGCCTATGTGACTCCCTCCATCATCCGGCCGGATCAAGCCGCAACCGCTCGCTCCATCGAACGACTGAACCGTTCCACTGCGTTTGACGCGGGCGAACAATTCGATTTGCTGCCGGATGACCCGTGAACGATGGGCTTGGTTTTTAGGACTCACGCCCTTGTTCTCGCAATCGGAGCGCAGGCTCAGAATAAGCCGCAAGATGCTTAGCTCGCTCGGCTCCTCCGGTGCGAAGTTGGGATAGGACATAGCTAACTCCTGACGAGCGGGAGCTGCTATCTCTCAGGCGCAACGAGCTCAGGTCGGTTGGATGCGCTACCCTTGAAATGGTGTCGCGAGGGGTTTCGGCAAGGCGGTGCAGACCTTAGGGTATCAAATCTGCCGGTCGGGCGCTCGGTCCGACCCTATGCGGACAAACCAAACCTCAATCGAACCAGGCCGAGCGAAGCATTGGGTCATCCCCAAAAGCTTTAGTCAGATTTGCCGCAGGGGAGACTAGTAGGGCGTTAGTAGGGCGCGTGCTTCAGGGTCGATCCGGCTCGCTCGTACGGCTTCGCCGTCCACCAGCGCGCGCGCCGACTGGAGTTCGGGCTCCTTCAAACTCCGTAAAAACCGTTCAATATCAGAAGCTTAAAATTCGTAATTAGCGGGTCTCCGCCGAATTGCTGAATAGTGCGAGGGGCTTGGCGTAGAGGGGGTGAATTTAGAAGGGCGTTGGTAGGTCGGTTGCTGTCCTCCCAAGCCCTCTAATGCATGGAGGACAGGATGACCGAAAGACAGTCGCTCCCCCGCCTATTGCATACACAAGATGCCGCCAAGATCCTGGGCGTCAGCGCCGCTTGGCTCGAGCGCAGGCGGTGGCAGCGACTCCCGCCTCGCTACGTTCGGGTCGGAGGTCCGGCGGGACGGGCTGTTCGATATCGCGAAAACGACCTGTTCGATTACATCGAAGAGAACACCGTCGACGTTCGAGGTTCAACAGACTGACCACAACGGTCCGGCCGGCGCGGTCGCTCCCACTCTCTCGGTCGACCCGACGTTGATTTCTCGCCTTATGGATTAAGCGGATTTGAACGCCGATCCCCCATGAGAGCTGCGACTCGTATGGGAGGCCTCGTGCAGGTACCGATTTCTTTGGTAGCGACCGACCGCACAGCCACGGCCCGGAAATTCACAAGCAAGCAAATGGGCGATGCTTGTGAAATGCTCGTGGCAGCTGAGCTGACGCTGGCCGGCATCCCCGCTCTGAAGGTTCCCGACAATTGGCCGCACTACGACGTGATTGCACAGCCGGTTGGCCAATCACCGCAGCGGATTTCAGTCAAGTCACGCACCTACAAGCCTGGACCTGCGTACGTTGAATATAACGACTATGATCAGTTCGACTGGCTAGCCATTGTGCTCCTCGCCGCAGGCGACTGCACCGAACGAGCCTTGTACGTCGTGCCGCGGATCGAGGCCGATCGGTACGCGAGAAAGGACAAACCAACCAGTAAGACGGCGCGTCTCCGTTATTTTCGCATTGATCAGGTCGATGATCTTTTCGGCAATTTCCGGAACAATTTTGAACTGTCGGATGGGACGGCAGCGGCATCCGAGTGAACTCAATGATAAGCAAAATTGCGACAGATGGCCTCGACGCGCTCCGGCAGGAAATCGGTATCGGAGAAATAACCCAACTTATTGAGCGTACTGCCAGGTGGGTGGCGCCCGAGACATTTCGACTGTTGCCGGTCTGGTATCCAGAACACGCGCGACGGCGACCCTTCTATAAGGCGAACTGGTCCGAGCCCCAGATGAACAAGAGTCGCAGGACGGGCGTCAGCATCCACAAAGTCGAGGGGAATGTCTTCGCCAATCAGGCACTCACGCTAGCATTGGGCCTCAGAAAGGCGGACCGACCCAACTGGTCCTGCTGTCACCTTTGGGGCGTGGATGATCCCACATTTCAACAAGCGAACGATGTTGTCTCGGATCATCGATTTTATTCGTGCATCGGGAATATGGTGCTGCTTCCAACCCCGCTCAAAGCATTTACCGACACCATGCCCGAAGTGAAGGCGATGCTGCGGATCTGCGCGCGGAATCTTTACGGCTGGCAGTGCGACCATGAAAGCATGGCCGCAGTGAACACAGCGCTGGACGAATGGACGAACTGGGAAGCATATCCGAAAAGCTGGCCGCGCGAGCCCGCCGAACGCCGTCCGCTTGGCCTAGTGGATCTCTCTCCGGCGATTGAGCAACTCGCGGCGAAGCGACTGTCGACGATTCGGTCAAATCTGCGGACGGCAGGGCAATTCTACCCTCGTGAGGAAGTGCTGAACGCCTTGGGCTACTGGGGAATTTCCGCGGCCTGATCGACTAGCAAATCGGCTGGACCAACACCCAATGCCTTTGCCAGCCGTCCGAGCGCACGAACACTGGGATTGCGAGTGCCTCGCTCCAGATCGCTGAGATAACTCCGCTTCATCTCAGCCTCAAAAGCCAGCTGCTCTTGCGAGAGGCCGCGCGCGAGGCGCGCCGCGCGCACGTTCCGTCCGAGCAGTTGCACCAAATCCATTGGATGAGTTGGCCGGACTGTGGCACTTGGGTCTGTCCCCTAATCGTGTCATTTGGGTGTGCTCTTCATCTTCACGATCATCACATCGCGCCGCTGCCTCTCAGAATCGTACTGGCAGTCAGACCGTCCGCGTCGCGTGCCGGGCCGCGAGTAGCCGCCATGGTCGTGCCAAATCCGAGTCTCCACCCTCACATAGCCGGTGCGCTCAACTCAATTCCGGCATGGCTCCTCTCCCAGTCCGGAAAGGTCTTTTACTCCGGTCGAGGCGCCTTCTCCGGCCCAAGCAACCTTTACGTCCTAGGACTCAATCCGGGCGGCGATCCTGAAGCCCAGGCAGCCGAGACAATCAACGCAGAGCTGCAGCGATTCCGAGAAGGACCGGCTTGGTGGTCAGCTTACGCGGATGAGAGTTGGCATGGAGCTCCGCCCGGCACGTGGGGCATGGCGCCGAGGATCTTACACATGCTGGCGGCGCTTGATCTTGATCCACGAGCCGTCCCGGCCAGCAACGTCATCTTCGTTCGGTCGTCGACTGAAGCGACGCTCGTGGCAAAAAAGGAAGTACTGCTTCAGTCATGCTGGCCGGTCCACGAGGCCGTCATTGAGGCTTTGCGGATCCGGGTCGTACTCTGTTTCGGCGGAACCGCCGGCCGATGGGCTCGAGAGCGGCTTGGGGCACAGCAAAACGTAGACAGCTTCCAGGAGACGAACCGCCGCGGATGGCGGAGCGAAACTCACGCCACTGGCGATGGCCGAATGGTGCTCACATTGACTCACCCAGGACGCGCTGACTGGCGCAACCCGGACGCTGATCCAACCTGCCTCGTCCGTCGCGCTCTGGCCGATTGTCGGCGCTGACAACCGCGGCAATCGGCGTTATGTGAAACAAGGTTCGATTCCTCCCGCAATCACCGCTCAGTTCACGGCGCGATAGAGCTGGAATCGGGCTGCCAATCGATCCCGATCAGGTCGATCGACCCGGCGTTCAGGCATCAGCAGAGTCTTGCCTCGCATCGCCTTGATGCCTTGTTCAAGCATAGGTCCATCGTTCATCGCCAATAGCTCGTCCGAAACATGGATCCGGTAGTCGGCGTCGATACCGATCAAATTGGCATCGAAGGCAGCATGATGAACCTTGGACAGTGGAAGCCCGTTAGCGACCAGTGGTTGACCCAGCAACTCGTCGCGATCGGCGATAATATGAGCCGCGTCTAGCAGGCGCCGCTCGGGGAGGCGGGAGATCGCGCAGCGTCCGCCATAGGCGGTGAGAACCGCTTCGCGGAACGTCGCCTGATGAAGCCGCTGGCTAACGAGGCGAAGTGCGTACCGCCGTTCCGGTGCCGATGGAATTGCAACCGCACCCGTTGTCGAGATTAGCGGCGTACCGAATGCGACCTTCGCGGCAAGCTTTGACGCCGACCAGTCGACAACAAATGTCGGGTAGATCGCCGTGTACCTTCCGGGTGCGATTCCGAGAAAGTAGATGACCGGCACCTGGGCTTCCATTGCCTCTTTGAGCCAGCGATTGTCCGCGGCATCGGGATCGCTCCCCATGAACGCGTAGTCGATCAGCTCCTCGCCGGCGTAAATCTGCTCGTGGACGCGCCGCTGATCGTCATACCAGACTCGCGCCCCAGTCCGCGGGAAGACGGTGCGGATGCTGAGTAGAAAGCGCATCGCGCGCGGTTTGAAGATACCGCGCTGCGGGTTGACCAGCGGAATTCGCTCTCCCTGAAACAGGAAGCCCGCCGCCAGATCGTCTGCATCCAGCGATCGGCCGACGGCGCGGCGGTCGAGCTCGGCCACGGCGGCATCCCGCATGGCAGCATCGAGAGGATCGGAACTGCTCATCCGAGGTAACGATGCTCGCGATGCCAAGCCAAGGCGTCGGCGGAGGGAGCAGCATAGCCGCGTTGCGGTGATCGAAGGGTCGCGCCGTGAAGCTCATAATAATGGCGACCATTGTCGAAGTCTGCCCTCAGCCGCTGGCTCACCTCGAACCGATGATCGTCGGTGACCGTCACATAGCCAAGATCGAATAGGCGGTGAATGTCAGTTCTCAGTAGCAGCCCGTTGGCGGGATCATGCTCTCCGCCTTCGCCATAGCTGCGGATATGCGCCGCATCGAGGATGGGAAGCGTCTTTTCTCCCGACACCGCGCAGCGCCGTTCATAGGCATCGGTCACAGCGAGACGGAACGCCCCTTGGCCCAGGCGCGGCCGTACCATTTGCGGCGTGCCGTAGCGCGCGGCCGCTTGCGACTCTGAGGCAAGCAATCCCCCGCGATCAACGACGGCATCCCATAGGTAACGGCCCTCGGGTTGGTCGGTGCCGTAGCGTTTGCCGGTGACGATATTGCGCGCAAAGCTCTGCGGCACTGGCAGCCATGCCTCGCGCTGCCAGAAGAACGGTTGGGTAAGGATGCGACAGCCCACCGGCGGATCGGTGCGGGCATCGAGAAGGGCGTCGTCGCGGCGGTACCGTGCAATGCGCTGGCGCATCTCGGCAAGTGAGTGAACGCCATTCTTAATTCCGAATGCCTCCCAAGCGAGCGATAGTGGGACATTCGACGCATTGCTGAATACACCGCCGCCGACGATGTAATCGTTTGGCGAATGCAGTTTGAATAGGAACAGTTCGCCAGCTGACAGGGCCCCAAAATTGCGTGCGCCGCTCGGTTGCCAGAAGTTGACCTCGTCGGGTTGTTCCTGGCTGAGCAGGTCGAACCAGCTTTGATCGGTAATTGCGACGAATAGGCTGACCACGTACGCGAACCTCACCTTTCGCGCTCAACTGAGCAAGTGCTGTGATCGCAATCCTGCTCCGCTACAGACGGTAACGTTTCGCCTCGCCATTTTGCATATTGGAGAACAAAACGGGAACATGATATAGGCGTTCGACGAAGGGAGCACGCGAATGTTCAACACCCCTCTCGACGTGAGTCACCGGGATTCGTATCAAGCGGAAGGACTAGACAGCGCCGAGGGGGAGAGGGTGACGCGGCCGAGTCAAAAGCACCGTGGCGCCTATTTCACCCCGGACGACGTGGCGGCGACGCTGATCGGCTGGGGCGTGCGCTCGCCGCACGACCGGCTCTTGGATCCGAGCTGCGGCGACGGCCAGTTCATTGCCGGCCACCGTAATAGCGTCGGCATTGAGCAGGACGGACACTCCGCCAACGAGGCGATGCAGCGAGCGCCTTGGGCGCTTGTCCACGAGGGCGACTTCTTCACCTGGGCCGCTGAAACGACTGAGCGCTTCGAATGCGCCGCCGGCAATCCGCCCTTCATCCGCTACCAGACTTTCAAGGGCGACGTCCGGGAGCGCGCGCTCAGCCTTTGCCGGCGCCTGGGCGCGAGCTTTTCCGGCCTTGCATCGAGCTGGGCGCCGTTCCTGGTTGCCACGGCCAGCCTACTCAAACCGGGCGGACGCATGGCGTTCGTAGTGCCCGCCGAGATTGGCCACGCGCCCTATGCGGCGCCGCTGCTCGACTACCTGGTAGGCAGCTTCGACCTGGTCCAGGTCGTCGCCGTGCGCCGAAAGTTGTTCCCCGATCTCTCCGAAGATTGCTGGCTTCTTTACACCGAGGGCTTTGGGGGCTGCACTGACGAGATCCGATTCACCGCCCTGGAATCCTTCGACCCGGCCGAATGCCGGCGGCCGCCCCGCGCTACCGCGATCACGGTCGCCGAGTGGAGGGTCGATTGGAGCCGGCGGCTACGTCCGTTTCTTCTCCCAGCGGGTGCGCGCGAGATCTACCGACAGGCCACCCGTCACCCGCTGGCCAGGCGATTCCACGACATCGCCGGTGTCGGTATCGGCTACGTTTCCGGCGCCAACGACTTCTTCCACCTTCGGCCCTCGCATGCCGAGCGCCTGGGGATCCCAGCTAAGCTTCTGCACCCGACGGTCCGCAACGGCCGGGCACTGCCGAGCAGGAGCCTCACCCGGTCGACTATCGCCAAATGGCACGCGGCCGATGACCCGATCATGCTACTCCGCTTGCCGAAGGTCAGGGCCGCTGATCTGCCGGCCTCGGTGCGCCGCTACCTGGACAGTGAGCCAGGTCATGAGGCGCGCCAGGCCTACAAATGCCGCGTCCGCGAGCCATGGTTCTCGGTACCCGATGTCCAGACGCCCGACTATTTCATGTCGTATATGAGCGGCGTGTCTGCCGGCCTGGTCCGCAACGCCGGCGGCGCCACTTGCACGAATTCGGTTCACGGCGTGCGTGTGCATGATCGTGCGGGCATGGCCCGATTCCTGGCCGCCTGGGAAACGCCATTCATGGCCCTTAGCCGCGAGATCGAGGGTCATCCCCTGGGGGGTGGCATGCTCAAGTTGGAGCCGCGGGAAGCTGGCCAATTGCTGCTCGCGCCAGCCGATCTTCTACCTGCCAACGAGTTGCAGGACGCGGTCGGCAAGATGCGCAGCTGGAGGCACTATGCCGAGAGCGAGCGCTAGTGGCCAAAGGCCCGACCAAGAAGGCCCAAGCGTGGGTCTTTTTCGACCGCATTGTTGCCGATGCGGCGCCCGGTGGCGTTCACGCCAATCCTTGGATCGTTGGCGAGGATGGGCAGATCCGCTTCGAGCCAGATTATGAGACCCTGGAGCGGTTGCTCGGCGTTCCTCTTCATCTCAAGGCAGGAACCCAGTCTGGCGTACCGGCACTCGCGCTCGACGTATGGCTCAGCTACGAGCTGCGTCGGGCCGGATTCCGGCCGGATCAGGTTTGGCCACGCCCGACCAATCCCCGCATTCTTCCCGCCTCCGTGCCTGCTTTGGTTGCGTCGCTGCCGGCTAAGCTGCGAGCCGAATTGGGCGACCGCATAGCGAAAAAGTCATCGATCACAGGCGTAACCTCAGCCTCCGCCAACGTGCTTGGCAAGAACTACCTCAAGCAGGTCGACGTGATCATCACGGATTGGGCAACTGGCCCCGAGCTGCTTGTTTCGACCAAGCGTATGGACTCCTCGTATGGGAAAAACGCGCCGAACAGGATCGAGGAGTCCTACGGCGACGCCAAGAACCTACGGCTCCGTCACCCGCTCGCGGCGCTGGGCTTTCTGTTCGGACTGCGATCCGACATTTTGACCAAAGAGTCCCTGACGGCGGAGTGGTTGTTCGACCTATTGATCAAGCTCGGCCGCGAGGATGATGCCTACCACGCCACAGCCCTCGTGCTCATGGAATATGGGGATGAAGAGGCACCGCCGGAGGAAGACGCGGAGCCAGAAGCCGGGGGCATCTTGGAGCCTGGACCTGAGTCCGAGGGCGAAGACGACGAGGAGATACCCGCGCCGATCCCCGACGCCACCGTCGACCAGGTAATCGCGTCACTACCCAAGGTCTCAATTCTCAGGGATCGCACGCCGCCGGAGCTTGCGCCCGGCCGCTTCCTGGCCACGATTGTCATGCGCGTGCTGGAGATCACCCCGGTCAATATGCACGAGGAAGCGCGCCGCCGTAGAGCCAATCCGGACAATGCGTAATTAGGCCGACGCGGGATTCGCGCAGCCATGGACGCGGACGCGCCGCCGCCGTCGGCGACGCCTAAGTTCTCTAGCGCCGCCGCTTACTTTTTCCCGGCCAAGGCAGGACTCCGTCGAGCTCTGCGAGTCCCTGCAGATCCTCCTCCCGAGTTTCGCGGCTCTCATGTCGCGGACGCAAATCAGCTTCATCCTCAAACCACAACAGACTGAGGGTCTGGTCGTAGGCGGGTACATGCAGCGCGTCCTCGACAAGGGCGCCGTCATTTTCCCAATCCGGAAACCATATTTCAGCGTCGATTTCTTGTGGCCCGGACTGCTTCTCCCCGCTCAGGCAGCGCTCCGCGATTGATGTCGCGGGGATAGTACCACCAAGAGGAATCCAGCCGCGTGCGGCGCGCAATGATGTCGATCGCGATGCATAGCGAACCTTGCCTGCTTGCGAGAGCACAAACGCGCAGGGCAGGGCGGATAGTGCAGCGAAGCGCGAGCCCGTAGACACCAATGAGGCTTCAAACTGATGCGCAAGCTCCGAAACCATGGTGAGCGATGGATCAGCCTCGTCGACCAGCGGCTTGAAAAGCTTGTAGGGCACCAGCAGTTCAGCGGCGAAAACGTCGCATAGGATCTCGTTCGTGGGACGCCTCGAATAATTCCAGGACGGATCTCCGCCGTGCTGCGACGGCAGCTCCAGGACGATGTGCGCGAGCTCATGGCAGATGGTGAATCGCTGCCGCTCAGCGTTTTGATTGCCATTGACGCAAACACCGAACCCGCCATTCGGCCGCATCATCGAGAAGCCATCCTCGTCCTCGCCAAGGTCCTTCGCCACCTTGATCTTGGCGTTCACCTCATCGGCGTAAAGCTGCAGGTCGACAGGAAAGGACTTCGGCGCGACTTTGTTGACGAAGCTACGTGCCTTGAGGACGGCGGTAAGCTCATCCATCATCGTCGTCCCAGAAGGCGCGCAGGCGCGCCAGCTGGACCGGATAATCGGGCCGGCCAGTGCCGCGATGGGCGAGCGTTGCAAGCCCTCGGAACTCCTCGAACGAGATGTTCTCGTCGTCCTCGACGAAATCAATCAACGCAGGGAGGATGTCCGGATAGCGCGTCAGGAAGGGCAGCATCAGCGCTTCACGCTTGGGCGCCTTCAGGGCCTTGATCAGCCGCGTCAGGACTTCATCGGAAGGGGAGGTTTTGGCGCCCGTTTCGAGGCGCTGGATGTAGGCGTGGTCGACGTTGGCGAGCTGCGCCACCTCGCGCAAGTTTAACCCCCGCCCGTCGCGTAACCGACGCAAAAGCACGCCCAGCGCGGTGGTCATCGACTCTGCCACATTGACAATTCCAAACCCCCGTAATACTTGTTGTCTGGAAAGACAACAGAAGCCATCCGAATCCCGCGATTCGGCGGTTTTGATCGAGGCTCAGCGAATTCGTCGCGTTGCTCGGTCGGACAGCAGATTCGCATTTCGCGGCTCGAAACACAAGAGATCGCGATCTTACCGATCGCGGAAAAGGGCCAGTGAAATGCGAAATCGCTACGACGGCGATAAAGGCAAGCGCCTCGCTCTCGAGCAATTGAAAGCCCAGCGCATCGTCGAGGGAAACGACGCAGTTGCGCATGCGCTGCTCGATGCCGGTGAACTCATGTTTCCGCAAGATGGCGACACGATCATCGAGCAGGGGTCGAGCGCCGACGAGCTATATTTCATCCTGACAGGCGCCGTCGAATTCTCCGTCAACGGGCGAACACTTGGCAGGCGCGGTGCCGGTCGGACCGTGGGCGAAATGTCCGCGATCCATCAGGGCATCGCGCGTACTGCCACGATCAAGGCCAAGGCGCACACGGTGCTGCTCATGGTCGGTGCCGACAAGTTCAACGAGATCGCCGTCGACCATCCGGTGGTCTGGAAACGCGTCGCTGCGGACATCGCCGAACGCCTCGAAGAGCGCAACGCGACAATCCGGCCCTGCAACGAGCGGCCTAAGGTCTTCATCATTTGCGCAGTCGAGGCGTTGCGTGTCGCCCAAGCCATCCAATTCCACTTTCAGCACGACGAGGCTGATTTCAAGATTTGGAGCGACCAGGTGTTCAAGGCATCGCAATATCCGATCGAAGCCTTGCAGGACGTGCTCGACGAATCCGACTTTTCGATTGCCATTGCGAGCCCCGAAGACCTCGTGACCGTCCGGAGGGAAACGGCGACGCAGCCACGGGACAATGTCCTTGTCGAGCTAGGGATGTCGCTCGGGCGGCTTGGTCGTCGGCGCAGCATGCTCCTCGTTCCGCGGAAGAGCGACGTGAAACTACCGACCGACTTCAAGGGCCTGACGCCCATTCAGTATGACGACGGCGATCTCAAGGATTTGTCGCGGCTGGTCGGCCCGGCCTGCTTCGAAATCAGGACCGTGATCGAGGAAAATGGCGTCCGCACCGACCGCTGAGAAAGGACCGGAATCATGAGCTGGAGTGAACAAAGGTCGCGCGAACGGATCGCTCAGTTGCTGAGCACGGTCCCAGTGGGCAGCATGCGGGTCGAAGACTTCGAGCTGAATTATAGGCCTCGCCGCGAACTTGCGGAGAAATTGTCCGGTGTTCGCCAGAGCCAGCCGATTGCAGAGCTTCCCTACGACGCGGTTGTCGTCACTCACGGCGTCCACGTTTACGCGAACCTCGTCGACTATAATTGCTTTCTCGAGGATGTTGGTCGCGAGACCGAGGGCGGCTCTCGGATCCTGCTCGAATTTCTTCACCTTCACTATTCTGGGCTCGACCGGTTGATTGACGCCCATGGCGCCCAGCGCGTCGATCATCATGGCGGCCGCGTCCATGCTGTCGTCCTGGAACCGGTCGGCGCCCACAACGAATCGGAGCGGATCAAGATCGCGCTGTCACTCGCCGCCGCCATGCGTGAACTCGTCGGCGAAGCCTCGGCCGCGCACCAAAATCGGTTCGGTTCGAGAATCCGCGTCGGCGTGGAAAGTGGTCAAGCGCTGGCTATTAATGGCGGCAAGCGGAACGAGCCCGAGCCCCTGTTCATCGGCGACGCCGCCAATCTCGCGGCGAAGCTCGCCGACGGTGACGAAGAAGGAGTTGCTCTTGGGGCCCGCGCGCGCGCCGTGCTCGCGGCAAGCGCTCTAGTCACGACCGGAGGGCTGCTTCTCAATGAGGCATCCTATATCCGTCGTGGCGGCCCGCTGCACGCGGCGTTCGGCAGCAAGACTCCGGTCGACGAAGCCTTTGAGAGCTTTCGCACCAATGAGCTCGCCAAGGCGGGCAGTCCGGCAAACTTCACCTTCTTCCGACACCAATTGCCCCTTCGGACGATCAACTTCGCCGAGCTGGCTCCGTCGCGGACAGCAAGGCAGGAATCCTCGTCCTTGTTCGCGGACCTTTCGGGCTTTACCCAATATGTGCACGACGGCATCGCCGCCAAGCAGGTCGCCCAGGTCGTCTCCAATCTCCATGTGCTACGAGGGGAAATGGCTGCGGTGTTGCGTGATTTCGGGGGGCGCAAAATTCGCTTCATCGGCGATTGCGTGCATGGCGTTCTCGCGGAGGGCACGCAGGCTGCGACGAGCGACCTCGATACGATACGCCAGGCAGTGAAATGCGCCGGCGCGATCCGTTCGTCGTTCGAACTCTGCCAGCAGATTTTGCCGGGCATCTCGTCGCTTGGCATCAACATCGGGATCGAGCACGGGACGACGCCGATCACGCGGCTCGGCATTCGTGGTGATCGCAGTGTTCGTTGCGCGTCGAGCAAGGCGGTGACCGTTTCCGAACGGGTGCAACAAGGTTGCGAGGACAATGAGACGTCGCTCGGCCCCAATGCCCTCGCCAAGGCTCCGGCAGCCATCCGGAACGCGTTCGGTCGCGACGGCGTGTTGGCGGGGCTGGATTATTTCGCTGCCTTGGCCTTCGCATCAGCCATGACGGCGCCCGCGATCGCGCGCGCTGCCGCTGCGCCAGCCGAGCCCCATGCCCGATGAGCTGTCCGCGCTAGATCTGCTCTGGAAAACCGTGCCTGGCTGGTTCGTGTTTCCGAACCGCCGGGGGGAACAGTTGTGCGGTTTCGCCGGTCATCCCGAAACCATCTGGCGGCGCGCGATGCTCAGTCTGACAATTTTCGCACGCGGCAGTTCAACGGCCGTTCGTGAAACCGAGCCCTTGCGCCTGCCGA
>Ga0157369_10006251_pt1 | contig 13822 bp, 12 predicted proteins | sample C25metaG_FD_113461 | JGI IMG/M metagenome (GOLD analysis project Ga0157369, IMG submission 113461) | Corn rhizosphere microbial communities from Kellogg Biological Station, Michigan, USA - C2-5 metaG | ecosystem: Host-associated > Plants > Roots > Rhizosphere > Soil | place: USA: Michigan...
ACATCGTTGAGGAAAAGATCGACGAATACGGCAATCCATTCACCCGCGTTGGCGTTCGCGTCCACCTGCCCGGATCAGGCACCATAACCATGCGCTTCACGCCAGCGAAATGATCTGAAACCAGCGGCGCTCACTACTTCGGCCACCGGCTCTACACCGATGGCCGCTTTTACTGCAACCCAATCTGTACCTTCCCCAGTCTCTTCACCCTCTGCGAGGGAGAGCCGCTCACCGGCACAAATCCACTCCCCACCGTACCTGCCCGTCGCAAAAAGTACCGTCCGCCAGCAGCAACGGGAAACTCCACAATCCTCTGCGTCACACTGCTCCGCACCATTCTGCCCGATCCCACCTCTACAACATCGACCGCCTCTCCGAGCCACGGATTGCGCACACGCAACCGCCCCGCCGTCCCTGCCTCAATCTCCACGGCAGTCGCTCGTCCATTCCGCACCTGCACATCGACCTTCGTTCGCCCGCGCACATAGACACTGCCATCGAAGTCCCATCCAGTCGGAATCGCTGGCACAATCCGAATCAGCCCGTCGTAGTCCTGCACCAGCGCCTCCTGAAGCGCCGTCGTCACCACGCCAGCCTGCTCCACATAAAACTCCCCAAAGCTCCCTCCCCAGTTGGCAGACCCATTCACAAACGTCTGATACCTCTCCGTCAGCCTCACTAGCGTCGCGCCCACCTCATCGCCCAGTCCCAGTCGCGCAGCCTGAATCGGATCGAAGCTCCAGTCCTGGTTCGTCGGATAAGGTCTGAACCGATACGTCCGCCTCGCTAGATCGAACAATGGAGACTCATCGCCGATCAGGTTGTAAGGCCACACCGGCTCCAGCCCTATGTTCTCGTAGTTATGATTCTCCGCTCCCGGATCATACGAAGCCGCAATCACATCCTGTCCATCCGCATCTGCCGACGCAGGCAGCAGGCTCAACTTTCCCTCATGCTGCGTGCGCGGCAATTCCGGAATCCTCGCCACCGCCGCGCGCAGTTGCTCCTGTAGGTCGCCGTCCCGGCCCAGCATCTTCGCCGCCGCCATCACCGCTGGATACAGCGCCCGCCGCGCCGCCACATCCGTCGTCGGATCGACCGTGTCCCACTGCGTCTCATGCGCATTCGAGGGCTGCGTATGAGCCAGCCCATCAGCACCCACTTTCTCATAGCTCAGCAGAAACCGCGCCGCTGCCGCCATCACCGGATAATTTTCCGCCAGAAAAGCCCTGTCCCCCGTCGCCAGATATTGCTGCCACACCCACAGCGACACCTCCGCCCCCGTCGAAATCGTCCGCGCATTGTAGTAAGGCTCCGACCCCGCATCGCAGTTCAACCCCGTTACCGGCTCCTTCCATCCCGCACCCGCCTCATACTCAATCCCCTGCCCATTGAACCGCATCGTCTCCGGAACGCACACCCCCACGCGCCCGCCCATGTGCTCCCGTGTCCACTGCTCGATTCTCGGCAGGTTCTCGCGATACAGCCTGAAGTACGGCGCATTCAACTCCGGCAGACCCGCTCCCAGATTCGCCGCCACCTGCATCCGGAGGTTCCAGTGCCAGAACGCCGCCGGGTCCCAGTGGTGCGTGTCCTTCACCGAAGAAAATAAGTCCCCCACGCCTGCCTGCGATCCCGGAACCTCCCCTCCACTCTCCGCCGCCGCGCCAAATAGATAGAGATTCCGCAGATTCTCCATATAATCGCCAGCTCCATCCGGCGACGTAATTTTGATCAATCCCGCCCGATGCCAGAACCGGTTCCACCAGACCCTGTGCGCGTCCGCATCCACCTCGGCCAGCACAGCCGCACCCATCGCAGCCACATCGCCACTGCCTGCATAATGTGGAGCGCCCGCCACAATCCTGAACCGCCCCTCCGCATCCGGCCTCACCGTCACCTTCACCGTCAGCCCGTCGACAACCGACACCGAAACATCCCGCCCCACAGCCCCAATCGCCGCCAGCGACCCGAACCTCCGCCCCGAAGCGCCTGGGTCCTTGTCATCAACCCAGCTCTCCGCGAGAGTCCCCACAACCCCCTTTGCGTCCGCCCTCGGCCTGCGCGGAGCCCACAGCTTCAGATACGCCGTCTGCTCCACCTTCGGGTCGGCGCCCGTCACATCCACCACAAGCGTGTCCGTGTCGGGCTGAACATACACCGTCGCCGTCATCCCGCCGCCCCGCTCCTCAAACGCTCCGTTGTAAAGATCCAGCCGCCCGCGATAGTCCTTCGCTCCCGTCAGCGCCGCCAGCCCCGGAACCACCACCTGCCCCGGCGAAAGCCGGTACGGCATCGTGTCCACGCGATTCATCTGCACGGTCAGCCCGTCAGCCGACCACACCGCCGCACCCAGCTGTCCATTGCCCAGCGGCATCGCTTCGCTGGCCAGAAGGTTCGGCCGCTCCAGCACAATATCGGACCGCCCCACCACTCCCGCCACATCTACCGCAAATCCCGCCGCGTTGTTCTCTCCCAAAGCAGCACTCACGCACAGCAAAGCCGTCACCGCGCACACAACCCCCGTCGTCCATCGCTTCACAGACACCTGCCCGTCTCGACTCAGCCGTCTCCGGCCAAAGATGTAGTACCCATCATAGAAGTTGCCGTCCCAACAACAAGCTAGACTGATTACGTGCCGACCCAAATCGCGAATCAGGACCCAAAAGACCGCCTCATCGTCGCCCTCGACTTCCCCACCGCCCGCCAGGCCCTCGCGCTCGTCGACGCCCTCGGCGACACCTGCCGCTGGTTCAAAGTAGGCATGGAGCTCTACTACGCCACCGGCAATCCCTTCATCCACGAGCTGCGACATCGCGGCTTCAACATCTTCCTCGATCTCAAGCTCCACGACATCCCCAGCACCGTCGCCGGCGCAGTCAACTCCGCCACAAAAGCAGGAGCGTCGCTCCTCACCGTCCACGCCAGCGGAGGCGCAGCCATGATGACCGCCGCCGCCGAAGCCGCCAGAACGCCCTGCTCGCCGCGCCTGCTCGCCGTCACCGTTCTCACCAGCATGGACGCGAACGAGCTTGCCGGAGTCGGCATCGCCGCGCAGCCCGCCGATCAGGTGCTCCGCCTCGCAAAGCTGGCCAAAGCGTCCGGCATCGACGGCATGGTCGCGTCCGCCGAAGAGGTCGCACAGCTTCGCTCCGAGCTTGGCCCGGAAGCCCTGCTGGTCATCCCCGGCATCCGCCCCGCCGGAAGCGCCACGGGCGATCAGAAGCGCATAGCCACTCCAAAAGCAGCCATCGCCGCAGGCGCATCCATGCTCGTGGTAGGCCGCCCCATTACACAGGCCACCAACCCCGCAGCCGCTGCCCAGTCCATCCTCGACGAGATCGCCGCAGGAGTCGCCACCCAGCCTGGATCGGAAAAAACCAGAACATAAGGCTGCATCGGAGCTATTGAAAGCCCAAAAAAACAAAAACCAGCACGAATGTTGAGGTTTTTGTGGTGCTCCACTCTGTAATTGGTTGCGGGGTCTGCAACGCCTCGAATTTACTTGTAGCCGAATTCCCTGTCATGGACAAGAGATTCCGTTCGCGAGTCTGGCACGCGGCATTCTTTTGCCGAAGCACTTTCGGTTATTCAACAATTCTCACCTGACTAACTATCGATGGATGCTGAAATTTCTCGGTTGGCTTTCGAAGGCCAAAATGCGCTCGCAGCCATCGGAACATGGTGTAGTCCGACAGATGAACATGAATACCGCCGGTCCATTCACTCACTTATCATCAAAATATGGGGCAAAACCACGTCCCGGATAGGATTTTGTGGGGACTGGTGGTACATTTCTATTAGTCAACTACCTAAACAGACATTGCGCACATCCCACGCATCTACGAATCCTGAACAGGGCCCAAACGTTTATTCGGTTCCGGCCATCCATCGGACCCTCGACATCGTTGAAGCCCTCGTTAAGCTGCGAACAATAACAGTAAGCGAAGTCAACCAGCGGTTCAAGATTCCAAAGAGCTCGGCTTATGCAATTCTGCAAACGCTCAAAGCACGTGGCTACGTCCACAAGGACGAGCTTGATCGTTATTCCCTGAGCCTGAGGCTTTTTAGCCTGGGTAGCGAGTTGATGGCCGGCATCGACCTGCGCAGGTCGACCTATTCTCTGCTGAAGGAACTCGCAGAAAAAGCACAGATTACCGCTCACATCGCTGTGCTTGAAGGCAATCGCGCCGTCTATATAGAGAAGATGGAAGTCACGGCAAGCATCGGGCTAAGAACCGAAGTGGGAAGAACCTTGCACCTGCATTCCACTGCGATTGGGAAATCATTACTGGCGTTTCGTCCGGAAGAGGAAATCGATGCCATTCTGGGCAAGCAGCCTTTGCCAGCCTTGACGCCGAAGACAATTACCGACCCGGCTCTGCTGAAAAAGGAGTTGGCGCGCGTGCGGGCTCAGGGCTATGCAGTGGGCATTGAAGAGAACGAGCCTGAAGTGCGCGCAATCGGTGCGCCGATCTTCGGCGATGACGGCCGAACCATTGCAGCAGTCAATCTGGGAGCTACTTCTCTACAGATGCGCACCAAAGATATTCCCCGACTCGGCGCCCTCGTGCGGGAGTATGCCTTAAAGATGTCGGAACGGCTCGGATACCGAGTTTCTAAGCAAAACCCAACGCCTTGATCCTGGCGGCCGCCTGGTTCTGTACCTTCTGGTAGAGACTGTTGCCGTGGGCATCAATCGCCACGATGAGTGGCCCGAAGTCACGCACACGAAACTTCCACAAGCATTCAGGCATGAGATCCTCCCACCAGACTTGCTCGATCTCCTCGATCTGCAGCGTCTCGAGGGCTGCTGCGCCGCCGACAATCGCGAGATAGACCGCGCCGAAGCTTTGCATCGCCTCCACACTGGGCTGCAGCAATCCACCTTTGCCGACTATTGCGCGAACACCATATTGCCGCAGCAAGCCAGGGACAAAACGGTCCATGCGCGGGCTCGTGGTAGTACCGATGGAGATTTTATCGTAGGTCCCATCAGGCCGTTTTCTGACTCCGGGCGCGGTATGGATGCAAACGGCTCCGGAAAGGTCGGCTGGCGGAGCTACGCCTTCGTCGAAGATGCGATGCTGGGTGGCATCGCGAATCCCGAACAACGTGCCGTCGAGATAGACGCGATCTTCAAGTTGGAGACGGCGCATCGTCGACTCGTCGAACGGTGCGCGCAGGTGATATTCGCTCATTGGTTTTTCATCCTATTTCTGGCTGCCGGCAAGCTCGGCTTGCGGCAAACGTACTTCGCCTGCCGCAGTAATCACTGCTTCGGCCCGTTCTCCGCGCCAGCATTGCATGTTCACGGCTACCGGGTTCTGGCTGATATGTGTGTGGGCCCAATCGATGTGTACTGCGAGCGCCGTGGTAGCGCCGCCCAGTCCTTGCGGCCCGATGCCGGTTTGATTGATCTCATGCAGCAGTTCCTGTTCGAGACGCGCCACATCGGGATCGGGATTTACAGAGCCGATCTTGCGAAAGCTGCTAGCACGCTTGGCCAGACCGGATGCGACGTCCGATGTTCCGCCGAGACCTACGCCGACGATCACCGGCGGACAGGGCCGAGCGCCAGATTCGAAGATGCATTGCAACACGAACTTGTGGATCCCCTTGATTCCGTCAGAGGGATTGAGCATGCGCAGAAAGCTCATATTCTCCGATCCCGATCCTTTGGGCGCAAGCTGCAGTTCGATTTCGCTGGAACCGGACACGAAGTCGAGGTGTACGACAGGGATCCCAACGCCCGTGTTGGTTCCGGTGTGCTTTCGCGTCAGAGGATGCACAGTATTCGAGCGTAGGGGACGCTCGCGCGTAGCCCGTTCACATCCACGGGTCAAAGCGGCCTTGAGTTCAGGAATGGACACCGGAGCATCGCTCCCCACCGTGACGTGGAATATCGGTAGCCCAGTATCCTGACACACCAGCGTGTGATCGCGGTCGGCGACTTCGATGTTGTTCAAGATAGTGAGCATCATCTGGGTCGCGGTCTCATTGTTTTGCTCCTGTTCTGCTTTCTGCCCGCGGAGCAGTGCCAGACGAATGTCCTGAGGAATTTCCTGCAGCGCGCGGATGTAAAGGTCGCAGGCCGTCTGTTCGATGATGTCGTAGATTGATTCCATGCTTAGGTCCTTGACAAAGCTGTGGGCGCCGCCTGCTCCAGTTCCGGAGGAGCCATGCGGTTGAAGTTGATAGGGATGTAGCTCACGTGCATTGCGCCATCCTGCTGTTGGAGGCGAATTCGTTTCAGCCATTCCGGGTTGGGGCGGGGAAAATCTTTCCGGTAATGCGAGCCTCGACTCTCTTCGCGCAGCAACGCTCCCTGCGCAACCAGCTCAGCGTTGAGGCATATATTCGTCACGTCCAGCGATTCGTTCCATTCCAGGTTGAACGCAACTTCCGGGTTGGCGCTCTGGCGTTCTGCCCGCTCGCAAATCGTTTTCAATTCGGCCAGAGCGGCTCTCAGGTCTGGTCCATTGCGCACCAAACCTACTTTTTCCCACATGAGGGTTTCTATCTCGCGACGCAATCCATTGGGACGCTCGCCATGCGATCTTCGCAGGGGCGCGCTCCATTTTGAACACAACTCACGAATGTATGCCTCGGACGCCTGAACCGGAGTCGCTGCTGGCAGTGCCTGCGACATCACGTCCCCGGCGTGTGCGCCGAACACGATCGAGTCTGCGACGCCATTTCCCCCGAGTCGATTGGCACCATGCACTCCCGCAGCATCTTCGCCGGCCGCAAACAACCCTTCGAGGGTGGTGCGGCATTCGGTGTCGATGTACAGGCCTCCCATCTGATAGTGCGCGCTGGGCGATACTTCGACCTGGCTGTGCAGCATGTCGAAACCGTTATCCTTGCAGCGTTCCACCATTCCGGGAAAGTTTTCGAGAAGAAATGTTTCTCCGAGATGCGTCGCATCAATCCAGACGCCTCCATGTGGAGTGCCTCGGCCTGCCATGATCTCGATATAGCTGGAGCGGGACACTACGTCGCGGGTGGCGCGTTCGGCCTTCGGATCATATTTCTTCATGAAGCGCTCGCCTTGACCATTCAGCAGCCAGGCCCCCGCACCGCGCAAGCCTTCTTCCAGCAAGCCACCGGTCGCAATCGACTTTCCTACCAGGAGACCTGTGGGATGAAATTGCAGCATTTCTGTGTCACTGAAAGCGGCCCCGGCACGCCAGCCCATGGCCATTCCGTCTCCCGATTTCTCCAGCGAGGGCGACGAGATGCGGTACATCCGGGCGCCGCCACCGGTCGCGAGAAGAACAGCCCTTGCCGTGACTGAAACAAACGTCCCTGTCCGGCTTTGCAGCAATAGAGCGCCTGTAACCCGATCTCCGGAAAGGAGCAGATCCAGGCCGCGACATTCTTCCAATACTCTGACTGGACTCTCGAGAATGTAATCGCGGAGATTCGACATGATCTCAATGCCGGTCAGATCGCCGCGATGGACCGTTCGGTCGAACGATTGTCCAGCGAACGGCTTCTGGTGAACACTGCCATCGGGATTGCGATCGAAGAGGCAGCCCACCCGGTTCTCCAGCTCGATGATGCGGGCGGGAGCTTCCTTCACCATCATCCAGGCGAGATCCTGATCGTTCAGGTACGCTCCGCCCCGAATAGTATCGGCAAAGTGCCGTTCGAAGGAATCCGCGGGATTCAGCACCGCGTTATATCCGCCCTGCACCATGCGCGTACAGCCGCTCTGCCCTAGAAGGCCCTTCACGACAACCGTGATATCGAGATTCGGAGCCTGCGTATGCGCATGCAACGCCGCCATCAACCCGGCCCCACCGGCGCCTAGAATCAGTATGTCCGTATTGAGGGTTTCGATGTTCATAAGTTATGAAATGCCATGACTCCCCAGAAGGCCCAGGCCACTCCAATAATCACGAGGATGGTGGCGGTAATATTGGCCCCGCGCGGTCCGATCTTGCCAAAATCCAACACGATGCTGTAGAGACCGTTCAACCCGTGATACAGGGCAATCAACAGGAAGCTGATATCGATAGCCTGCCACCAGGGATTTGCAATGCGTGTCAAAATCACCTCATAACTCAGGTCCCCGCGCATCAGCGTGGCGTTCATGAAGTGTTCCACCCAGAAGTGCGCGATCAGCAACGGCACCAGCAAGGCTCCAGTGATTCTCTGCATGTACCAAGCCAATGCATTCCGTGACATCTTTACCTCCCCATAACCGAATGCAGAAATAGCGGCACCGCGCCGGCGATAAAAATCAGCGTGCCCGCAATCACGGCCAGGCCCCAGAAAAGTCTTTTCTGGTGCCGGGTGGCCACTCCGAAGTCGATGACCATAATTCGGATTCCATTGAGGGCATGAAGAATCACGACCCCGAGTAACCCAATTTCGAGCAATCGAAACAATGGGTTCTTGAAAGCGGCCATAGCGCGGTCAAACGCGGCCGGTCCCGCGCTCAGTTGATGCACTGTTTCTACATGCAGGAGAAGATAGAACAACAACAACAGTCCTGTTACGCGCTGCAGGAACCAGGCCGTCGTGCCGATCAGCGGCGATAGATACGTCCGGACAAGAATTCGCGGCGAGATCACGATTCCAGCTCCCCATTCTTGAGCAGCAGACGGCGTTTGAACAAACCGATACTCTCAGTGAGATCGATCCCTTTGGGACAGACAGCCACACAGTTCATCTGTGTGTGGCACCGCCAGACTCCATCATGCGAGCTGTTCAAAATCTTGAGGCGCTCTTCGTGCGCGGTATCTCGCGGATCGAGGACTCTGAGGAAGGCCTTATTGATGGCCGCCGGCCCAAGATAGCGCTTGCTCATCGCCAGAATTCCGCAGGCGGCAAAGCAGAGTCCACAGGTAATGCAGTCCCGCTTACCAGGCGTGTTGCGGGCATAGGTCGACTCCGCCGGAATCTTTGCCAGTTCTTTGGATTCCGGATCGCGCGAACGCAGAGCGGGAAGTACCTTTCGCCACTGCTCGAAAAAAACCGCGAGCGATACGACCAGATCTCGTATGACGGTGAAATGCGGCAGCGGAGCCAGAAAGACATCTTTGTCCACGATATCTGTGAGCCGTGTCTTACAAGCAAGCGCGGGCACTCCGTTGATTTGAAGGCCGCAGGTTCCGCACATGCCGACGCGGCATGAACAACGGAACGCAATTGTAGGATCCTGCCGCTGCTGGATGGCAAAGAGCGCATCGAGCACGGTCAACTCGGGTGAACAGTCGAGGGTGTAGTTCTGCCATCCACGTTTGCCATCGCCGCCCGATCGACTTATGAATATTCGCTTGTTCATTTGGTAGAACGCTTGTATTGCATATAAAACACCATTTACGCTTCCCTTGTCAAGGAATTTGTCTAAAGCGCTTCGTGCAAGCGTGCCGCTTCGTTCTCTTAGCTCTTCGGTTCCTCGGCTACGAGAGTGTTTTCCAGCACTCCAATCCCGGAGACTTCTACCTCGACGCGGTCTCCGGGTTGCAGAAAGACCGGGGGCTTGCGGCAGGATCCGATTCCAGCCGGCGTTCCCGTGCTGATCACATCTCCCGGCTCAAGCACCAAAGTCTGCGAAAGAATCGATATAAGGGCCGCCGGGCCAAAAACCAGATTTTTCGTGTTGGAATGCTGCCGCTCCTCACCATTCACACGCAGCATGACATCCATATTCGCGGCATCCGGAATGTCATCCACAGTCACCAGCCACGGTCCCAGCGGTCCGAACCCATTACAGTTCTTTCCTCGAAACCACTGCTTGTCCATCCGCTGCAGGTCGCGAGCGCTCACATCATTCATGATGCTGTACCCGGCGATGCACGATGCCGCTTCTGCTTCGGTGACGCGATCGGCATGGCGTCCGATGATGACCGCGACCTCAGCTTCGTAGTCCACCAACGCCGTGATGGCCGGAATGGGAATCTGCGCTCCATGCGGAATTACCACGGCAGCAAGCTTCGAGAAAAAGATAGGGGAGGTAGGCGGCGGCACATTATTTTCGGCCGCATGATCGGCATAGTTGAGACCCACACAGAAGATGCGGGAATCGCGCTCAATCAAGGGCGCATGTTTCAAGCTACTCAATGGCCTGCCATCTGAAGCGTTGCTGATGGCTTGATCGCGAAGACTCTTGATGTGCTCACGGGCAGCATCGCCGGCGCTTAACCATTTGCCAACCGTTGAAAACTCCAGTTTACCTTGTGAGGCTTGGGATAAGTCGAACACGCGCTTACCTTCGACCAGGCCCATCGCCTTTTTTCCATCGGCATTGTAGAAATTGAGTAATCTCATGTCTTTTTCACCAAACGCAAAAAGTTATTGCGAAGAATCTGTTCCTTCGCGGTATCGGAAATATGTGCGGTTAGCACACGGCCGATCGTCATCGACGCTTCGAGAAACGGCAGGTCTGAACCGAACAGTATCCGTTCAGCGCCAAGCCGTTCGACGCAGTGCTCCAGGATCAGACGATGATTCTGCGAACCGGAAAGATCGAGATAGAGATTGTCCGCGCTCTCTGCCGCTTCGATTGCCTGCATGTAGCCGCGCCAAGTAACGCCGGAATGTCCCAGCAGAATACGCGCGTGAGGATGCGCGCGGGCGATGGCTGGAAACAACAGCGGGCCGCAATTGGGATCGGAATCCCAAGTATGTACGAGCACGACTGCATCGGTATCATGCGCGTACTCCCAAATCGGCAAATAGTGTTTTCCATGCACGGGATACTTGTGCAGTCCGGGATGCATTTTGATGAGCGGTGGCGAATGGAAGTGCGACCACTTCTGCAGTTCGGCCACGCCTTGGCCGGGCGGGTTGGGGTTCACCGTAATGTATCCCAGGAATCGTTCCGGATATTGCCGCAATACCGGGTCTACTTCGGCATTGCCCCGCGGACAATCGTTGTAGCAGGCCAGCGTGGATGTGATGGCGAGCATCTCGATATTGAGATGATCCATGACCGAAATCATCTCTTCAGGACTGGCCTTATATGCGGGGAAATCGGGATGGACGCCGAGATGACCGTGGCAGTCCGCGATGGCGATGGGCGATCTCATAGCTCGCCCCCAAAATGAGTGGAGGCCAGCAGCCGCTGCAGATTTCCACCGGCAATGGCGAGCCTAGCGTCATCTGAAATGCGGGCAGTTGCAAACACTCCAAGCGACGCAGCCGGCGTAAACAGCGGCAGGCGTGTTCCAAACAATAACTGCCCGGCGCCATGGCTCTCGACGAATGCCTCCAATTGGCGATGTGCCAAATAGGTGGCGGAATCGAAGTGTAGCAGTGGAAAGCGTTCCAGAAGTGGAAACAGATAGCGATCGGCGCGATAACCGGTATCAAGCAGAACCACAGGCAGGCGGGGAAAGTTTTCCAACAGTGTCGCCAGGCCTGACCATCCGATGTCGGAGATGGCGATGAGCGTGATTACAGCGTGCTGCTGAAGATAATCGAACAATTCTCCAGCGGACCAGGTTGCGAGAGAGAAGTTATGCTGCGCACTGCCGGGAGTAATGCGCACGGCCACCGGCTCGCGCCGGGCAAGAGCAGCGACGGACTGTAAATCGGGCAGAATGCCCCATACCGGAGTCATCCTGGGGTGGCGATCTCGGGCGAGGGCTTCGTTGCCCAATTCCGCATCATATTCCTCCGACTCCCAGTGCGATACCAAGGCTCTCCGGATGAAGAATCGGTCCATTTCCGATAGCAGTCCCTCCGTATCCAGGGCCAGTTCGCCGTGAATGCCCGAAGAGCCAAGACGCACGTTCACATCGAACAGGTTCCAGGCCGCGGCTTCGGCGAACAACGGTTCGGACAAGACCATTCTCCTTTAAGAAGGACACCGTCCTGGCAGACAAACTCAAGGTGCCGCTCTATATCTGGTGCAAGATCTATGCAACAGCCAATATCTGGATGCAAACGCGGCTTTACTACTGCTTCCCTACTGCTTGTGGCACTGGCACCGTGGAAGCAAGGCGCTGCACTTTCTTGAACGCTTCGATGATGTCATCCACATCCTTCCGATCGCCAAGGAAGACGGTGTGATTCAGCCATATACCATCGCGGCAGACTCTCTCAGCTTCGGGCAATTGCAGCCGCTCATAATCCTGGGCGGCATGCCAGCCGCTGCAACGGGCCAACTCACCCTTCTGCTTTGCGAACACCGGATTGCGATAGAGCGGGTAAGGGTATGTGGGTTTGCAGGGAATGCCTTCCGCATTCAGCGCTCGAATCGTGGAGTCGCGATCAAGACCGGAGAAGGCCTCCGGCTGATAGCGCAACGTAAGTAAATAATAAGGATGCTGCTCGATGCGGGGGTCATCTTCCGCCAGGGTAAGCCCCGGAACGTCCTTCAGGCGCTTCCGAAAGTATGCGACATTTTCGGTACGTAACTGTGTCTGCCGGGGTAACTTCTTCAGTTGCTCACACAATATTGCTGACTGAAATCCTGTGATGCGATAGTTCGTTCCAAGGGTGTCATGATTAAACCAACCGCCTTCGCGCGTTCGCCCCTGATTGCAGTAGCTCCAGCATCTATCGATCACATCGGCAGAGCGGCTCAGGATAATTCCGCCTTCTCCGGCGGTCATCAGTTTGAAGGACTGAAAACTGAAAGTCGCGACATCCCCCCAGCCGCCGACAGGAGTGCCGCACCAGCGGGCGCCATGAGCATGGGCGGCATCCTCAAGGAGCTTTAATCCTCGGCGCTTGGCCAGCGCCTGAAACGCGTCCATTTCGGCAGGGCGTCCGCCGAAGTGGACGACGACGATCGCGCGCGTCCGAGGTGTAATTGCGTCTTCCGCCGCCTGCACAGAGAGATTCAGCGTTTCAGGATCGATATCGGCAAAGACAGGAGTGGCATGGCACAGCAGAATGGCGCTAGCCGAGGCGATGAATGTATAAGGTGGGACGATGACCTCATCCCCGGGGCCGATCCCGAGGGCCCGCAAGGCCACTTCGATGGCCACAGTACCGTTAGAGCAGGCTACGGCGTGCGAGACGTTGTGATAGCGGGCAAAGCTGCTCTCAAGTTCCTTAACGCTTTCGTGGTAACCGCCCCACGAGCGGCTGTGTAAAACCTGGAGCAACGCCGCCTCTTCATCGTGGTCATACTGCGGCCATGGCGCAAAGGGCTGGGTTCGTACAGGTGGACCGCCAAGCATCGCGAGTGTCACGAGCGCTTCCTTTCTGCGGTTGGGAACACGTCATGGCTTCGGCCCGACCTCATCACCGGCACCCGCCATGTTTTCGGCGTGTTCTATATATAAAACAACTATTCGATATGGTAATTACACGTACATTCTCTGTCAAGCACTGTGTTTGAACGCTTCGCAACTGTTCAGCGGGAGACGACAAAGGCGACGCACGTTGGAGAATCGACATCCTGACTATGACTATGCGCGGACTGCAATCTTCCGCTCTCCACATTCCTGCGCAGCCATACGATTGAATGCGAGTTCTGATTGGCAACCGCCAGCCAGGACCCACCAGGATCGATGGCAAAATGGCGCGGGGTCTTTCCCTCGGTGGAGATGAATTGGATCGGACTCAGGCGGCCACTGCGGGCATCAATCGCGAAGACGCCGATGCTGTTCTGCTCTCCACGAATGGATGCGTAAAGAAAATGTCCGCTACGATCAACTTCAAGTTCTGAGCCGCCTTTCGCTGGCGCAGTTCCACCGGGAAGCGCGGGTAGGGTCTCAATCTTCCGTAACATGTCATGGGAATAGTGGAACACCGTAAGTGACGAATCGAGTTCGTCGATGGCATAGAGGAATTTTCCATTCGGATGAAACGCCAGATGACGAACGCCTCCGCCGGGGGTTACGCCTACGGC
>Ga0157369_10006252_pt1 | contig 13821 bp, 13 predicted proteins | sample C25metaG_FD_113461 | JGI IMG/M metagenome (GOLD analysis project Ga0157369, IMG submission 113461) | Corn rhizosphere microbial communities from Kellogg Biological Station, Michigan, USA - C2-5 metaG | ecosystem: Host-associated > Plants > Roots > Rhizosphere > Soil | place: USA: Michigan...
CCTTTGATACCAGACCACCCGTGGCGTAACGGGGCTTCTTCTCGTCTTCTGACATGTGGTTCATCTCCCAAACGTTCCGAATGTGCTAGGTACAGACTGACCCCATCCCCCGAAGGACTCAAATTCGGGCATAGGAGCGCTCTGGACGACCTCTGTGGCGTCGCCGGGGTCCACGTCCTGCCCACCCAGCAAGATCGCCCCACGGACGGCTCCAGCGAGCGCGTCAGCGACGTCCTTGCTACCGCCCGGAAGGTGATCGATCTTCCCGTTGGGGTACTGGTTGAGGGTCTGGAGTTCCTTGGTAACGACGGTCGTGGATGAGTGGGTGCCGTCGAGACCGTCCGGCACGGTGTAGCCCTGAAGGCGGGACTCGTAGAGGACATCACGCAGAGTCTTGTATCCCTCTGGCGTACGGTCGAGAGAAAATTTCTCAGCCTCTACGCCGCGCGCCTGCATGATCTGGATGGAGTCGACCGACTGCCAACCGTCCAGCGTGACCAACCCAATCGGGAAGCGGCGCTCCTGTAGGAACGCGACGAGTTGGCGGAGCCAGCGCAACTGCACCTCTCGCGGGAGGGACTTCTTCGTCATCGGGTTGACTGCCGTGTTGTCGGCTTCCCAGAAGTTGACGAAGTCCACATCCACGACGGGGCGGCGCTCGAACTGGAGCCCGGTCATCTCGCGGTAGTCGGAGACGTGGCACATGGCTACACCGGCACGGTCACCGTTGAGGGACATGTCGGCATGGATCGCGTAGATGGCACCGGGGATCGGCATGAAGTCAGGGCTGATGGCGAAGTCACACTGCCACTGGTCGATGACCTCTCCGGCTGCTTCGTTGCGCCCGACTCGGTACTGGAAGGTGATCGGCTGGATGAGACGCTGGCGCGAGAACGCGGAGAAGATCGCGAGGTCATCACGGATGTAGCGGTTGAGCGCTGCATCGGGAGCGCACTCGTACTTGGCGCGGGCGAACGCGATGTTCTTCTTGTAGTCCTTGATGATGGACGGCAGGTTCGGGATCGACAGTTCGACGCCGGGGATTTCGATGAAGTCCAACTTCTTGAATCGCGGGTTGACGTCCCACGTACGGTACGGCCCTGAGGCGTACGAGGTTGCCTTCTCACCCATCTCGCGCTCGTCGTCTTTGGCTGCCTCTAGCGCCTTCAGGATGGCGTCGCCCTTGGCACGCGGGTAGGAAATCTGCACGACCTTGTGCTCGTAACCGAATCGCGTGGTGGCTGAAGACTTCAGCATGTCGATCAGACCTTCAGCGGTCTTGGTCGGCGCGGTGCGGGAGCCAGTTGCGGAGTCTGCCATGGCGAAGGCAGAAATCTCGTCGGCTACGGCGAGCAGGAGGTTTTTTCCTTCAAGGGTCTCGGCGTCGGAGTGACCGGACACGAGTTCGATGTTCTTCTTGAACCGGATTTCCGTGGCCTGCGGTCCCGGCAGTTCCCCTTCGAACTTGTCGGCGTACCATGGCGAGTTCGTCAGGAGAGCGCGGAGCGGCTTGAAGAAGACGCCGTGGGCCTGCTTGGAGGAGGCCGCGACGTTCATCATGTGGATGATCGTGTGACCCGGCATCTCGTAGTACGCCTGAGGGCTGTTCATGCACAGCAGGATGTTCGCGGCACGGGCAAACCCGAACTGGATCGACATGTCCTTGCCAGAGCCCTTGCCCCAGCACGCTACGAGGTCGTTGACGTAGCGCACCGGGGCATACTCGATGCCCCACTCCTTCACCATCTCGATGTAGGTCTGAGGCTTCAGGATTTGCTCACAGTGCAGGAGCAGGTCCATCTGGATTTCGGACAGCGCGATGTTCGCTGACGCCATGTCCATGAACTGGTGGTCAGCGATGAAGCGGTCAAGCGGAAGGAACTGCTCGTTGAAGACTTGCTCCAGCGGAGTCAGTTCGCGAGTCTCGACTTGCAGTTCGTTCTGGAGCATGTCCGCGAACAGGCGAGAGTTGGATGAGAAACGGCCCATACTTAGAGTATCGGCGCAGGTCAGCCCGCTAGGAGACCTCTGAAACGCAAGGCTGTTGCAAGGTGCACGTAGGCTTCCTCGATGCGGTAGACCAAGTCCTCTTCGTAGTTGTCAGAGGGGCTGGCCATGTTGCGCAGGCCGATGTGTGCGGCCTCATGGACGATCACTGCGTGACTCAGCGTCTCTTCAGCAAACCACACCAGATGCCGGTCACGCTCCTTCACCCACAGGTACGCGCCTTCCAGCGCGTCAGGGCTCTCAGGATCATGCTGCTTAACCTGCCGCGCGACGTCCTCAGGCGTCGGAAGTACGCGAACGCACATCTTCAGCCCGAGGACGTCGGCAGTGAAAGTTTTCACCCGACTGGAAATTCTTCGTCGTGGTGGACCATGTTCGGTGTCCACAGCCCGAAAAGGGTGTCTCCCTCGCCACGGGCATTCAGCGTGTACTTCACGACGGTGAACCCCCACTCCTCCAGATCACGCGGCCAGATCGGCGTGAAGTGGGTGGAGTCAGTGGCGCAGACGTCGTGAGTCTCGGGATTGGGGGTCGACACGACGAGTGCGGTGAGGGTACGCTGCTGCATCGCACGCACCATGCGCTCGGGGTCGTACAGGTGCTCCAGCGTCTCTAGGCAGACGTAGTAGGCTGCCTTGGCGCTGGGCAGGAAGGTGTAGGGAAGGCGCTCGTTGAAGTCGATGCCATACGTCGCGCCGTCGATGGGGAGGTACTTGCCCCGCCACCCCGCGCCTGTGCGCAGGTAGTGGTCCATGTCGCAGGCTCCAGCGCCCACGTCCACGATGATGTCGTCATCCTTCAGACCGAAGTTGCGAAGGTGGTTCGTGGCAATCTCGTACTCAGGGATGCGGTGGTGGTACAGCCCGTAGTTGGGCGCGTCATGCAGGTACTGGTCCCAGCGCTGACGGGTCTCAGTTGCGTTCATTCTTACGGTTCCTTCCGGCAGATGCTACAGGCGTACTCGTAGGTGGGTCCACAGTTCGGGCAGAGCGCCACCTGACGCGCTACTTCCACGCCACAGTGATCACAGTCCACCCACACGACAAACTGCCCCATGTGTCCCGTCAGGATACACAGAAGTTGCATGGCACGTCGAATCACGACGGCTCCTCAGGTGTGGTTGTTGATGGTGATGTGCTTCAGGTCCGTCTCCAAGACGAACTCCTGACTGCTGCACGGGCGCGTGGCTACGACTAGCACCGACCCGTCTGCCCTGATGTCCAGCACCTCTTCGATGCTGTACCCGGCTGAGCCGATGAAGGAGAACGCTTCGTAGATCATGCCCTCATGCTAGGGCAGATTGGACACCGAGTCAAGAAGTGTGGCGATACTACAGGTGCCGTACGTACACGTGTCGTCCACGTAACGCCGCCCAGCAGGATGGGGAAAGGCTCGTTAGCGGGACACGTCAAGGTCCAGTGGTAGAGGCTGGTAGCGGTGGGAAACGGGAGAGGGCGAACCCAATCCTTCCTCCCCGGACAATGGGGTCCGGAGTGAGGCACTGTCGAGCAGAGTGGCAGTGTTGGTTTTCAGGTCTGGAAGCCACGGGAGAGGGAAGTAGCCATGCCCTCTTGCACCACACCCCACGTACTTCAAGCCCACCTGAGTAAATCGGACATGTGGTCCGATACTAGATGTAGACCCCGAGACGCGGTCACCCTCTCCCCACGTCTCGGGGTCTACTCATACCCACGCACATGTGAGCCGATACTACGGGTAGACCTAAGTACGTTCCCCTGTTCAGCCGCAGTGACGGCAGGAGTTGAGATGGCGCAGAATCCTCCAAGCAACGCTTCGGAGCCGACCCCTGATCCGCTGGTTGGCGAGGAGATTGGTCTCCAGCAGACGTTCCCTGCTTCGACGTGGGACGACTTCGCCTACGGTCGTGCGAAGCAGGACTCCAACGGCTCCTACCTGATCCGCAACAAGTCGGATGCTGTGCCGCTGAACGACCTGATCGAGATGCGTCGTCGTGATGGTCAGACCCGTGCGCTGCTGCGCCTGTTCGTCCTGCCGATCCTGTCCTGCCTTGCTGAGGCTGAGTGGGTTGCTCCGGACTGGACTGAGGACGACGCCGAGGCTGAGGTCGAGTTCGCGAACATGATGTTCCGTCTCCCTCCGTCTGCTGGTGGCATGTCTTCGTCTCTCGACAAGATCATGCGCTACACGCTGCTGTCGATCCTTGAAGGATTTTCTGCGTTCGAAGAGGTCCGTCAGATTCCTGACGACGGTCCGCTGAAGGGCAAGATCACGCTTCGCAAGTTGGCTCACCGTGACTCCTCCACGATCAAGTTCCGTGTCGATGACAAGGGTGGCTTCAACGGTTTCACCCAGACCTTCCGTGACCCGCAGGGCGAAATCCAGAAGGTCAAGATCGACAAGGACAAGGCGTGGTACTACGCCGTCAACGAGGAGGAGAACCCGTACTACGGCGTCTCCATGTTCGAGACTGCGTGGTACCACTACGACATCAAGACGAAGTTGTACTACATCGCCCACGTCGCGTCGCAGTTCGCTGCCGTGCCGGGGCGTATCGGGTACTACCCCTCGTCTGCCATGAACACTCCTGCCGTCAACAAGTTCACCAACGCTCTGGCGACGTTCGCCTTCAACACCTCGCTGGCGCTTCCTGACACCTACAAGGTCGATGCGTTCAACGCCAACTCCGGCTTCAAGTTCGTTGAGTTGATCGATCACCACAGCCACATGCAGGCCAAGTCGGTCCTGATGCAGTTCGCTGACTCCGAGAACCGCATGGTGCTGATCGACAACGGCAAGGCTGACGCGTCTGCTGACATGTACGTCAAGATGCTCGAAGCAATCATGAGCCAGATCGCTGAGTCGTGGACGAACAACCTGATGCCGAAGTACATCAAGTGGAACTTCGGGTCCAACAACTTCCCTGTCTTCCGTTTCGGCCAACTCTCCGACACTGCGCGCGACGCGGTCAAGGAAGTCTTCACTGCCGTAGTCACGTCTTCCGTCCTCAACTGCACCCCTGAGTTCGTCCGCGAACTGGAGAAGAAGTTGACGACGCGCCTAGGCTTGGATGTCAACTACGAAGAGATTGAGAAGCACGAGAAGGAAGCGGCTCGTCAGGCGGCTGAGGAGCAGGCTCTGATGGCCGAACAGCAGCAGTTGATGGGTCAAGACCCGAACAACCCTGAAGCGGGCGCACAGCCCGGTATGGGTGCTCAGCCGGGGCCTGCTGCCGCTGGCGCTACTCCTCCGGTAGCGGCGATGTCAGCCGACTCCGACGACTTCTTCGACCAACTCTACCTCGCTGCCCAGACGCTGATGAACTCGCGTCCACCGGAGAACGGGTTCGTCGGTGCCGAGGATGCTCTAGGGATCGACAAGGACGACGAAGAGACGAAGGAAGACTGACCGATGGCTGACCTCACCGCCGAGTCGATTCGACTAGGGCGTTCCGCTTCCGCTGCTGCTGACCGACACCGCAACTCGGTGCAGAAGGCGTGGGAGGACGAGGTGAAGAGCGCCAAGGCGTACGTGAAGGTCGTGCTGGCGAACAACCCCGGTGCTGCTGGCCGTGTGTTCGACCGACCTGACGTCCAGTTCATCCTCCAGCAGGCGGCTCTTCAGGGCTTCCAGCGAGTCAATCCCATGGTCGACAAGGCTGCGCTGGCGGGCTCGCTCCTTGGCTCGAAGGTGGATGGTCGGAGAAATTCTTCCTTCAAGGCCAACGGAATTTTGACCTCACTCCACGGTGACCTAGAGCGCATCGCTGCTGAGTTCCCCAGCGGCATCGGGGACATCATCATCCAGCACGGTGACGACGACGGCATGGACGCCGCGTTCCGCCGATTCTCGCTTCGAGTGCAGATGGTGGCGGAGGCTGCTGCGAAGATGCACTTCTCTCTCGCCATGATCGACACGATGCGCGGCACTGACACTCTGAAGATGTGGCAGACCACATCTGATAAGCCCTGCAAGTTCTGCACGCACCTCGAAGGTCAGAAGCGCGAGTGGGATGAGCCGTTCGACGTCGGAAATTTTCCCGTCTACGGCAAGAAGTTGTTCGGTCCGCAGTTGCACCCCAACTGTCGGTGCCTGCTCGTGATCGTGCCCAAGCCGAAGAAGAAGGTGTGACATGCCTGTAGGCAAGGTTGGTGTAGGCGGCTACACCCGCAAGTCGAAGACGGGTAAGACCGTCCACGTCTCTTCGTACACCCAGAAGCGTGACCTCGCTGCCGAGATGAACGCACTTGGTCGCTCGCAGGTCGCTGCACAGCCCGGTCAGATGCCGGGTGGGCGCTCCATCCCGCTGTCTCCCGGTGTCGGCCCTGAGCAGTTGAAGTTGCAGAAGACCCGCGTGACTGCGCTACGCAAGCAAGTCAACGCCATGCGCAAGCAGAACCCTGAGATGGCTGCCCAGATCGAGTCGACCCGCGCGAAGTTGGGCAAGACCGTGTCGGCCCAGAAGGAGAAGGCTGCCAAGAAGGCTGACGCCCAGAAGAAAATTTCTGACGCGGAGAAGACCACCAAGACGCGCGGTGTCGATACGGCCAAGTTGAAGGAGGCCACCGACACCCTCGCGAAGGCTGCCCAGATTGAGAAGAACCGCAAGGCTGCTGCCGAGAAGGCAAAGGCTTCCAAGGCTGCGAAGGCTGCCGAGGAAGCGAAGGCGAAGGAGCCAACCAAGGACGAGAAGGCGGCTCTAGAGGACTACATGTGGGAGGGCTCGAACCTCTACAAGGACTTGAATCGCTTCCTGCGCAAGGGAACTCACGAGGACAACAACAAGTGGACTACTGAGACGCTTCAGGCGAAGCAGGCTCAGTTGGACTCCTACATGAAGAAGTCCACGCTCCCGGCTGACACAACAGTCTTCCGAGGGATCGACTCGGATGTCCTGTTTGCTGACGGTGAGCCGCCGATGCCGGGAACTCTGATCCGAGATGACGGCTTCGTGTCCACATCGACCTCCCTGAAGGAGGCTGGGTGGTTCGGTGACGTCATGCTCCACATGCAGTTGCCGAAGGGATTCAACGCCATTGATACCCAGTCGGACGAGGCTGAGGTGCTACTTCCTCGTGGAACCCAGTTCAAGGTGACTGAAATCAAGGACAACGGTGATACCATCATGGTAGAGCCGATTCTGCCAGACTACCTACAGGAGGCACAGAATGGCGGACAAGACACCCAGTCAGGACAACCCCAAGCCACCGACACGCAAGCGTCCGGCCAAGCCCAAGGGCAAGTCCCCGAGCAAGGGGTTCAAGGAGCGAATGACGTGGGCTCCGGGGGACTTGCGAGTAACCCGCCCAAGCCAGCACTGACCCCTGAAGACCTGAAGACGCTGCAAGCGCCACTCAGTGGGGGAGACGTTGAGGCGTCCAAGGCTGTATTGCAGCATGTGTTTGAGGGAAATTTTGCTGGGTTCGATGTGACGTTGGACGGCGACCCTCAGGCTGCCTATGGTCTGGAACTGTCACAGCGCCTTAGTATCTCGAAGGACGGTCAGCAGGTTGGTTGGGCGAACCGCACGTTCAAGCGGGACACTGTGATGAATCTTGGCATGGTCCTGTCACCTGAAGTACAAGGTCAAGGTTTTGCACACGCTTGGAACAAGGCTGCTGAAGAGCAATACCGCAACATGGGAGTATCCTCTGCGTCCATTGAAACCGCCGAGGTGGGTGGTTACGCATGGGCGCGTGCGGGCTACGACTGGGATTTGGAAGGCAAGTACAACACCGACGAGGATATCTACAGCAGTCTACACGGGATTCTAGACCGAATCTCCAGTGAGTCCGAGCAACTTCTCGATACCGACATCCTGTACTACGAGATGGTACAAGATCAGATCGATGAACTTCGCGCCCGCGTTGACAAGTTCGACGGCACGGACGCTGAAGACCTCCCTACGCCGTTCGATTTCTCGCAGATCGGCTATCAGCCCGGTGACACGAACTGGCCGGGTAAGACAGGCATGATCGGGTCCAAGTGGTATGGAGTGAAGAAACTGTGAATCGCGATGAGCGCCTGAAGGCGATCCAAGACGCCCACGACGAGTTCGTGGAGGGGACGACAGAGGAGCCGGAGGTAGACTCCTCTGAGTTCACCGACGCCAACCAGTTCGGTATCGACCTTGACTCCGATCAGCGCCAGTTCGTCAACAAGGTGGAGCAGGCAACTGCTGAGCCTGACAAGAACGCCGAAATCACCAAGGCCATCGACGGGCTCCAAGCCCTTCTCGACGTGCTACAATCCGCCAAGTGATCTGCTGTGACTGGTGCGGCCACGAGTATGATGGGACGTCTACTCGCTGGCTGTGCCCGAAGTGCAAGCAGAAGTCGTCTTGTTGCGAGGGTGAGCCGCTACCTCCTGTGGAAGTACAGCCGATACTAGTGACAGACTTCGTTAGAAAGGCCACTCATGGGCAAGATGGATGACGCTGAGGTAGCGCTGAATGCTGCCCTGAACGGCGGGGACGACGATGTGGCACTGGCCATGGGTCGAGTCAAGGGCTACCTGCGCCACTTGAAGAACGGTAAGTCGGTGCAGGTCAAGGGCCACGACCGACACTTTGAGCCGGGAAGTGCTGCTGACTATCGCGATCAGGCGGCACAACTCCGTCGCATGGATTCGTCTGTTTCTGCTACGCGCTTGGCTAACCGCCTTGACGACGCGGCTGCCGAAATTGAGGATGCTCCGACTGGCCGTGACTTCGAGGTTTCCGGACCTCAGGTTACGCCGTACGTCATGCGTGATACTCGTGCAGAGGCCCGCATTATTGCAGCGGGGCATCCTGATACCGCTAAGTTGCGCGCTGCCGCTGAGAGCCTTGCCTCAAAGGAAGACGGTACAGGGTACTGGGGCTCTCTAGCAGAAGAACTTCACTTCATCGCTGACCGACGTGCGGATATCGGCGGTCCAACTGTCAGTGACTTGAACGAGCGCGCCAAGGCCGAAGGCTCAGGCGCTAAGGCTGATAAGTCCACTCTCTCTATGAGTGAGCAGCAAGACCGCAAGTCTCTCCCACCCGACCTACAGGACGCTCGTATTGTAGGTCGCGAGCCGGGTCATTGGGTTATGACTACCGCCTCTGGTCATTTTGTCAGCGTGACGTGGGGAGAAGATGGTGGCGCTCCGAACATCTGGCGTTACCCTGACACCGAGCCGCTTCCGAGTACTGTAGGAAAGTTGATCACGAGCACTCAGTTGCGCCTGTCCAGCGTCGATTCCGCTGAAGAAGCACTCCTCGTGGAACTCGCTGGCCTGATCGACGTGAAGTCTTACTTCCGCCGTACCAAGACGGGTAAGACGGTTAACGTCAAGTCCTACAAGCGCAAGGTTCTGGGTTCAGCATTGAAGCCGGGAGACATCGTCAAGGACACGTTCGGGAAGCAGCAGACGGTTTCTAGTGTGACGCCCCAGAAGGTCACCTTCAAGTCAGGTAAGACCGGCTCTCCGAAGGCTTCTTTCGAGAAGGTTGGAGAGTACCAAATCCCCGGAGCAAAGCCCGGAGATACCATTGACGAGACTTTCTCCCCTTCAGGCACCCCTAACCCCACTGCCATCAAGGCCGTGCAGGGACGCAAGTCCACAGGCTACGACGCTGCTCGTGTGGCGCGCTCCGGTAACAAGGGTGCTGAGGGAGCAAAGGCTCCTGCCATCCCGGCTTCCAAGGGCGCTACGGTTCCTCCGATGACGGATGAGGAGTACGTCGCTCACACCCAGATGATCGAGACGGAAATCGGTAAGGCTCTCTCCGAGGGCAAGGCTACTGACAAGCAGTTCGCTGTAGATGCCAACTCCGGTGTCTGGGACTTCGAGCGTGCACAGCGTCACCGCGAGATTGCTGACGCCATGTGGAAGGCCCGTGCCGAGCAGGTTCCGAACGAGGGCAAGGCCATGATTTCCGGTGGTCTCGGTGGTGCTGGAAAGTCCACCGTCCTGAAGACGGTCCCCGGTGCCGACGAGAAAAATTACTTCACCATCAACTCTGATGACGTGAAGGAGCACATGGCGGAGAACCACCCCGACATGATTCCTGAGGTCGGGAGCCTGTCTCCGCTGGAGCGTGTCGCTCTCATCCACGAAGAGTCTTCCCACATCGCTGACTTGCTCGCTGCGCGTGCGTATGCCGAGAAGAAGAACATGATCTGGGACATCACGATGGCATCTGAGAAGTCTGTTCAGAAGCGCATCAGTGACCTTCGTGCCAACGGCTACACCGATGTGCAGGGTGTCTTCGTCAACATCGACGTCGAGACGTCTGTCTCCCGTGCGCTCGCGCGTCACCGACGCGGCATGGAAGATTTCCGCAACGGCAAGGGTCAGGGTGGACGCTACGTTCCTCCGGCCATCATCCGCCTCAACAAGTCCGACACGTCCTCGTCCGCGAACCTTGACACGTTCACCGCACTGCGTGACCAGTTCAACTCGTGGCACCAGTACAACAACAACGTCACGGGCCGCGCTCCTGTCAAGGAAGGCTCTGGTAGCGGGTCTGCTGCTTCCTCCGTCGCTGCTGATCCGTTCGTGAACAAGGCCATCGGGTACGACCCCATGGCTGGGATTCGAGCCCGATTCCCCCGAAGCGGGCGCTGACTTCGCGTATCGGACAATATCTGCTAGTATAGCGTTGTGGTAAGAAAGGTAACAGAGACAATGGGAAAGATTGGCGATGCAGTCAAGGCTGCTGCTGACACGGGAGACATCGTCCCGCTGATGCAGGAGGTCAAGAACCTGCCCAACGGTGAGCCTACGACCGACTTCGATCAGGACGGCGTTCCTCCGACCAACGACGAGGGCGAAGGCTTTGACACGATCACTGCTGCTTGGATGGCTGGCAAGATCAGCGACACCCAGTATCAGGCTCTGATCCAGACCGCTCGCTCCTACGCGGAGCACAAGAGCGCCATGGCAGAGGTTCAGGACGCGCAGGCTCCCACTCTCTGACCATGAAGACGTGCAACAAGTGTGGCAATACGAAGCCCATCGACCAGTTCAGCAAGGATAGAACTAAGGTCGATGGGCTTCGTACGCAGTGCAAGGAGTGTAAAAAGCAGGTCGACCTAGCCTACCAGTCCGAACGCCGCGACGTCTACTCGAAGAACGCACAGCGATGGCGTAGGGACAACGCAGACCGCCATCGCGAGTACATGCGCAACTACATGAGGACGTACGTCGCACGCGCCTCCTAAAATTTCACTGCTGGACCTTGAACCTAGCCGATACTCACTGTAGACTCACACATGACTACAGAAAGGGTGTCGGCTATGTCGTTTGAACCGACCGTGGAGGAGATGTTCGGCTCCGGTCTTGACGCTGCTGACACTGCTGCTCTCAACGAAGTCATGCTGGCTGCTCCAGAGGACGAGAACATGATCGAACTCGCCAAGGGGCGACTCGACTGGTCTCCGAAGAAGAACTGGGTAGAGAACGCTGGCGGTCTGCCGAAGTACATCGAAGACATCGCACTCGCGCTGATCCGAGACCACGGCATGGATCGCTCCAAGGCTATCTCCATCGCCATCGGGCGCGTGAAGAAGTGGGCTGCTGGCGGTGGCGGTGTGGACGCTGACACCAAGGCAAAGGCCGCGAAGGCGGTAGCGGAGTGGGAGAAGTTGAAGGCCAAGAACAAGGCCAAGTCCGCTGCCAAGAACGACTGACATCTACGACCTCACAGAGAGGCTACAACTTCGTGGCACCTAAGCCTGACTTCGATGCGCTGGCTGCGCAGGTCGATGCTGCCCTTCTCGCTGCTGCGAAGAAGTCCCACCAGACAGACGCTGACCTGATCGCGCTGGCTGCTGCTGACGGCACCCCTGACTGGCTATGGGAAATTCTCCACCCGAAGGGTCTTGATGGAAAGTTCATCAAGAAGGGTGCTGGCTCCTACATCTACGGGCACGCCAAGACTGCGAAGTTCACCACGAAGACCTCTACCTACGGCAACAACTGGACCTCCGCTAGCGTGGAACTGGAGCCGGGTGAGAAGTTGCTGAAGACCAACAACAGCGTCGCCTTCGTCCAGAACGAGCACGGTCAGGCCAAGTTCTGGAACATGACGTCCAAGACGTGGTCAAAGTGGACGGACGCTCCGGAGGGGTACTCTTCGTGGGAGCAGTACACCAATTCCGACGCCACTGCCGGTTCCGCTAAGGTGCTCTCTGACAATCCTGCTGAAGCCTCTGTAGCGGCTGAGACCATGGACGATGCCGTGAAGGCCGTCAGTGGCCTGAAGCCTACTGATGTGACGACGGGCTCCACCACGCCCGAGTACATCTACACGTGGGGCAAGACCAAGGTGATGGCTGCTCTCACCGAGAAGAAGTCTGCCAAGGGCGCAGGCGACTACCTGCTGGCGCAGTCTTCCTTCTACAACCCCAAGACGACTGGCGACGCTCAGGACAACGACAAGTCCAAGGCTCAGCGTGACGCTCTGTCCCGTCTGGGAATGTGGTACGTCGACTCCGGCTACGACTCCATGCCCGAGGTCGCGGCTACCAACTACGCGAACTTCCTTGCTGACAACCCTGACTACACCGCTGACAATTTCGAGTCGGCTCTCCGTGCTGCTGACGCCATGGACAGCCTTGCTGGATTCATCGAGTCCCTTTCGGACTCAGCAGACGTCGTTCAGATCACTGCGGTGGACCCCACCACCGAGAAGAAGAAGAAGTTCGCTCCTCAGGACTACCTCTACGCGTACACGAGTGCGCTTCGCGCGCACATCGCTGCCCTACAGGCATCGAATGAGCCCACTCCTGAGCCTTCTGCGGCACCCAAGCCGGTAGAGGCAGGTCTGGACACCACCGACGCTGTAGACACGCCTGACGTGGCAGGGAAGAAGCCTGCTGAGCAGTCCGTCATCACGACGAAGGCCGGACCTCCGTACGGTCCGAACGTCTGGGTCACGCCTGACTTCACTGACCCTGAGTCCGGTCAGCCCTACCTCATGTCCTCGCAGGGCGAGAAGAACGCCTACGCGGTGTTCGCTCCCGGCACTGCCCCTGCCATCGTGCAGAATTCCAAGGGAGAAAATTTCGACGGTGTCTCCGAGTCGGGCTTGCTCCATGTGGCCGTCAACAAGAAGTCGGCCAAGGCATGGCTGGCTCAGAGTGGCCTAGGCGCTCCTGTTGCTCAGTCGGACGCTCCGGCTGAAGACCCATGGGCTGTCCCAGACTCCCCGCTCGCTGACTGGGAACTGGAACTGATGGACTCGGCTGTCGCTGAGCCCGAGGTTCCTGCTGTCGTCACCGACCCTTCCCCGAAGAATCTCTCCGAGATTCCCGAGGAGTACGTCGACACGTTCAAGAACGACTTCGAAGACCTGAAGAAGGCCGACGTCTACTGGATTCACACTGGCGGTGGCGTCATGGCTGCTGCGGTCGGCAACCCCGGCTCCAACAACCTGTTCATCTACATGAAGTCTCCTTCGTCTGGCAAGGTCTACAAGTCTGACCTCACCCTGACGGCCATGTCGGCTGACTGGAAGAAGATTCACGTCGGTGGCGGCGTAGAGAAGCCTGCCCCGGTCAACCCGTCCGTCGACATCAAGTTCACAAAGGTGGACAAGGCCGTTGACGGCACCATTGAGTGGAAGGTGCTCGGAGCCAAGGATTCTACAGGCGGGGACTACTCTGTCCTGTCTTACAACGGCACGTTCACGATCTACGACTCTGACGCTACAGAACTGTCAGTCCACAACTCTGCCAAGGCTGCCAAGGCGTGGATTTCTGAGAAGTCCAACGCGTCTGTCGCTGAGGCCGAAGAGGTTCCTCCGACAGAGGACTGGCCAGAGTTCGCGGTCGGTCTGAAGAAGACCTCTGCTGAGATGGCTGC
>Ga0157369_10006255_pt1 | contig 13818 bp, 16 predicted proteins | sample C25metaG_FD_113461 | JGI IMG/M metagenome (GOLD analysis project Ga0157369, IMG submission 113461) | Corn rhizosphere microbial communities from Kellogg Biological Station, Michigan, USA - C2-5 metaG | ecosystem: Host-associated > Plants > Roots > Rhizosphere > Soil | place: USA: Michigan...
AAGCCGCCGCCGACCACGTCGTACATGCCACCGAGCGCCATGCGATCGAGCGTCCGCCGCGTCATCTCGTCCTCGCCGCGGCGCAGCAGGAACTCGAGCACGGGCGCGGGCGGGAACTTCGGCGCGCCGCCCCAGCCGCCCCACTCCGCGTCGAACGTCTCGCGCAGGTTGCGCTGCGCCTGCTCGAGCAGCCCGCTCTCCAGTGGGTCGGATGACGGCTGCAAGCGCGTGCCGCCCGCGATGTGGTCGGCCAGCTCGCGGCCGCTGCGCCGTGCGTCGTCTCTGCGGTCGCTCCACGCTTCGGCGACGGCGAGCAGCACCTGCGAGAACGCAGGCATGCCGTGGCGCGGCTCGGGCGGGAAGTACGTCCCGCCGAAGAACGGCTCGCCCTCGGGCGTGAGGAAGACGGTCATCGGCCAGCCGCCGTGGCCGGTAAGCGCGACGACCGCGTCCATGTAGATCGAGTCGAGGTCGGGCCGCTCCTCGCGGTCGACCTTGATGCAGACGAAGTGCTGGTTCATCAGCGCGGCGGTGCCGGCGTCTTCGAACGACTCTCGTTCCATCACGTGGCACCAGTGGCAGGCGGCGTAGCCGATCGAGAGGAGGATCGGCTTGTCTTCCGTTTTTGCGCGCGTGAGGGCCTCGTCGCCCCACGCGTGCCAGTCGACCGGATTCTCCGCGTGTTGCAGCAGGTACGGCGATGTCTCTTGGGCGAGGCGGTTCACCGGGGTAGCGTAGGCGGCATGTCCCAGCTGCCCGGCGGCACCGTCACGTTCGTCTTCACGGACATCGAGGGATCGACGCAGCTCCTGCAGGAGCTGGGCGATGCCGAGTACGGCCGCGCGTCGGGCGACCACCGGCGGCTCGTGCGCGAGACGTTCGGCGCGCAGGGCGGTACGGAGATCGACACGCAGGGCGATGCGTTCTTCTTCTCGTTCCCGCGGGCGCGCGACGCGGTTGCCGCGGCGGTGGAGGCGCAGCGTGCGTTGCGCGATCACGAGTGGCCCGGCGGGCGGAAGGTGCGCGTGCGGATGGGGCTGCACACCGGTGAGCCGCATGTCGGCGACGAGGGGTATCTCGGGTTGGATGTCGTACGCGCGGCGCGCATCTCGGCCGCCGGGCACGGTGGGCAGGTGCTTCTGTCGGAGACGACGCGCGCGCTGCTCGGCAATCAGTTGCCGGACGGCGTGGCGGTGCACGACCTCGGCGAGCAGAAGCTGAAGGACGTCCAGCACGAGCGGGTGTACGAGCTGTCGATCGACGGCGCCGTTGCGACGAAGCCGCTGCGCGTCGAGCGCGGACGGTCGCGGAGCGACGACATCGCCGCGCGGTTCGAGGACCGGATCCAGTCGTACGTCGAGAACCAGCTCGAGCGCGCGCTGCTCGGCGGGGAGACGCCGAAGGTGCCGGCGAAGCTCGCGGTCGGCGGAGCGGCGATCGGATTCGGCGTGCTGTTCATGTTCGCGGTGGTCGTCATCGCGATCGCGCTACTCGTCAAGGTGGTGTTCTTCTGAGCCGCGCGTTCGAGGATTTCGTGGTCGGCGACGTGTACCGGTCTGCCTTCGGTCGCACGGTCACGGAGACGGACAACTTGTTGTTCACGGCGCTCGCGATGAACACGAACGAGCTGCACTTCAACGAGGAGGCTGCGAAGGCGACCGAGTTCGGGCGTGTGCTGGTGAACTCGACGTACACGCTGGCTCTGACGCTTGGCTTGTCGGTGCGCGACACGACGGAGGCCGGCGGCATCAATCTCGGCTGGAAGGAGATCCGCCTGCCGAAGCCGGTCTTCATCGGCGACACGATCTCGTCCGAGACGGATGTCGTCGCCGTCCGCGTGTCGTCGTCTCGCCCCGCGTACGGCATCGTCGAGGTGCGCACGCGCGGCCTGAATCAGCACGGCGAGATCGTGTGCGAGTACGAGCGCTCGTTCATGATCCCGCGCCGCGACGGCGCGTGACGCAGGCCCCCGTCGTCTGAGTTTCCTCTGAGGAGCCTCTGAGCTTCGTCAGATCAGCGCGCAGACCGCAACAAGTTCGTCAAAACATGGAAAGGGACAATGGCGCCGGCGCCGAGGCGTCTCCATCCTCGTTCCCATGGGAAGCCGCCACCGCGTCCAGGAGATCGGTCTCGCGTACCACATCATCATCAAGGCAGTCGCAGGGGTGCGCGCCTTTCCCGACTCGTACCATCGAAGTCGCTACCTCGAGTTTTTCGCAGAAGAGATCGTGAAGAGCGACTGGCGTTGCCTCGGGTACACGGTGCTCGGCACACATGTGCACCTGGTCGTCGAGCTGCGAGATCTCACGTTGAGCAGCGGTTTTCAGCGGCTCCATAGCACCTACGCGAAGTGGTTCAACCGCAGGCACGCTCGCGCCGGTGCACTCTGGCAGGCGCGTTACTACGACGTGATGATCGAGAGCGATTTCCAGTTTCTCGAGACGCAGCGGTACGTCGCGCTCAACGCAGTGCGTGCCGGGCTCGCCGAACGTCCGGAGGACTGGCCCTACTGCCACTACGGCGCAGTCGTTGGCTCTTTCGCGCCGGACCCGCTAGTAGACGAGGACGCCATCCTGCGTCTTCTCGGCCGCAACCGCAGGCAGGCTCGCCTCCGGTTTCAGGAGTACGTCGACGAGCCTGATCCGAGGCGTCGGCGTCAGATGTTTCTCAGAGGAGCCTCGGACCGCGCTCAGACGCCCGCAGCGCGCGCGCGCCGAGCTAAGCGCGCTTGAACGTCACGTCGCGCTCGAACTCTTCGAAGCCGACGGATGCGTAGAGCGCGCACGCCTGGCCGAGATCGCCTCGGCACGCGACCATCGCAGTGCGCGCGCCCTCCTCACGGAGGCGCTGCAACGTGAAGAGATTCGTCGCCCGCGCGAGGCCGAGGCGACGGTGATCCTCATGCGTGCCCACCGGCTCGAACTCCGCGACGGCGTTCCGCTCGTCGAGCCACGCCAACGCGTACGACGCGACGCTTCCGTCCGGCGCGACGCAGACGCAGTCGAGATCCGCGCGGTACGGCCAACCGCCGCGAACACGCGCGTAGACCTCTTCCGTCATCCGCGAGCCCGGCGCGAACGCGGAGCGATGCGCGGCCGCGCGCGATGCGAAGTCGCCGTAGTCGGCCATCGTCGTCAACCGGTAACCGAAAGGCACGACGGGCTCCTCGATATGGTCGAGCGGCCGCGCGCTCACCTTCATCCACGGCGCCGCCGGATCGTGCCGCAGGCCGTGCCGCGCAAGCAGGTCGGCGTCGCGCAGCGGCTTCAACACCTTCTCCGGCCGCGCCCACTCGAGCACCTCGTCGACGTCGCGCCCGTCGTACTCGAGCTCGCCGCCGTCGCGATAGCCCCACCCGCCGTCGAAGAACCGCGTCTCGTGCCCGTCACGCCCGATCTGCGCCGACCAGAACGCGATCTGCCCGAAGCCGCAGCGCACATCCGGCCACAGGTCCTGGCAGAGCTCGAGCATCTTCGTCAAGTCGTCGCGCGTCATGCGAGCCACTCCGCCAGCGCCGCAATCTCAGCGTTCACGTCGGCGCGCATCGCGGGCGTGAACTTCACGTCCTCGTGGATCGCGTGCACCTGCAGCTCGCCGCCGGCACGCGCGGCGTCGAGCTTTCCCACCAGCCGGTCGCCGTGGAGGATCGGCAGCGCGTAGTACCCCCACCGCCGCTTCGCCGCCGGCTTGTACATCTCGAGCGTGTACTCGAAGTCGAAGAGCTGCTCCGCGCGCTGCCGGTCGTAGACGAGGCGGTCAAAGGGAGACAGCAGCGCAGTGCGCCCTTCGAACGCCCCATCGAGGTACGCCGGATCGAAACGCCACTCCCCCTTGACGTCTTCGACCACCGCCGGCTCGCCGACCTCGCCGACGTGCACCGGCTCCATCGGCTGCTTCGGCGCCTTCGCGCGCGCGATGCCGAGCGCCGCGAGCCGCCGCTCGTCGCGCACCCGCTGCGCCTCGGAGACCGACCGCACCGCGATGTCCGGATAGACGCGCTCCGGCACATCCCACAGCCGCTCGCGCCCAACGCGCCCGGCGATCGCAACCTGCCCACGGCTCGAGAGGAACTCGAGCAGCTGCGTGACATTGCGGTTGTTCGTCCAGCCGGTCGACGCCCACGGAACCGCACATGTATCGGGGATGTCGCGCGACGTGAGCGGCCCCGACTTCCGCAGCAGCTTCAGCACGTCACGCCGAAACGCATCGTTCGCGTCGAGCCACTCCGTGACCCTCGGATGCCCCAGCCGGCCCGTAGCCTCCGCGAGCATCAGGCCGACGTCACGCATCGGGCGCACGAGCGCGTTGTGCTCGAACAGCGTCCGGTCGACCTCGATCCCCTGCTTCAAGTGCTCCGGCCGATAGCCCGAACCGAGGCGCGACCAAGCGACGATGTCCGCGCTCGGCGCGATCGCGGCAGTGGGATCGATTTGCAGCAGCGTGAGGCGCTCCACCACGGAGACGAGATCCGTGGGGCGATGCGCGTCCAGCAGCTGCGCGCGCACGGCAATGCGCCGCGCCTGCTCTTTCGTCAGCTCGACGGCCACGGCGCGGCGCGGTAGACGTACCCGGGCAGAGCGCGGCCGAGCACGCCTGCGAGCCAACGCGATGTCTCAGTGAGCGCGTCGAGGTCGATCCCCGTGCGCACGCCGTCCCGCTCGAGCTGCCACACGAGATCCTCCGTGGCGACGTTCCCCGTCGCGTGCGGCGAGAACGGACAGCCGCCGAGGCCGCCGACCGACGCGTCGAAGACCGTTGCCCCCGCTTCGAGTGCAGCCCACGCCGACGCATAGCCCGTGTTGCGCGTGTTGTGCAGATGCACGCCGACCGGCGGACCGAGGATCGACACGCGCTCGACCAGCTCGCGGACGCGTCGCGGCGTCGCGACGCCGATCGTGTCGGCGAGGACGATCTCCCCCGCGTCGCGCACACGCTCGCACACGTCGGCAACCGCAGCCGGATCGGCCTCGCCTTCGAACGGATCGCCAAAGGCGCAGGACACGGTCACCGTCGACGGCACTTCCGCGCGCGCGAGGATCGCCTGCACCCGTGCAACCGCTTCGTCGAGCGTCGCGTTGCCGTTGCGCTGGTTGAACGTCTCCGTCGCGGCGAGCGTGCAGTTCACGCGGTCGAGATTCGCGAACCGCTCGTAGCCGCGCTCGTTGAGCACCAATCCGGACAACTCCGTCTCACCGCGAGAGACCAAAGCGACAACGTCCTCAGCATCCGCCATCTGCGGCACGCGGTCGGCGCGCACGAATGACACGGCCTCGACGCGTGGCAGTCGCGCCGCGCACAAGCGAGAGACCAGCTCGGCGCGCGTCGCGATCGGAAGAACGTCCGGCTCGTTCTGCAGGCCGTCGCGCGGCCCGACGTCGCAGATCGTGATCACGCCGGTGCGGGCGCGGGCACCGGCTCCACCGTCTCACGCGGCCGCGCGGGCAGCAGCGCGACGACAGCCGTCGTTACCGCAACGCCCACCCACTGCCAACCCGTGAGCGACTGCCCAAATTTGAAGTAGCCGACGAGGATCGCGCTCACCGGGAACGCGAGCTCTGCGATCGTGGCGAGCACGGCCGGCGTCGAGCGCAGCCCGTAGTAGTAGAGCCCGAGCGCAAGGAAACCGGTGACGAACGCGAGCAGCGCGATGTACCCGCTGTCGTGCCACGACGCGAACGCCGGCGCACCGAGCACGAGCAGCGCGATCGCGCTCGCGGGCAGGCCGAACGCGAAGCGCAGCGTCGCGACGTGCTCGAAGCGCAGGTCGCGCGCGAGGTAGCGGCCGAGCACGGTGCCGAGCGCCCACAGCGCGGCGGCGGCGAGCGCGTAGAGCGTCGGCCGGAGGCCGGACACGGTCGGGTGCAGCGGATGCGCGACGCCCATCAACCACGTGCCTGCGAGACCCGGCACGAGATACAAGGCAAAGCCGCGGCGCGGCCGCTCGCCGAGGAAGATTGTCGCGCACACGACCGCCACCAGGGGCTGCACCTTCTGCAGCACGACCGGCGTGACGTAGTCGTGCCCGACGAAGAACGCTTGCGTGAAGAGGATGGTCGCGACGGCCGACGCACCCGCACCGACCATGACGGCCGCAGCGGTGTGCCGCCACCCCGCGCGCCACATCGCGACGAGCGCACCCGCGAGGAACGGCAGCGTGAGCGCGACCAGCACGAGATGCTCGCCGAAGACGATCGTCGCCACCGCGGTCGTGCGCGCGAGCGGCGCGCGAATCCACGCGTCCAACCCCCACATCGCGGCCGCAACCGCGACGAGGACGATGCCCAGCCGCTTCATCTTCCCAGCGTACTTACGTCGCCAAGGGCGAAGGTGGCGCGTCCAGCGGCACCGCGGCCACATCGCCCCGCACGTCGGCTGCCGTGAGGTACCCGACGACGCCGATCAGCACGATGACCGCGAGCGTGCCGAGCGTCAGCGCCTCGAACTCCCAGCGCGGGACGCCCCACGTGCCCTTGAAGCCGTAGCTCACGTGGAAGCCCTTCTCGAGCACGTCGGGGAAGATCGCCTCGAACGAGCCGAGCAGGATCCAGCCGGTCGTGAGGATCGTCGAGACCCAGATTCCTGCCATGCCCCACGGATGCACGTATGGACGGTGAACGTCCGGGTAGGCATACCGCAGCTTCAACACCGCCGGGAAGATCCACAGGTACGACAGCAGCGTCGTCGAGATCGCGATGTCCAGCACGACGTTGAATGCCGCCGAGGTGCTCTGGTTCCGCAGCAGGATGATCGCGGCGATGCAGAACGCGCTTGACGCGATGCCCGACATCACGTTGACGCGCACCGGCGTGCCGAGCTTGCGGTTGAACACGCCGAAGAACTTGAACCACGCGCCGTCGTAGGACGCGACCGCCTGGATGCGGTCGGAGCCGATCATCCACACGGCACCCGAGGTGACGAGCGCGGCGATGAAGCACAGCGTCATCACGACCAGCAGCGCGTGCGCGGCGCCGCCGTACACACCGTGGAAGGTCAGCGTCACGGCGTCGATGAAGCCGCCGATCGACGTGACCTTGTCCGCGGGCAGCACGAGCAGGATGCAGAAGATCGGGACGACGTACATGAGCACACCCGTGATCCCGCTGCGCAGCACCGAGAGCGGCACGTCGCGCTGCGGATCCTCCATCTCCTCCGCGGCCGCGTTCTGCAGCTCGAAGCCGACGTAGTTGAACAGCAGGATCGGCACGAGGCCGAAGAACACCGCGCGTGTCGGGCTGAGGTGACCCCACTGGAAGCCGGCAACGCCGTGCTTCGCGCCGTAGATGATCACCGTCAGCGAGAAGAAGCCCAGCACGATGGCGCGCAGGATCGCGCCGGCGTTCGGGATCCACTTGCCGTAGCGCAGCGAGATGATCGCGACGCCGATCGAGATCCAGATGAAGAGCAGCTTGAAGATGTAGTCGCCGAACGAGCCGTTGCCGACGCCCGCGATGTTCGCGTTCCACGCGTCGTGCGCGATGAACGCGAGCGAGCCGCCGACCCAAAGCGGGTTCGTGATCCAGTAAAGGATCGACGCGATCGTTCCGTGCAGCCGGCCGAAGGCGAGCTTCGTCCACTCGTACGGGCCGCCCTCTTGCGTGAACGCCGCACCGACCTCGGCGATCATGAGCATGTAGGGCGCGACGAAGATGATCGCGAGGATCACGAGCCAGAGGAATCCCTCCGGGCCGTTCGACGCGACGGTGCCGAGCGTGTCGAGGCCGACGAACGCGCAGACGCTGAAGAACACCATGTCGAACCGGCGCAGCGACTTGATCAGCTTGCTCTTTTCGACGAGCGCGAACGACGTTGTCTGCTCCGCAATCGCCATCGAATCCTCCTGGGGTTAGCTGATGCGCTCCCACGCCTCGGCGAGCACTTCGCCGAGGATTCCGACCAGCTCGTCGAATTCCTGCTCCCCCGCGACCAGCGGCGGCGAGATCTGGACGACCGGATCGCCGCGATCGTCGGCACGGCAGATGAGCCCTTTCTCGAACAGCCGCGGCGAGAGGAAGCCGCGCAGCAGGGACTCGGACTCGTCGTCGCTGAACGTCTCGCGCGTCTCCTTGTCCTTCACCAGCTCGAGCGCCCACAGGTAACCGGTGCCGCGCAGGTCGCCGGCGATCGGCAGCTCGAGCAGTGTCGCGAGCTTCCGTTGCAATACGTGTTGGTTCGTATCCACATGGTCGACGATCTTCTCCCGCTTCATGATCTCGATGTTCTTCAGCGCGATCGCGCACGCGACCGGATGGCCGCCGAACGTGATGCCGTGCGCGTACATCGCCTGCTCGTCGCTGAACGCATCGAACACGTGGTCGGCGACGAGCACCGCGCCGATCGACGCGTACGACGAGGACAAGCCCTTCGCGCTCGTGATCAGGTCGGGGCGGATGTCGTACTTCTCGCTCGCGAACCACGCGCCGGTGCGGCCAAAGCCGGTGATCACCTCGTCGGCGCAGAGCAGGATTCCGTACCGGTCGCAGATCTCGCGCACGCCGGCGAAGTAGCCGGCGGGCGGCGTGAACGACCCGCCCGCGTTTTGCACCGGCTCGAAGATCACCATCGCGACCGTCTCCGGTCCCGCCTGCTGAATCGCGCCGTCGAGGTCCTCGAGCAGGAACGCCGTGAACTGCTCCTCTGTCTCGCCCGCGGGACGGTGGTAGCGGTTCGTGTTGCGCACGTGGATCACGTCCGGCACGAGCGGCTCGAACGGCGCGCGCAGCGCGGGGATGCCGTTGATCGAGAGCGCGCCCATCGTCGTGCCGTGGTACGCGGTGCGGCGCGCGACCGCTTTCCAGCGGCGCTCGCCACGGGCCATGTGGTACTGCCGCGCGAGCTTCCACGCCGACTCGACCGCCTCGGAGCCGCCCGACACGAAGAACACGCGGTTGAGTTCGCCGGGCGTGAGCTCGGCGAGCGTGTCGGCGAGCTCGATCGCGCGCGGATGCGCGTACGACCAGTTCGTGTAGAAGGGCAGCTCGCGCATCTGCTCGAGCGCGGCCTGGCCGATCTCCTCGCCGTACGAGTAGCCGATGTTCACCGAGAACAGGCCGGCGAGCCCGTCGAGATAGCGGTTGCCCTTGTCGTCCCAGAGATAACAGCCCTCGCCGCGCACGATGATCGGCGGCTCGTAGCCGCGCATGCGCGTGAAATGCAGCCAGAGGTGGTCGGTGATCATGCGCGCGCAGCATACGGCGCGCGCATGACCCGCACCGTTGCAAGCGACACGAGCGCGAGCACCGCGACGATCAGCACCAGCGACAGGTCGGCATGCCACCACGGGAGGTCGACCGCCTCGCCGAGGAAGAAGATCCCGAAGCTCGTGACCATCACGCCGACCGTGAACTTCATCGCGTTCTCCGGGACGCGCGTGAGCGGCTTGCGCGCGGCGATCCCGAGCGTGATCACCGCGGAAAGCGCAGTGAGCGCGCCGACGGTGGCAGCGATCTTGTTCCCGACGCCGCCGAGCGCGACGACGATGAACACGACCTCGACGCCTTCGAGCAGCACGCCGCTGAACGCCGTCGCGAACGCCGTGCGCTCGTGCCGGCGGAGCGCCTCTTCCGTCTCGGCGAACTCCTTCGCCTCGTCGTGCAGCGCCTTGCGCCCGGAGGACCGCAGGACCGCCTTGCGGAGCCAGTTGAACCCGAAGTAGAGCGCGACGACGCCGACGGCGCCCTGCGCCCATTCGATCGGCACGACGGAGATGGCCGCGCCGAACGCCGCGACGATCGCGATCAGCGCAACGCCCGCGGCGCCGGCGCCGCTCAGCGCCGGCCGCCAGCCCTGCACGACCGACACCGCGAGGACGATCGTCAGCGCCTCGACCCACTCCACGCCGGAGGCCAGAAACGCCGAGACGACGACGAGATAGTTCACGCCCCTGGCCGCCTTCCGCTCCCGCCCGGCGGAGCCGGGCTCCGCGGAAGGCTGGCGCCGCTGTCGGCACCCGGCCTTCCGGGCCCGTGCAGAGCACTGTTCCCTCCGGCCGGGCACCGCCAGCGACGCCCCAGAGACGTGAATAAATTCACTCGCTGTACTCGACGATGCGCTCCGGATGGACGCGCACGATCATGCGGTTGTCGTGGCGGGTGAACGGCTCGCCGTTGTACTTCAGCGAGAGCGCGTCGATGTGCGCGGCGGCGCCGTCCTCGGTTGTCTCGACCGGCCCCTCCACCTCGAGCCAGCGGTACGGATCCGCGAACACGAGCACCGACGCGTACGGCGTCTGCGCGAGATGCCGCGCCTTCGCGCGCACGGTGGTCGTGTTGAAGAGCACGTCGGTGCCGTCGGTGTCGACCCACACCATGGTCGAGTGCGGGCGCCCGCGCTCGTCGACGGTCGAGACGACCGCGTAGTTCGTGTCGCGGAACAGCTGCGCCTGTGCGTCCGTCAGTCGGGCCATCACTTCACCGCCGTCGGGATGTTCTTGATCTTGCCGGAGACGATCTGGGCCTTGATCGCCGACACCTTTGCGGCGATTCCAGCCGGCGCGTTCGGCGAGAACTTGCCGATGCCGACGCCGTCCTGGGTCAGGCCGTAGACCGCGTCCTTGCCGCCCTTGAAGTGACCGCTCTTCGCGTCGCTGACCGCCTGGAAGACCGCGGTGTCGACGCGCTTCAGCGCGGACGTGAGCACCCACGGGCCGAGGTAGCCCTGGTCGGCGTCGACGCCAATGCCCCACACGTTCTTCTCGTGCGCCGCGTCGAGCGCGCCAAGGCCGCAGCCGCCTGCGACCTGGAACACGACGACCGAGCCGGCCGCGATCTGGTTCAGCGCGGCCTCTTTGCACTTCGGCTGCGCGGTGAAGTCGTTCGAGTAGGCGTTCGGCGCCTTGACGCCGGGAAGCGCCGCCCGCGCGCCGGCCTGGAAGCCCGCGATGTAGCGGTCGACCGGCGGCTGCTTCTGGCCGCCCACGCTCGACACCGTGTCCGCGCCCTTCGCCTTGGCGGCGAGACCCGCGGCGTAGCCGGCGAGGTAGCCGGCCTCCTGCTCCTTGAACAGCAGCCCTTCGACGTTCGGCAGGCTGCCCTCGTCGGCGTTCGAGACGTCGACGATCGCGAAGTGCGTCTTCGGGAACTGCTTCGCCACCGTCTCGAGCGCCTGGATCTCCGTGAAGCCGACGCCGATGACGAGGTTGTAGCCCTGGCGCGCGAGCGCGCTCAAGTTCGGGACGTAGTCGGAGCTCGATGCCGCCTCAACGACGCGGCCCTTCACGCCTAGATCGTGCTCCGCCTTCAGCAGGCCGACGTACGCGAGGTGGTTGAAGCCGCGGTCGTTGAGGCCGCCGATGTCGGTCGACAGCCCGACCTTGAAGCTCGCCGCCGCCGTAGTCGTGGCGGCAGGCGGCGCCGACTTCTTCGATGAGCCACAGCCGGCGGCGAGGGCGGCCAGCAGCGTGGCGGCCAGGATCAGCGCGATCTTCTTCACAAGAGCTCCCAGGTTTTAGACTCTAAGACGAAAACTGGTGAGCGATTCTACTTCCCACGCCGTGGTCGCCGTCGCGTTGTGCGTCGAGGACGGGCGGCTGCGCGCCGGCGTCAGCCGCGTGGCGCGCCGCCGCGGCGAGCCGCTCGTGGACGCGCTCGCCCGCGCGATCGACGTCGCGGCGCTCGGCCACGTCGAGCAGCTCGAGACGCGCGTGCTGCGCGACGGGACGCTCGCGACCGCGTACCTCGGGCTCGCACGCGAGCCGCTCGGCGCCGACGCGGGATCGGACGACGAGCGCGAGCTCGTCGACGCGGCGCGGCTGCGGTTGCGCGCGAAGCTCTCGTACACGAACGTCGGCTTCGCGCTCGCGCCCGACACGTTCACGATCTCGGAGCTGCGCGACGTGTACGTGGCCGCGCTCGGCTACGACGTCTCGTCAACGAACCTGCAGCGCGTGCTGCTGCGCCGCGGCGTGCTGCAGCGCATCGACGGGCAACGTGCGCCCGGCCGCGCCGGCGGTCGGCCGGCTGCGCTGTTCCAGTTCGCGTCGCGGCGGCTCGCAATCACCGATGAGTTCGCTGCACTGCGTCCGCCAGGATCTCGCGCCAGTGGCTGAACAGGATCTGGTGCGTCGCGTCGACCTTCCGCAGCTCGGAATCCGGTAGGCGCTCGGCGAACACCGGCCCGAGCTGCGGCGGCGTCACATGGTCGCGGTCGCCGTACCAGATGATCACGTGCGGCTTCACGTCCACGAGCTCGAACCCCCACGGCCGTCCGAGGTACGCGAGCTCGTGCGCGAGCCAGCCGCCGCCTTTACGGAACGCCTCGACGCGCCCGCGCGCGTACGCGTCGTCGTGAGCGGCATCGCCGGTCGGGTCGGGCGTCTTTCTCCCCCACCGCTCGAGCCCGAGCGCAGCGAGCTTCGGCGAGCGGCGTGCGAGCCGCATCACCATCTGCACGTCGCTCGGAAGCGTGTCGACGCGGTCGGGCGGCGGCATCGACGCGACGAGCTCGACGCACGCAACGCGGTCCGGCGCCGCAGCCGCAACCGCGAGCGCGTGCGGCCCGCCCGCCGACCAGCCGACGACCGCGAAGCGTTCGAGACCAAGTCCATCGGCGAGCTGCACCACGTCGTCCGCCCACGAGCGGAGCGTGCGGCCGCGCACGCGCTCGCCGCAGCGGTCGACCGCGATCAGCCGCACGCCGTGTGTCTCGGCGGGTCGCGACAGGTGCGAGTCGCCGCCGCCGTGGAAGTAGAGGACAGGCGTTCCCTCGCCCTCAGCGACGAAGGTCAGCGCACGACCAGCGTGCCGCGCATGCCGAGCTGCCGATGATTCGCGAGCGAGCACCAGATCCCCCTACCGAGTGAGGACCGCCGGGAACGGCATCGACTGCCACGCGTCGAAGTCGAGTTCGGCATACAGCGCGATCGCGAGCCCGTGCGTGACGGCGATCCCGTCGAAGCCGTCGAGCACCGCATGCAACCGCTCGAGCGCATGTGCGCGCCGCTCCCAGCCGTCGAGCTGCTCGCCGGCGAGGTAACGGCGCACGCGTTCCTCGTACGTGCCGCCGCCGTGGAACGGGCGCGTCACTTCGCGCAACCGGTCGTCGGGCGTCGCATCCCATCCGGCGAGCCGCGCCGTGTCGACCGCCTTCTGCTCGCTGCTCGTCAGCACCGGCAGCGGCGGGAGGTCGAGCGCTGCCGCCGCAACGCGTCCTTCAGCGGAGAGCACCCATTCGTGTGACGGGACGGTGGGGTCAATCACCGTCATCGCGTGCCGGACGAGGTACACGCTTGACAACCCTAGCCTATTGAAAGTATTCTTTCGAAAGATGTCTTTCAACGAATCGCTCCTGGTCGAGGATCCCCGCGCAATGCGGGCGCTGGCGCATCCCACTCGGCTCGCTTTGCTCGACCACCTGCACGCAGCGGGCGAGGCGACGGCCACCCAGTGCTCCGAGTTCGTCGGCGAGAGCCCGTCGTCGTGCAGCTACCACCTACGCTCGCTCGCCAAGTGGGGCTTCGTCGAGGAGGGCGATGTCCGCCCCGGCCGCGAGCGGCCCTGGCGGGCGCGCGCCGCGCAGATCAAGTTCCCGTCCGACGGCTTCGAGGCGACCGTGCTGCGCGACGAGGTGGTCGCGCGCCACCAGCAGCGCGTGCGCAACGCACTCGCGCACGAGCACGAGCTGCCGGCGCGCTGGCGGCGCGCCGCACAGACGTCGTCGGCGACCCTCGCCCTGACGGCGAGCGAGCTCGAGGAGCTCGGCGAGCGCTTCGAGCAGCTGCTCGCCGAGTTCCGCGGCCGCGGCGAGCGCCGCGGCTCGAAGACCGTCGTCCTCTCGTTCGGCGCGGCCGCCGAGGCATGAACCTCCTCCGCGACCGCCGCCTCG
>Ga0157369_10006257_pt1 | contig 13815 bp, 10 predicted proteins | sample C25metaG_FD_113461 | JGI IMG/M metagenome (GOLD analysis project Ga0157369, IMG submission 113461) | Corn rhizosphere microbial communities from Kellogg Biological Station, Michigan, USA - C2-5 metaG | ecosystem: Host-associated > Plants > Roots > Rhizosphere > Soil | place: USA: Michigan...
AAGCGCTCGATCATCAATCAGCGCGAGGTCGGGCTCGATACGAAATCCTATGCGCGGGCGCTCCGCGGGGCGATGCGCGCGGCGCCGGACGTCATCCTGATCGGTGAGGTGCGCGACCGGGAGAGCATGGAGGCGGCGATCAACCTCGCGGGCACGGGGCACCTGGTGATGGCGACGCTGCATGCCAATAACTGTGCGGAGACGATGGACCGCATCATCAACATGTTTCCGCGGGAGCAGCATACGCAGATCTTCCTCGACCTGTCGCAGTACCTGCGGGCCATCATGGCGCAGCGGCTGGTGATGGGGAAGGACAATCGGCGGGTGGCGGCAATGGAAGTGATGCTCAATACGCCGCACATCTCCGAGCTGGTGAAGAAGGGGGATGTGATCGGGATGAAGGAGGCCATCTCGGCCAGCAGCGAGCGCGGGATTCAGAGCTTCGATGTGGCGCTGCACCGGCTCTTCAAGGAGGGGCGGGTGGAGATGGCGGAGGCGCTGGCCAACGCGGATTCGCGGGCCAATCTCGAGGCTAAGATCAATTTCGGCTGAGATGGGATTGGGTGCGCTCGGGCGCGACGTCTTAGAACACTGTCAGGGCGTCGAACACCGGGCCGTCTACGCAGACGCGTTTCATGGCTTCGCCTTCGGGAGTGCGGACGAGCACCGTGCAGCCGGCGCAGCCTCCTACGGCACAGGCCATGAATTCTTCGAGAGAGGCCTGACAGGGGACCTTGTGCCTGCGCGCCACGGCTGCAGCGGCTGCCAGCATGGGCGTGGGTCCGCAGGCAAAGAGCTCCACTTCAGCGAGTTGCTCGGGGCCGAGCGATTTCAGCCACTCTTCGGCGAGCTCGGTGACGAAGCCTTCGTAGCAGCCGGGATAGCCGGCGCCGCTCGCCAGGCGACTGGCGATGCCCCATTCATCGAGGAGCGGCATGCAGGCGATCGTGCCTGTTGGGATGCCGGCTACGACGATGGCGGAGGGGCGGGTGCGGAAGGGGAAGGGGATTTCGGAGCCCATGAACACGATCGGCTTGTAACGGCCGGGTGGCTCGTCGCGCAGGCGGTCGGCCAGGAAGATCATCGGGGGAATGCCGACGCCGCCGCCAATGAGGACCGGGCGGGGGCGCTCGGGGCGGACGGTGAAGGGTTTGCCGATGGGGCCGATGATGCTGACCGAGTCGCCGGGCCTACGCGCGGCGAGCGCCTGCAAGCCGGGGCCTAGAACTTTGTAGAGGACCTCGATCCAGCCGGCGCCGGCATCGGCGCGCATGATGGAGAGCGGCCGGCGCATCGGGATGGCCGGATCGCAGGTCAGGTGCACGAAGCTGCCGGGCTGGGCGCGGGTGGCACAGGCGGGTGCCGCGAGGCGCAGTACGAACTGCTCGCCGTCGTATGCGGTCTGTTTGATTACGCGGGCGTCTTCGAGATGCAGGGTGCCGCGGGTTTCGCGGGTGCGAGGCTCCGTCCCTGCGCCCTCTGAGAGCCGCCTTCGCGAGTCGACGCTCACCGGGAAACCCCGTCGGGCCGGCTGGCGCCGTCCAAAATCGCTCCCGGCGATTTTGTCATGCGGAGCCTGCGGCTGACGTCAGGACTTCGTCCAACACCGCCATGCGGACGGCGACGCCATTACGTACCTGGTCCCGGATCACCGATTGAGGTCCGTCCGCGACGTCGGAGGCGATCTCGATGCCGCGGTTCATCGGCTGCGGGTGCATCACGATGGCATCAGGGCGGGCACCAGCGAGCCGCTCAGGTGTGAGGCCGTATTTGGCGAAGTAACGGTCTGCGTCGGGGAGATCGGCCTGGCCCATGCGCTCTTTCTGGATGCGCAGCATCATGACGACGTCGGTGTCCTTCAGGCCCGTCTTCAGGGAGGTGTGACGCGAGCAGCCCGCGAATTCTTCCGGGGCAGGCATCAGGGCGGGCGGCCCGACGATGCGCAGATCCGAGCAGCCGAGCGTGCGAAATGCGTGGTAGGCGGAGCGCGCGACGCGTGAATGCCGGATATCGCCGACGATGGCGATGCTCAGGTTCTCGAGACGGTTCTTATGTTGTCGGACCGTTAGCGCGTCGAGCAACCCCTGTGTCGGATGTGAGACGTGCGCTTCGCCTGCGGAGAGCACGCTGACGTGAGGGGCAACGTTTGCGGCGACCGCGGCAGGTACTGCAGCCTCGGCATCACGGATGACCATCGCATCGACGTGCATCGCCTGAAGCGTGTACACCGTGTCCAGCATACTCTCGCCTTTGACCCGCGAGGAGAGCTGGACTTCGAGGTTGACGACATCGGCGCCCAGGCGCTTCGCGGCGAGCTCGAAGGATACGCGGGTGCGCGTGGAGGGCTCCGTGAAGAGGTTGGCGACGGTGCGGCCTGCGAGGGACTGGCTGATCGCCGGTCGTGAGCCGAGCGGTCTGACGAAGCCCTGGGCCCGCTCCAGCAGACGCTCGATGAGCTCACGCGACAAGCCTTCGAGGGTGATGAGATGCCGCAGCCTGCCGTTGGCGCGCAGTTGTTCTGTCATTTCAGATCTTCTCCACTCTCGCCCGCGAGCCAGCGCTCGAGGATGACCGCTGCCGCCGCGCTGTCGACATCCTCGCGCCGGATCCGCCGCCGGCCGCCGTCGGCGCGCTGCGCCTTGAGCGCCGTGCCCGCTTCGAGGGAGGACCAGCGCTCATCGACCATGCTGACGGGAAGCTTGAAGCGGCGCTCGAGCTCGTTGGCGAACCGGCGGGCAGCCGCAGCAAGCGCTCCCGGGGTGCCATCGACATTATACGGTGCGCCGACGATGAGGCGCCGCGGTTTGAGCGCATCGACCTCTCGGGAGATCGCCTGCCAGTCAGGGCCAGTACGGGTCACGAATGCGGCGGGTCGGGGCGCGGCGGTGGTGGTCAGCGTGTCGCCGGCCGCGATGCCGATACGCCTGAGTCCGAAGTCGAAAGCGAGAACGGTCTCGACGGATTTCTCAGGCATGCCCGGCGACCAGGCTCAGCCGGTCGACATCGATGCCGAGGAGTCGCCAGGCGCCGATCCAGCGCTCCTCGTAGGGCAGCTCGAACACCACGCGCGCATCGACCGGCATGGATGTCCAGGCGTTCTCGCGCATCTCCCGCTCGAGCTGACCCGACTCCCAACCGGCGTAGCCGAGCGCGATGAAAGCATCGGTCGGTCCCTCGCCGCGTGCCATCGCGGCCAATACGTCGCGTGAGGTGGTGACCTGGATGGTCTCCGACACCTTGTGCGTGTGGTCCCACTGGCCGCCCGGCCGATGGAGGACGAAGCCCCGGTCGGCGGAGACGGGGCCGCCTCGCAGCACGGGCTGATCGGCGATGTGCTCCGTGGAAGGCTCGAGCTTCATTTGCGTGAGGACATCCAACAGGCGCATGGGCAGCGGCTTGTTGAGAACGATGCCGAGCGCGCCTTTGTCGGTGTGCTCGCAGATGAGCGCCACGGTCTGAGCGAAGTTGGGATCGATGAGCGAGGGCATGGCGATCAGCAGGTGGTTCGTCAGGCTCGAGCCCTCTGCCTCATCGGCGAGCGATTCGCCGCCGGCGGTCGCGCTCTCGCTGCTGTGCTCGGGCTCGCTCATGAGCCCCAAGTATGGGGATGGAGCGCCGCCGGCTCAAGGAAAGCAGTCACGGCGCCGTCGTGAGCGTCCCCGTCGCGAGCCTGCCGCCGACGAACTGCCACTCGTAGACGAAGTGCAGCACACGATAGCGGTGCGCCAGCTCAGGCGGGAAGGGGTCGAAGGGACTGGCGAGCTTGAGGATGGTGAGCGCGGCCTGGTCGAGCTCCGGATCGCCGCTCGTGCGGCGGATGGCGGCGCGATCGAGCCGGCCATCCGCATTGATGGCCACTTCGATGACCGGGCTCGCCTTGCTGCCGTCGCGCTGCGCCGCGGCCGGGAAGTTCAGGGTACCGATCCGCTCCACTTTGGCGCGCCAGGAGACTAGGTAGGGCGCGACGACCGAGGCGCGTGTATCCGGAGTGACCCAGAGCTCATCGCGCTTTGGCCCGCGCAGCTGCACCGGTCCCTGATCATCGGGACCGTCGCGATCGGAGTTCTGCTGATCGAGGAGCATGGGCTCCTCCGCGCCGCTGCCGGCGGTGCCTTCGTCGGTCATGTAGCGAACGACGGTGCTCCAGGCGGATGTGGTGAGGACGCGCCGATCCTGTGACCCGGGGGCCTCACCGTCCGCGGAGAGCGCCCTGCCTTCGGGGGTCCCCGGCTGCTCCGGCAGGAGCGGAGCCTGTGCGGGATTGCGCGGCGTGACGTCCTCGCGGGTGTTGCCGGAGCCGAGCTGCGTGCGCTGGGCGAGGTAGGTGGCGTGATCGTTGCGGTCCGCTGCCGGCACCTCGTCGGAGACCAGCAGCACCTGCAAGCCAGGGGCGCTGTCGTTGCCGGCGATAGGGGACTTGAACGTGAGGCCGAGGATGACGACGCCGTGCAGCAGCGCCACGAAGAAGAGCATTGCGAGCAGCCGATCCCAGACCGGGGCTCTGCCTTCCCGCAGCATCAATGCGCGTCTTGCCATCGGCCGCTACTCGGCCGCCAGCCGCCGCTCGATGGCGGCCATGAGCTGGCCTGCGATGTCGATGTGGAACTGCTTCTCGAGCTCACGGATGCCGGTGGGGCTCGTGACGTTGATTTCCGTGACGAATCCGCCGATCACATCGAGCCCGACGAAGAGCATGCCCTTGGCCGCGAGCGCCGGCCCGATCTGCCCTGCGAGCCAACGGTCGCGCTCCTCGAGCGGCCGGCCCACGCCGCGTGCCCCAGCAGCGAGGTTGCCGCGGTTATCGTGCGCCTGCGGGATGCGCGCCAGCGCGTAGGGCACCGGCTCGCCATCAACGAGGAGCACCCGCGAGTCGCCGGAAGAGACGATTTCCGGCAGGTAACGCTGCGTGATGGCGAAGCGCCGGCCGTAATCGGTGAGCGTCTCGAACACCACGCTCATGTTCTTGTCGTGCGCCTCCAGCACGAAGATCGATCGGCCCCCCATCCCGTCGAGCGGCTTGCAGACGATCTTGCCGTGCTCGCGCAGGAAGGCTTCCATGTCCGCCATGTCCCGGGTGATGAGCGTCGGCGCGCAGCACTGCGGGAACCAGGCCGTGTAGACCTTTTCGTTGATGTCGCGCAGGCCCTGAGGGCGATTGACGATGAGCGCACCCTGCTCCTCGGCTCTCTCGAGCACGTAGGTCGTGTAGATGTACTCGGTATCGAAGGGCGGGTCCTTGCGCATGAGGATGCAGTCGAGATCCCCCAGCGATTCCACGCGTGCCTCGCCGAGCTCGAACCAGCGGGCCGGATCGGCCTTGACCGTGAGCGGGCGCAGCCGGGCGCGGGCGACGCCGTCCCGCAGGGAGAGGTCGCGCTGTTCCATGTAAAAGAGCGTCCAGCCCCGCGCCTGGGCCGCGAGCAGCATGGCCAGCGTCGAATCCTTGGCGTAGTGGATGGCAGCGATGGGGTCCATCACGACCCCGAGGCGGACTGGCTTCGGCATAGGGAACATAATGCCAGCGCCCCCGGCGACTGGCGATGTGCGAAAGCGCATCAATGAGCGGCCCAGGCCGCCCCTGGGCCGCGGATGTGAATCCGGTCACACGGCTGGCCGCGCAAATCGCCGGGAGCGATTTACTCGGCGCATCCATGCGCCTCGGCCCTGGTGCAAGGGGTGGCTTGCACAAAGCGGCGCAGCCGACTTTGTGCCAAATAGATGATGAAAACGTGACGTGCGCAGCATGGCACGGGGTGGGCCGATATGTTAAAACCCGCTGCGCCTCGTTCGGGAGGCGGAGGGGTCGATGGCGAACTGCCGGGCATTGCGTGTAGTCTCCGGCCCGCCCGATGATCGCCGAAGTGGTCCAGCCTCAAGTCAAGTTGAAGGAGTTGTCTGACCGTGACCGGCAGCAACACGAAGCTCCAGGGCCTCAAGGTCCTGGTGATCGACGATAGCAAGACGATCCGCCGCACGGCCGAGACGCTCCTCGCCAAAGAGGGGTGCGAGGTCTTCACGGCGATCGATGGCTTCGATGCGCTTGCCAAGATCGCCGATCACCAACCCGACATCGTGTTCGTGGACATCATGATGCCGCGCCTCGACGGCTACCAGACGTGCTCGCTGATCAAGCACAACAAGGTATTCCGCTCGATCCCCGTGATCATGCTCTCCTCCAAGGACGGCCTGTTCGATCGGGCACGCGGCCGTATCGTGGGCTCCGAGCACTACCTCACCAAGCCCTTCACCAAGGACGAGCTCCTGAGCGCGATCGAGACGCACATCGGGAGATGATGGTCATGCCGCTCATCCTCATCGTGGACGACTCGCCGACCGAAGTGCACGTGATGCAGAAGGCGCTCGAGAAGCACGGCTATCGCACCGCTGCTGCGGCCGATGGCGCCGAGGGCGTCAGGCTCGCGCGTGAGATGAGCCCCGATCTGATCTTCATGGACATCGTCATGCCCGGCATGAATGGCTACCAGGCGACGCGCGCGCTCGCCAACGATCCGAAGACGCGCACCATTCCGATCATCATGGTGACCTCCAAGGGGCAGGAGACCGACCGTATCTGGGGGTTGCGTCAGGGGGCCGTCGACTACATGGTGAAGCCGGTCTCGCCGGACCAGCTCGTCGCCAAGGCCCAGGCGACTCTGTCGCCTTGAGCGCCCATCGGCATGAGTGAGGAAGTCGCGCTCAGGTCTCTCAGGGATCGCCCTTTCGAGCTGTTGGCGGAGCTCGAGCGGCGCGGCCGCGCCGTGTCCGCACAAGTGGCCCAGGAGGGCGCTGCAGGACGCGAGTGGGTCGGCGTGGCCCTGAGGATGGCCGGAGATCTCTATCTGGTCGCGCGTGAGGAAACGCGCGAGGTATTCGGTGTTCCGGCAGGCATGACGCGTGTGCCGGGCGCCAAGCCTTGGATCAAAGGGCTCGCTAACGTGCGCGGCCAGCTTCTTCCCATCATCGATCTGCGCCAGTTCCTCGGCAGCGGCACCACTCCGATCACGCGCAACACGCGCGTCATGGTCGTCAACCACCGCGACATCCCGGCGGGGCTCCTGGTGGATGAGGTCCTCGGCTTTCGCCGCTTTGCCGAAGGTGAGTTCACGGGCGATGCGCCGCCGACGGTTGCTCGCTGCGAGCGCTACCTCGCCGGCGCCTTCCGGCGCGCGAGCGAGCAGTGGCCCGTGCTGAGCCTGCGCTCGGTGCTCGAGAGCTCGGCGTTCGCGGAAGCTGCGGCATGAGTGCAACACGCCCCACCGTCATGACCCGTCCGAGCGCCGGCCTCACCACAGTCCTCATCGCGGCCGCGGCGCTCGCGCTGCTGGCGGCTATCGCCTACTACTTCCTGGCCACTCATTCCGGGGCCGCGGCGTCCCTGCCGCCGGCGCTCGGAGTATTCGGCCCGGCGGCACTCGGCGGACTCGCGGCAATCCTCCTGGCCGTCGCGGCGTTCCTGACCGCGCGGCTCTACCGCAGCGTTGCCGACCAGAGCCGTGCGGTCGAGACGCAGCGCCAGGAGAACGACCGCAATCAGCAGGCGATCCTGCGCCTCCTCGATGAGCTTTCGAGCCTCGCGGACGGCGATCTGACGGTGCAGGCGACTGTGACCGAAGACATCACCGGCGCGATCGCCGACTCCATCAACTATGCCGTCGATGCCCTGCGCGGCCTGGTGACCACCATCAACCAGTCGGCGATCCAACTCGACAGCGCTACGCGGCAGACGCAGGCGCTCTCGCAGCACCTGGCCAAGGCAAGCGGCGCGCAGTCGAAGCAGATTTCCTCCGCCACCGAGTCGGCGGCGGGGATGGCGGGCTCCGTGGCCGAGGTCTCCGGCAACGCGGAGCGGGCCGCGGACGTGGCGCGCCACTCGGTCGAGGTCGCCCACAAGGGCGGCGATGCGGTCCGCCGCACCATCGATGGCATGAATACCATCCGTGAGACCATCCAGGAGACTTCCAAGCGCATCAAGCGCCTGGGTGAGAGCTCGCAGGAGATCGGCAACATCGTCGAGCTCATCAACGACATCGCCGAGCAGACCAACATCCTGGCGCTGAACGCCTCCATCCAGGCCTCGATGGCCGGTGAGGCGGGCCGTGGCTTCGCCGTGGTCGCCGATGAGGTGCAGCGCCTCGCCGAGCGCGCGGCGAATGCGACCAAGCAGATCGAGGTGCTGGTGCGCACCATTCAGACCGACACCAACGAGGCGGTGGTCTCCATGGAGCGCAGCACCACCGACGTCGTGGGTGGGGCGCTGCTCGCGGAGAACGCCGGTGCCGCGCTCGAGGAGATCGAGCAGGTCTCGAACCAGATCGCGAGCCTGGTGCAGAACATCTCGGCGAGCTCGCGCCAGCAGACCGGCGGTGCGCAGAACATCGCCCGCAACATGCAGGTGCTGAAGGAGATCAGCGTCCAGACGGCCGATTCGACCAACGCCACCTCGGCGGCCATCGCCAAGCTCGCGGAGCTCTCCGCGGGCCTGCGGCGCGCGGCAGCGGGCTTCCGCCTGCCCGGTGGCGCTCCCGAGCCGCCGGGCGCCTCCGGCCCATTCCCGCGGCCGGCCGGCGAGCCGCGCCCCGGCGCCAAACCCAACGCCGCGACCAGCGGCAATGTCAGACAGATCTCCGCCCTCGGCGGCACCTGACTTGAAGAGTTTTCGAGACCCCTGAATGCCGGAAGTCGCCTCCCAGACGCTGGACCTCGTCGGCCGTGAGCTCAATGGCACGCTCGCCGAAGCCCGCACGGCGCTCGAGACCTATGTCGAGCAGCCGGACAACGTGTCGCTCCTCGAGCGCTGCAAGCAGGAGCTGCACCAGGTTCACGGCGTGTTGCGGGTGCTCGAGATCTACGGCGCCGCGCTGCTCGCCGAGGAGATGGAGCACGTCGCCGGCTATTTGCTCGCCACCGTCACCGAGCGCAAAGGGCAGGCCGAGAGCCTGGATGCGCTGCTGCGCGCGATGGTGCAGCTGCCCGGCTACCTCGAGCGGGTGTTGGCGGGCGGCCGCGACCTCGCCCTGGTGCTGCTGCCGCTCCTCAACGACCTGCGGGCGGTGCGCGGCAGCGCGCTCCTCTCCGAAGGCACGCTGCTCGTCCTCAACCTGAAGTCGGACAAGCAGGCACAGCCCGTCGCCGCCTCGGCAGACGAGCCGTCGCACAACATCGAGCATTGGGGCCGGCGGCTGCGGGCGCGTTTCCAGATGGGCCTCATCGGTTGGATTCGCGGCGAGCGCATCGAGCAGAACCTCGAGACGCTGGCCTCGGTGTCGCAGAAGCTCGAGCAGACCGCGACGCGTCAGCCGGTCTTCCAGCTCTGGTGGGTGGTGGGCGCGGTCATCGAGGCGCTGCGCGAGAACGGGCTCGAGGGCGGCGTGTCGGTGAAGCGCCTGCTCGGGCTCGCCGATCGCGAGATCCGGCGGCTCTATGAGCTCGGTGAGGCGCGCTACTGTCAGAGCCCCCCGGTCGAGCTATTGAACAATCTTCTCTATTACGTGGGCCGCGCGGAAAGCAGCGGCGTGCGTGTCTCTTCCGTACGAGCCTCGTTCCGCCTCGCGGAGCTGCTGCCGGTCGATGAGAGCATCGAGCAGGAGCGCGAGAGCCTCTCGGCGCCGAGCGTCAAGCTCATGCAGACCGTCGCAGCGGCGATCCGCGAGGACCTCTCCAAGGTGAAGGACGTCCTCGACATCTTCGTGCGTCGCGGGGCGGGCCAGCCGCAGGAGCTCGGCTCGCAGGTGGAGCTGCTGCGCAAGATCGGCGATACCCTCGGTGTGCTCGGCCTCGGCGAGCTGCGCGGGACGGTCCAGGCGCAGACCGAGAAGCTCCAGAAGATCGTCGCCGGGAGTGTCAAGGCTGACGAGACAATGCTGGTCGAGATCGCGGCCGCCCTGATCGGCGTCGAGGATCGGCTCGATGACGGCCTCGTCGGCATGATCCTGCCGAAGACGTCCGCGGCGCCCGAGCAGGGTGAGGACCACGATTTCCAACAGGTCCAGTCCGCGGTCCTGCGCGAGTGCATTCTCAACCTCGCTCGCATCAAGGAGTCGGTCACGCAGAGTGTCGGCGGCACGCTGGACGCAGCGGGACTCGACAGCTGGCAGGACCTCATCCGCGGGCTCAAGGCGGCGCTGCTCATCCTGGGCAAGACGCGCGCGGTGGAGGTCATCGAAGCCATCACCACGCAGTTGAAGCGTGTCATGCAGCCGGGCGCGCTCGTGCTGCCTGCGGGCTTTCTCGACCGGTTGGCCGATGCCATCGTCAGCGTCGAGTACTACATGGAGACTCTGCAGTCCGGACGCAGCGATCCCTGGTACATGCTCGACAATGCACAGACTTGTGTGCAGGCGCTCGAGCAGCTGAAGAGCGTGGCAGTGCCTACGGTGCCGCCGCTCGAGCCGTCGGCATTTGCAAAGACGGTACAGCTTCCCGCGAACCTTCCGCCGGATGCGACGCATGCCATGGATGTCGCAGTCACAGGGACCGATGCCGATCTCGGCGTCCACGCACCTCCTGTTCTGACGCCTTCGTCCACCGCGCGCCTCGCAGCGCTGGCGGAGAACGCGGATCCCGAGCTCGTCGCGCTCTTCATCGAGGAGGCCCGCGAGGAGCTGGCCAAGATCGAGCGCGCCTTCCCGGTATGGGATCAGAACCCGCTCGAGCGCGAGGCCCTGGTGACGGTGCGCCGTTCCTTCCACACCCTCAAGGGCAGCGGCCGCATGGTGGGCGCCCGCGAGCTCGGCGAGCTCTCCTGGGCGGTGGAGAACCTCCTCAATCGCGTGCTCGACAATACCCTGACCCGCAGTCCCACGATCCTGGAAGTGCTGCGTGATGCGATCGCGGCACTGCCGCAGATGATCGAGCACCTGGAGAAGCGCACGCCGGTCGTGGCCGATGTGGCGGGGATAGCCGCTCGCGCGCATGCCCTGGCCACGGGACGCCAGCCGACTGGCTCTGTGCGACGCGCCGTTACCGAGGTGCGCGTGGCAGAGGCGCCGGCCGCTGCTGCGCCGGACCTCCAGCCCGACTTATCCAACGGCATCGACTTCGAGCTTCCGGCGCCAACAGAGGAAGCGCCGTCCGCGGCCCACGCCGCGGCTGCCCCGGAGGCAGCAGCCGAACCGCCGGCCTCGGCCGCGGAACCTGCCCCGATGGATGAGGCGCTTCGCGAGATCTACACGCGAGAGACGGGCGCGCACGTCGCCACCATCCGCAGCTACCTTCAGCGTGAGTCGCTGGGCGGCGAGCCGCACCTCCTGCCGGAAGACGTCTATCGCGCCTGCCATACCCTGGCCGGCAGCTCGAAGATGGCCCAGGCCCGCCACGGCGTGCGCCTGGCGGAGCCACTCGATCACTGGCTGCGCCGGGCCTTCACGAGCGGCATCGGCCTGCGCTCCGCCGACCTGACATTGCTCGCCGACTGCATGGCAGCCATGGAATCGGTGGCGGCGCATCTCGATGAGCCGACCGGCTATTTCGTCAACCACTGGACGCTTCTCGAGCGTCTCGGCGAGGCGGAGCGCGCGCTCGATGCGCGGATTGCGGAAGCGTCGCGGGCCGATGCCGGCACACCGCACGCGGCTCCCGAACAGGCGCCGGCTGCGGCGAGTGCGGCAGAAGCCGAGCCGCCGGCACCGGACGTTCTCGCCGAGGAGCCTCCGGATTTCGATCCCGAGGTTGCCGCGATCTTCACCGAGGAGGCGCTCGAGCTCATCGATGCCTCCGAGCGTGCGCTGAGCGACTGGCGTGACAAGCCCGCAAGCCCGGAGAGCGCCACTGCCCTCAAGCGACCGCTCCACACCCTCAAGGGCGGCGCGCGCATGGCGGGCATCATGGCCATGGGCGATCTCAGTCACGAGCTCGAGACCCTGGTGATCCAGGCCGAGGTCGGCACGGTCGCCGTCAACTCTGCAGTGTTCGATGTCATCCAGGCGAGTCTCGACGAGCTCGCGCGGATGCGCGAGTCCGTCGCCAACGCCCGGCGCGTCGCGCCGGCGCGCGCGATGATCGGGCGCATTCAGTCTCTGACCCGTCCGGGCGGAGCGGAGACCACGGCGCCTGCCGAAGCTGCGTCCGCGGTGAGTGCCGCGCCTGCCATTGCCCCGGCGTCCGGGGTGAGCGCCGCGCCTGCCATTGCCCCGGCTCCCGCCTTTTCCGATGCGCCTGCAGTTGCCGCTGCGCCCGACGTTCCCGCGGAGCCTGCCGCACCGGCGTTCACTGCCCCGCCGTCGGCCGATGAGGCGTCAGGCCAGCCTTCGGTGAGCGAGAGCATTGAGAGGGCCGCCGAGCCCGACATGGCGGCCGAGCCTGAGATGTTGGAGCCGCCGTTACTCGCGGCCGCCGTCGACCTCGAGCCGGAACCCGCGCCGCAGTTCGCCGAGCCGGCACCGATCCTGTCCTCGGCGCCGCCTCCGGCCGCACCCGAGAGCGAGCCGCCTGTCACGGACGGTGCGGGCCCGGAGCCAGCGACAGACGATGTTCTGGCTGCGCCGCAACCCGTGCCGCCGGGACGGGAGCCGGTCGCCCCAGCGGAGCGGCAGGAAATGGCCCGCGTCGACGCGGACCTCCTCGACAAGCTGCTCAACATCTCGGGTGAGGCGAGCATTGCGCGCTCGCGCCTCGAGCAGCAGCTCGGCTCGATCGACTTCAACCTCGGCGAGCTGACGCGCACGGTGACGCGCCTGAAGGAGCAGCTGCGCAGCCTCGAGATCGAGACCGAGGCGCAGATCCTGCACCGCCACGAGGACGAGGGCGGCCACCGCAGCGAGTTCGACCCGCTCGAGCTCGACCGCTATTCCTCCATCCAACAGTTCTCGCGGGCGCTCGCGGAGACCGCCAACGACGTGGCGAGCATCCAGCAGCTGCTCGAGAACCTCGCAAAGGACGCGCAGAACCTCTTGCAGCAGCAGGCGCGGACCATTACTGAGCTGCAGAACGGCCTGATGCGCACACGCATGGTGCCGTTCCAGCGGCACGTGCAGCGCCTCGCGCGCATCGTGCGTCAGGCCGCCTCCGATACCGGCAAGCGCGCCGAGCTCGTCGTCGAGGGCGCCTCAGGAGAGCTCGACCGGCAGGTGCTCGAGCGCATGCTGCCACCCTTCGAGCACATGCTGCGCAACGCAGTGGTCCATGGCATCGAGACACCTGAGGAGCGCACGCGCCGCGGCAAGCCGCCAGCCGGACGCATACTCCTCGAGCTGCATCGCGAGGGCGCCGAAGTGATGGTGCGCCTCACCGATGACGGCGCCGGCATGAACCTCGAGGCGATCCGCGCCAAGGGACGCGCGCTCGGACTCGTCCCGCCCGGGCGGGCCCTGAGCGACGAGGATGCCATGCAGCTCATCCTCGAGCCCGGGTTCTCCACCGCGGGCGCACTCACTCAACAGGCCGGACGCGGCGTGGGCATGGATGTGGTCGCCACCGAGATCAAACGTCTGGGCGGCGCACTGCACATGGAGACCAAGGCGGGCGAGGGGAGTGTGTTCACCATTCGCCTGCCGTTCACGCTCGCGATCAGCCACGCGCTGGTCGTGCGCACGGGCGAGGAGTTCTACGCGCTGCCGCTGCCCACGGTCGAGGGCGTGCTGCGCCTGTCGAAGACCGAAGTCGGCGCTCACCTCGGGCGTGATGCGGCCATGTTCGACTACGGTGGGCAGAAGTACCGCTTCCAACACCTGGGCGTGTTCGTCGGACTCGAGCCCTCGCCGCTCCCGGAGTCGGATGTGACCATTCCGGTCGTGCTGGTGCGCGCGGGCGAGCACTCCACGGGCCTCGTCGCCGATGAGCTCGTGGGCAGCCGCGAGATCGTGGTGAAGTCGGTCGGCC
>Ga0157369_10006260_pt1 | contig 13811 bp, 9 predicted proteins | sample C25metaG_FD_113461 | JGI IMG/M metagenome (GOLD analysis project Ga0157369, IMG submission 113461) | Corn rhizosphere microbial communities from Kellogg Biological Station, Michigan, USA - C2-5 metaG | ecosystem: Host-associated > Plants > Roots > Rhizosphere > Soil | place: USA: Michigan...
ATATCCGGTCGTGTATGCGCTGCATGGGTACTCAATCGGCGCGGAGCAGTGGACGCATGAGATTCATGCGCCGCAAACGATCGAGGGTGCATTTGCGCAGGGCGCCCACGAGATGATTGTAGTTCTGCCGGACTCTAAAACGGTGCACAACGGTTCCATGTATTCGAGTTCCGTTACTACGGGCGACTTTGAGAATTTCATCGCGCACGATCTGGTCAGCTACATCGACGCTCATTACCGCACAATTCCGGACCGAAGCAGTCGCGGCCTGGCGGGGCACTCGATGGGTGGTTACGGTGCGAGCCGGATCGGGATGAAGCATCCGGATGTTTTCGGCAGCCTTTACATCATGAGTCCATGCTGCATGGCCGCGCGCGGGGCCGGGCCGGCTAACGCGCAAAATGAGAAGGCGCTGGAGGAGGTGAAAACAGCGGCGGATTCGGCGAAATTGCCTTTCGGCCTTCGCGCTCAGCTTGCCTCCGCGGCGGCGTGGTCACCGGATCCGAAGAACCCGCCGTTGTATCTGGACCTGCCGGTGAAGGATGGCGTTGTTCAGCAGGACGTGATCGCAAAGTGGGCTGCGAATGCGCCGCTGGCGTTTGTCGATCAATATATCGGCAATCTCCGGCGGTATCGAGGCATTTCGATCGATGTAGGCGATCAGGACGGTCTGCGCGCCGGCGCGGCGAAACTTCACGAGGTCCTCGACAGCTACGGCGTCGCAAATACCTTCGAGGTTTACCCGGGCACGCATACCAGCGCGGTAGCAGATCGTTTCCAGAACCATGTTCTGCCTTTTTTCAGCAAGAATTTGTGTTCGGTTAAGAACTGCAAGTAGAGTGCCCGGGTGTACAAGCGGCGCCGGCTGAACGTGCCGCTTCGCGGCACCAACGGAATTCATTCCGGCAACTCGCCTTCGCGGGTTCCACGCCAGCTCCCCGCCGGGCGTGTCTGCGGGACGCCGATTGGCGCAACGGTTTTCATTTACCCTCGTCACGATTCGTGATGCAAACGCGTACAGGCGGCTTCCCAACAGCCCCTGAACGGGATACAATTCTTTCCAGCCGCGTTATCTTCGATTTTTCTGGTATTCGAGGAGCTGACTGCGTATCCGCCACAGCCGCGACATTCCTGAGAAGGCTTGCAATCGTATGCTGCTGAAACATCGCGGCAAGGCGGCGGATACTCGCATTTGAAAAACGCAAGAGCATATGTGGGATGGGTATACATGCTTTTCGGCCATTTCGAGAGGAAATAAAGACCCGGAAAGGAGCAGTAGATGAGATCGATATGTGTTTTGGCGTTGCTGGGCTCCGGCTTGTGCTGGGGACAAGCTAACACGGATTGCAAACCTTCGGCCCTTAACATTCCGGAGGCGAAGTATCCATGCGTATATCCGGACAACCGCGCCATGTTTCGCGTGATTGCGCCGGACGCGCAGACCGTGAAAGTTCGGATCGGAAAAGGATTCGAGATGACGAAGGGCGCGGACGGCGCCTGGACCGTCACCACTACGCCGCTGGTCGTCGGGTTCCACTATTACAGCCTTCAGATCGATGGCGCAACTGCGGCGGACCCGTCGACCATGACTTTCTTTGGATCCGGGTGGCAGAACAGCGGAATCGAGATTCCGGCGCCGGATGCGGACTTTTACAGCGCCAAACAGATACCACATGGCCACGTAAGCCAGCAGCGCTATTTCTCAAAGGTGACTGAGAAGTGGCGAAGATGTTTCGTCTACACGCCTCCGGAATACGAGACCAGCGGAAAGACGCGCTACCCCGTCTTGTATCTGCTGCACGGCTGGGGTGAAGACGAGACGGGGTGGTACAGGCAGGGGCATGTAGATCTGATCATGGACAACCTGATCGCAGCGGGGAAAGCGAAGCCCATGATCATCGTCATGGATAACCTGAATGCCGTAAAGCCGGGAGAAAGCGCGGCGATATTTGGAGCACGCTGGCTGACGCCGGCTCCGCCCGCAGCGCAGGGCGCCGCTGGACCCGGACGTGGCGGGCGCGGCGGGCTCGCCAACTTCACCGGAGCTACCTTTACAGAGATGATGCTCACTGACCTGATTCCCATGTTGGAGAAGACCTACAGGGTACTTCCCGGTCGTGACAATCGCGCTATGGCAGGCCTTTCCATGGGCGGAATGCAGACGTTTCGAACCACGCTTTCGAATCTTGATAAGTTCGCCTATATCGGGGGATTCAGCGGAAGCTGCGGCGGCAGAGGCGGCACGTTCGACGCGAAAACCACGTGTGGTGGCGCGTTTGAGGACCCGGCAGCATTCAACAAGAAGGTCAAAGTGTTGTTCCTGGGTATCGGCTCCGAGGAAGGGCCGGGAACAAAGAACTTCAGCGATGGCCTTACGCAGGCCGGCATTCACAACGTTTACTTCGAATCGCCCGGGACGGCGCATGAATGGCTTACATGGCGGCGGTGTCTGAACGATTTCGCGCCGCGGCTGTTCCGGCAAGGCTCGGAATCGCAGCACGCGGCAAGACGCCACAATCCGAGCGCGGAATAGGCACATTTTGCCCCGGGAATAATCGGAGTCGCCGAAACGATATTGCTCTCGACGCGCAGTAGTGGCGGAGGTCTGCGTGAGCAAGTACAAACCGCGCAATCGTGGTATACGTGATCCGTGTGAAAAGTCTTGCCCCAAGAACCGCCTGGCTACTTACTTTGTGCCTGACCGGACCAGCTCTGGGGGCGCAGAACCCACCGGGCGCTCACCGAAACGTCGAAGCGCTCGAGCAGCGGGCGCAGGAATATATTCAGCAGCAGAAACCGCAGCTCGCAATTCCCGTGCTTCGGGAACTCGTCTCGGTCGATCCGAAGAATTCCAGCGCTCAGGGCAACCTCGGCGTGCTTCTGTTCTTTGACGGCAAGTATGCTGAAGCGATCCCGTACATGCGCAACGCTGTCGGCTCGGAGCCGGGCCTTTCAAAGATAGAGGCGCTGCTCGGAATTGCGGAGAAGCGCACCGGCGATCCGAAGGCGGCGCAGAACCACCTCCAGCACGCGTTCGAAAGTCTCGACGACAAGAAGATTCGAATCGAAGCCGGTCTGGAATTGATCGAGCTCGATTCCGCTCTGGAGCAACTCCCAAAGGCGCTTGCCACCGCCGTGAAGCTGGAAGAACTGGCGCCGCAGAACCCCCAAATCCTGTTGGCTGCGCATCATATTTCCCGGCAGATCATGGACCAGAGCCTGCTCAGTATGACTGTGGTCGCGCCGGATTCCGCGGAAATGCACATGATCGTAGCAGGCGAGCTTGGGCGCGAGGGCGATCACGATAAGTCCATTGCGGAATATCGGGAGGCTATCCGGTTGAATCCCCGACTCCCCGGAGTGCATTTCGAGCTCGCCGAGCAACTCCGGACTTCCGCAAACCCCGGATTGAACGCGCAGGCCGAAGCTGAATACAAGGCGGCGATCCGGGTGAATGAATATGACGCGACTTCCTGGCGTCAACTTGGCGGCATTATGACGGCGAAAGGCGATTTCAACACTGCGGAGGAGGATTATAGAAGGGCGCTGGCGTTGCAACCCAGGGATTCGGACGCCGAGACAGGTCTCGCGATTGTGTTTATTTCGCTGAATCGAACGAATGAAGCCATGTCACTGCTCGAGAGTGCCCTGAAGGACGATCCGACCAACATCGTCGCGCACTACCGCCTGAGCATGCTGTACCGGCGGGCTGGCCGAACGGCCGAGTCGCAACGCGAAACGGACGCGTTTCACCATTATCAGGCGCTGAAAGACAAACTGGGCAAAACGTTCAAGCAGTTCGCGGGACAAGCCAACCCGATGTAACGTGCCGCCGATGCGACCGAGCGGCTTGATGGCAGCCAGGGTTTACCAACAGACAACATGATGCGTCCACTTATGCAGCTGCACTGGGCGGTTCTACTGAGCACGGCTGCAATTGGCGTCTTTCTTCAGGCGCAGCATACCGGTCGCGCCGCGACGCCTCAGGCAGCGATTCCCAAACTCGAGGACATCACTGCTTCAACTGGCATTCACTTCATTCATCTGGCATCGCCGGACAAGAAATATATCGTCGAATCGATGAGCGGCGGAGTCGCGGTGATTGACTATGATCGCGATGGCTGGCCGGACATCTATTTCACGAATGCGCCCGATGTGGACATGCAACTGGCCGGGAAAAAGGCCAGGAGCGCACTTTTTCACAACAACCGCGATCACACGTTTACCGATGTGACAGACAAAGCCGGGGTGGCATGGCCCTGCTGGGCCAATGGCGCCGTAGTGGGCGACTACAACAACGACGGCTGGCCGGATCTGTTGGTAACCTGCTTCGGCGGCGTCGTTTTATATCGCAATAACAGTGACGGAACATTTACAAATGTCACGAAAGAAGCAGGATTAGGCTCCGATACTCTCTGGGCGATGGGCGCTGCTTTCGGAGATTATGACGGAGATGGATTCGCAGACCTGTTCATTTCGCACTATGCCGCCTTCGATCTGAACGATCTGCCCGCTTTCGGTTCGATGGTGACCTGCCAGTATCACATGATCAAAGTGCAGTGCGGGCCCGCAGGACTAAAAGGATCGCCCGACAACCTTTACCACAACAATCGCGACGGAACTTTCAGCGATGTGTCGAGGCAAGCCGGCGTTGACGATGCCGCCGGTCTGCTGGGCCTTACGGCCGTCTGGTCAGACTTCAACAATGATGGCAAGCCCGACCTCTTTGTCGCCAACGACGGCGCCAATAACTATCTCTACCGGAATGACGGGAACGGCCATTTCCGGGAAGTTGGTTACGAGGCGGCCGTAGCTCTGGATGAGAACGGAAAGGCACTGGCAAATATGGGGATCGCCCTCGGGGATTATCTGCATAGCGGCCGTTTCGCCATTGCGATCACTCATTTCAGTGAGCAATATCTGGAACTCTTCCGTAATGATGGCAACCTCAGTTTTACCGATGTCTCCAACATCTCGGGAATAGCTCGAGCCACGACCCACTATGTAGGCTGGGGGGATGCCTTCTATGACGTGGATAACGACGGATGGCTGGATCTGATCGCGGTGAATGGTCATGTTTATCCGCAGGTGGATCAGGCGAACATCGGAGTTTATTTCCGTGAGCCGAGCCAGTTATTTCTCAATCGCCGCGACGGAACGTTTCGCGATGCAAGCAACGAGGCAGGGGCGGCGCTGAAGATTCCGCGTGTGGGGCGGGGTCTTGCGCTGGCGGATCTGTTTAATGACGGCCTTCAGGAGGTGGTCGTCGAAAACCTGGAAGGCGAGCCCACCATCCTGCGCCCCCGGGATGGGCCAAGCAATCACTGGATCGGTTTCGAACTCGCAGGGACGAAGAGCAATAAGCTGGCCCTGAATGCCCGGGTGAAGGTTACGTGCGGTGACCTCGCGCAATCCGACGAAGTAAGAAGCAGCGGCAGTTATCTTTCCCAAAGCGACCTGCGGCTTCATTTCGGCCTGAGCGGCTGCCGTCAGGTCGACAAAGCTGACATCTATTGGCCATCGGGAGCAATGCAGTCGTTGACGAACCTTGAGGCGGATCGAATGTATTGCATCAAGGAGAGCGCGGGGGTTGCGGCTTGTGACTCGGTTCGGCCCAGATCTCAGTCCCGCTTGAGATAAGCGCCTGGCCCGAATTGCAGAGGGTGAGAGCGTTTCCATATAAGACAGCCAGCTTTCTATCATTCCGAATGGTCGGACCGGAGTGTCCCATCGAGGCGCAAATCAAGTGCTGAACATCCTCTGGGCCGGTTCGGGAATTCCCGTCAAAAATACGCTTGACTTTGACTGCCGTCCTTCAATACAATGCAAGCGCTTTCGGAGGGGATCATGAAACGACAAACGAGGTGGCTCAGAGGAGTTTCACTGTGCGCCTGCATTGCCTCCTTTACCTCTGGTCTGGCCTGGTGCCAGGCGACGAACTCAGCCGATGTTACGGGCAGCGTGACGGATCCTTCGGGCGCGGTAGTTCCCGATGTGAATGTCACGGTGCAGGATCTCGATAAGAACACCGAGCGCGCGCTCGTCACAAACGCATCCGGTCTGTATGACACGGGCCCGCTGGTCCCGGCCGACCATTACACGCTCATATTCAAGAAAGAAGGCTTTACGACCGTGCAGCGCGGGCCCATGACGCTGACCGCCGGCGTCACGGGGCTGAATGTGCAGTTGACGGTGGGAACGTCGTCTCAATCGATCATTGTCCAGGATGCGGCGGCACCCCTGCTCGAGACAAGCACCGCTGAAATCTCGCAGACGATCGCTCAGGGAACTCTCGATGCCCTCCCGCAGACCGGCGGGATTCCCGACTGGCAGTCATTCCTCACCTTCCTGCCGGGAACGCGCGGCAACGGCACGAACAACAATAACCCCGGAATGGGCGGTGTGTCGGTGAACGGAAGCATGCCATTTTCCGATGCTTTGCTGGATGGCGCCTCAACCAGTTCGCCCATGAGCAATAACGTCATTAACACCCCGATCTTCGACTCCATCGCGGAAGTAAAGATGAGCGATTCCTTGTTCTCGGCGCAATACGGCACCGGCGGCATTCTCTACAACCAGATCAGTAAGGGCGGGACCAACCAGTTCCACGGCATGGGGTATGACTATTTCAAGAACACCGTCCTGAATGCCACTCCGTTTGGGTTTAATGGCACCGCCGGGCGAAACGCGCCGATACACTTCAATGACTTCGGCGGCAATATCGGCGGTCCGATTATTAAAAATCGCGTCTTCTTTTTCTTCGCGGTGGAAAACGTCATTAACCATAGCACTCCAGCCGTAACATTTGTCTCGGTGCCCACGATCCCCATGCGTTCAGGCGATTTCACCGGCCTTGCTCCGATCTACAATCCGACGACGCAGACCGTCGATGCCCCGACGGGCGCGGTAACGCGGGAACCATTCACGAACAATCAGATCCCCGCATCTTTGTTCGACCCGGTAGCGAAGAACCTGCAGTCGTATTTTCCAATGCCGAACAGGCCGGGAAACGTGGCGAATGGCGTTACCACGAATAACTATGCTTACCAGTTGCCGTCCAGTTCCCCAAAGATCAAGTACTTCGGACGCTTCGATGCGGACGTAACTCAAAACAATCGCATCACGGGATCGGCAGCCTGGAATGACAGCCCGACCATCGGCGTAGGCCCGATTTGCCCTCTCAACTGCACTAACTCAGACATATTCAACACGAATAATCAGATCTCGGATTACTGGACACTCAGCCCGCATCTGATTAACGAATTCCGGGTCGGGTTCATGGGGGAATACGACTTGATCACGCCGGACACCCTCGGTCAGGGTTGGCTGGCCAAATTGGGGCTAAGCATTGGCAAGGCCGACGTCTTCCCTGCAATCACCATAACGAACATCTACGGTCTCGGCCCCGGCTCGCCAAGTTTTGCCAACTATAAGGAAAACAATTTCGATATCTCGGACCAGGTGACGCTCATCCGCGGACGCCACATCCTCCACTTTGGCGGCGAGGTGCTTATCTTCCGCGCCGATTCCACTGCCTGGGGCAGCATCAACAGCGCGAACCTGGGGTTTACCGGCGTCTACACAGCCGGCAGCAACGTTGGACCGCTGGCGTCGACATCGGGTGTTGCGTATGCAGATTTCCTGCTGGGCTACGCGAAATCCTGGTCGGCATCCGTTTCGCCGGAGTATGGCGGCAGGCTCAAGAATCCCGGGTTGTTCGTTCAGGATGACTTCAAAGTGAGTCCAAAGCTTACGCTGAACCTTGGCTTGCGCTGGGAGGGTAACACGGGTTGGTCGGATGTAAATGGCAATGAGCGGTCGTTCGATCCGAATATCATCAATCCCGCTACGAATACTCCCGGAGCCATGTGGTACGCGATCACTCATGCGAATGGCAGGACTACGCTGCAGAAGCCGGTCTGGAATAACTGGCTACCGAGATTTGGCTTCGCTTACCTGTTGGGAACCAAAACGACTGTGCGTGGCGGCTTCGGCATGTACACCTTCCCGTGGAACGTGGATACCTATGCCAGCGCCGGCCTGGGGAACGCGTTCACTACCAGCGGGAATGAGACAGATTCCACCAACAATGCGCAACCTGTGGTCCTGCTCTCTTCAGACGGGAACACCAATTATCAGGGAGCGAAGGGCTCCGCCATCAACACGCTGTACCGCCGCGCTCCCACCACGCCGGAAGCATACAACGGACAAGCAGTGGGCTTTAATCAATACACGTCGCCCGTACCGCTTCTGAAGTCCTGGAACTTGACGGTGCAACGGCAGATCACAAGCAATATGATCGTTGATATCGGCTATTTAGGCAGCCATGGCTCGCACCTGGCCTTTGTTACCGACCTGAATCAGGTCCCGGCTAGCAAACTGGGGCCGAACGATGCTGCCTCCCGTCCCTACCCCCAATTTCAGGGCCTTAACGGATACACGACACAGGGCATTTCGAATTACCACGCCTTACAGGCTGAGATTACGCGTCGCCTGAGCAACGGACTGACGTTCAACTTTAATTACACGTGGTCCCATATGCTGGATAACCAGGATTCCTCGGGTTGGGGCTCGATGCAAGGCGCCACGCCATATCAAATTGCGTATGCGCCCATGGCGAACTACGGTGCTTCGAACTTCGATATTCGCCATATGTTCAAGGGACATGTCGGTTACGATCTTCCTTTCGGCCGAGGCCGCACATTCCTGAATAACAACCGGCTGCTCGATCAAACCATCGGTGGGTGGCAGCTTTTTGGGGAGTTCGTTTCTCAAACGGGCAGCCCCTTTACGCCGTACATGGCTACCAACAACAGCTACTCTCTCTCGACGAATAATCTGTGGTTTCCAAACGTCGTAGGAAATCCGACGGCGGTAGCGGGCGGGCAGAGCATCAATTCATGGTTCAACGTTAATGCCTTTGCGGCTCCTGCGCCGGGAACATTTGGCAATATGGGGAGAAACATCGTATATGGACCGAGCCTGAATGCAGTGAACATGTCGCTCCACAAGATATTTACGATTACGGAGCGGGTTAAGCTCGACTTCAGCGCGAATGCTACCAATGTTCTCAATCACCCCTCGTTTGCCCTGCCTGACAAGCTGATCGGGCCCGGTCATTTCGGGCAGATCACGGGCACGAGCGTGGGTTCTCGGCAAATGGAGCTGATCGCCAAGGTCCGATTCTGACACCGCATAAACACAACGGGCGAGCCCATCATTACAAATGATGGGCTTGTCTGATGCGGCAAGAAGAAGAGGCCAGGCCCACGGAGATATCGAAAGGTGGGCTTCCATAGCGCGGCTCGCGGAAGAAGCAATCTCGCCGCAGAAGCAGGCATGTGTCTCGTCCGGCTGGAGTTCGAGAATAACCCGGCTTGCGAGCGCTCCAGGCATCGTTGACGTGAGCCGGGGCTTTGATATAGACTCTGTAATCGCTTTCAGCGTCGCCATGGGTCACCTGAAACCGCTTGTCGTCTCTGTAGCGTTTCTCTTTCCTTTTGCCCTGCTCTGCCGTCCGGCCGGCGAAGGCGTCTACACAAAGCAGCAGGCCGCGCGTGGTCAGACGTTATATGCGGAGGAGTGCGCAAAATGTCACGGCGCGAATCTCTCCGGGGGCGACGATTCACCGGAACTCGCCGGCGCGGATTTCATGTCTCGCTGGAAAGGGAAGAAAGTAAGTGCTCTCTTCACCTTAATCAACAAAACAATGCCGACCGATGATCCCGGTCACCTGAGCACGCGCCAATCCGCTGATCTTACGGCCTTCATCCTGAGTTCGAATAGTTTCCCCGCGGGGCCGGACGACCTGCCGAACAACGTTACAGCTCTGAACGATATCGCGATCGAGGGGCAAAAATGACCGGACACAAACGGCGCGTGAGTTGGCTGGCCGCCGCTTTACTCATTGCTTGTATAAACGGGTTCCCCGCTCATGCTCAGCACGGTGCAACGAACGGCGAATGGCGCTTCTACGGGGGAGACTCCGGCACGACCAAATACTCACCGCTCGATCAGATTAACGCCTCGAACGTGAAGGATCTGAAAATCGCGTGGGAATGGAAGGCGCAGAACTTCGGCAAACGCCCCGATTTCAACTGGGAAGTTACGCCTCTAATGGCCGGCGGCGTCCTGTATTTCACAGCGGGTACCCGGCGCGATGTCGTTGCGGTGGATGCTGCAACCGGCGAGACCCTCTGGATGTATCGCCTCGATGAAGGCGCGCGCGGCGCAACAGTAGCGCGCGTGGTGAACCGCGGCCTCGCTTATTGGACCGATGCCAAGGGCGATGAACGTATTCTGCTCATTTCCCCAGGCTATCAGTTAGTCGAGTTGAATGCGAAGACGGGTCTTCCCATTGCCATTTTTGGTGAAAACGGCAAAGTCGATCTCACTGAGGGACTGGATCGTCCGACTGTGAAGCCGGGCCAAATCGGCGCGAGTTCGCCCGCGATCGTTGTGCGCGATAGCATAGTCGTCGGCGCGGCGCTGCTGGCCGGAACCGCGCCCCGCAGCAGGGAAAACGTACCCGGCTACATCCGCGGCTTTGACGTCCGCACCGGAAAACGCCTTTGGACCTTCCGCACGATCCCGCATCCAGGCGAATTCGGTAATGACACGTGGGCGCAGGATTCCTGGAAATACACCGGCAATACCGGGGCCTGGGCGCCTCTAAGCGCGGATGAGGAACTTGGGTATGTGTACATCCCCGTGGAAATGCCAACCGGCGATTTCTACGGCGGACACCGCCCTGGCAACAATCTGTTTTCTGATAGTCTCGTTTGTCTGGATGCGCGCACGGGGAAGCGGATCTGGCATTACCAGCTTGTTCATCATGACATCTGGGATTGGGATATCGCCGCGCCTCCAATCCTCACAGATATCACTGTCAACGGCAAAAAGATAAAAGCAGTCGCTCAGGTGACGAAGCAGGCGTTCGTCTTCGTATTCGATCGCGTGACGGGAGAGCCCGTCTGGCCGATCGTTGAAAAACCGGCGCCGCAATCCGACGTGCCCGGCGAGAAGACTTCGGCGACCCAGCCCTTCCCCACAAAACCTGCGGCGTTCGATCGCCAGGGCTCGAACACGGATGACCTGATCGACTTCACGCCCGAGCTAAAGCAGGAGGCCATCAAGATTGCGTCTCAATACAAAATGGGGCCTCTGTATACGCCGCCCATCGTTCCCGATACCAGTGGCAAGGCTGCACTGTTTCTCCTCCCGGCGCATGTCGGCGGCGCGAACTGGCCGGGTGGCGCCGTAGATGCCGAAACAGGGATTCTGTATGTCGCGTCGGTGACGAACAGCGAATTTCTCGCCGTTTCCAAAGCCGATCCCAAGCGTTCCGACATGGGTTATGTCGGGGGACGTGGCGCAAGGGCCGCCACCGGCCCAGGACGAGCAGGGGGTGGGACCAGAATTTCGAGCAGTTCGGATGATGCAGAAAGCTTCGCGATGCGCCCCGCCCCTCGGGTCAATGTCGGCCCGCAGGGTCTCCCGCTTGTAAAACCGCCATGGGGGCGCATCACAGCCATTGATCTGAACACCGGCGAGCATCTTTGGATGGTGGCCAACGGCGAGGCGCCGGATTACATCAAAAATCACCCCGCACTCAAGGGCATCGATCTCAGTAACACGGGCCGGCCCTCCCGCTCGCTACTGATGGTGACGAAAACCCTCCTGTTTGGACCCGAAGGAAACAATCTGTGGGCTAGTCCCGCAGGCGCTGGCGGAAATATATTTCGCGCCTATGACAAGAAGACCGGAAAAGTAATTTCCGCGCTCACCTTACCAGCCATGGCTACCGGAGTCCCCATGACATACATGGTTGACGGCCGGCAATTCATCGTCCTGGCGGTGGGAGCGGCGGGCGTTCCGGCCGAATTGGTGGCGCTCGCGCTTCCATAGTCGCAATAGTCCGGATTGGATTGATCTGACCATTGACAATACCAGGCCGCTCCCGACATAAGTTGCGCGAGAAATCGGGGGGTTAAGCTTCAATCGTTCTGCAAAAAAAATCGGGTCATGCTAGACCTTTCGACATTCCGTTCGACGGTAGTATCGCAAAAGCTGATACATCGTGCTCTGGTAGGGTGGAGCGAATGCCCGAGCGCCAGTCGGCGCTGTTTCGAGGAAGACACTTTCGGAGCGAAGCGATCATTCTGTGCGTGCGCTGGTATCTGCGGTATCCGCTGAGCTATCGGGATCTGGAGGAGATGATGGCCGAGCGTGGATTGTCCGTTGACCATTCGACCATTGCCCGCTGGGTCCTGTTTCATGCGCCGATTCTGAACCGGCGCATCCGTCGGGAGATGCGCCGGCCCAACCGCTGCTGGCGGCTGGATGAAACTTATCTGCGCGTGGCGGGCAAATGGACGTACTTGTATCGTGCCATCGATTCGGCCGGCGACACAATCGATTTGGTTCTGTTGCAAACGCAGGTTGAGCTGATCTGGTACGGTTTATCGTGACTCGAAAACGGCCAGCACTGTTCCGAGGGCGGCATTTCGAAGACGTGATCATTCTCCTATGTGTTCGCTGGTATCTGCAATATTCGCTGACGTACCGCGACCTGGAGGAGATTATGACCGAGCGGAACCTCTCCATCGACCACGTCACGATCTGGCGTTGGGTCCAGCGCTATGCGCCAGTTTTGAATCAGCGAATTCGTCTTACTTGCGCCGCCCCAATCGGTCCTGGAGGGTCGATGAAACCTACGTCAAGGTTGGAGGGCGGTGGGCATACCTGTATCGGGCCGTCGATTCCGCCGGCGAGACGATCGAGTTCATGCTATCGCCCAACCGGGACCTCACCGCGGCGAAACTGTTCCTGCGGTTCGCGTTATCCGGCGCGGGACCTCGCCCTCGGGTGATCAACGTGGATGGGCATCCAGCGTACGCCAGCGCAGTCGCCGAATTGAAGCACACCGGTGAACTCGCTCGCCGATGTCGCTGCCGAACCGCACCGTATTTGAACAACATCATTGAGCAGGACCATCGCTTCATCAAGAAGCGGATTACGGCCAGCCTCGAGTTCAGATCGGTGGAGGGCGCTTGCCGAACGATCAAGGGCTACGAAGCGATGCACGCAATCCGCAAAGGTCAGATCCGTTGGGTTGCCAGGGACGATGCCGTCGCGCAATGCCAATTCGTCCACAGCATTTTCGGAGTCGCTGCGTAATCGCGCAAAAAAGAGGCGTGCCCTCGGCCCAGTGCGCCCGCTATTTGCAACAGAACCATCCTGTTCAATGATGTTGTTGAGGTAAGGTGATGGGCGGCATCGACACTTGCGGCCAGTTCGCGCTGCTGCTTCAGTTCCTCGATCGCAGAAGCATATGCCGGGTGGCCGTCGACATTGATCACCCGGGGTCGGACTGGCCCGGCACTCAATGCCAGGCGGAGAAAGCCTTTTGCCGCCGTCAGATCCCGATTCGGCGACAGCATGAAATCGATTGTGTCCCCGGCCGAATCGATGGCGCGATACAGGTACGTCCATTTGCCCGCCGCGCGCAAATAAGTTTCATCCAGCCGCCAGGAGCGGTTGGGCTGGCGCATCTCCCGACGGATCCGCCGGTTCAGAATCGGCGCATAAAACAGAACCCAGCGGGCAATGGTCGAATGATCAACGGACAATCCACGCTCGGCCATCATCTCCTCCAGATTTCGGTAGCTCATCGGATACCGCAGATACCAGCGCACGCACAGAATGATCACTTCGCTGCGGAAGTGTCGTCCTCGAAACAGCGCCGACTGGCGCTCGTGCATTCGCTTCACCCTACCAGAGCACGCTGTATCAGGCTTTGCGACACTACC
>Ga0157369_10006263_pt1 | contig 13809 bp, 9 predicted proteins | sample C25metaG_FD_113461 | JGI IMG/M metagenome (GOLD analysis project Ga0157369, IMG submission 113461) | Corn rhizosphere microbial communities from Kellogg Biological Station, Michigan, USA - C2-5 metaG | ecosystem: Host-associated > Plants > Roots > Rhizosphere > Soil | place: USA: Michigan...
AAGATGCTGACTACCTTGCATGGTATCTTTTGCGCCCCGAAGTGAGGCGGAGTCATTTAGCGAGCAAGACCGTGAGCCAAGCCAGCATCGAAATCGTTTGCCCGCACTGCACGGCGATCAATCGGCTGCCGGCCGATGCCAGCCTCGTCGCCGCCAAATGCGGGAAGTGTCATCTCGCCCTGCAAACCGGTAAGCCCGTCAACGCCAGCACGCAGGCGTTTGACCGCTTCGTGACCCGCAACGAGCTGCCGGTCGTGGTCGACTTCTGGGCGGCGTGGTGCGGACCCTGCCGCGGCATGGCGCCGGTCTACGAGCGCGCCGCCGCCAAGCTGGAAGATCGGTTTCGCTTCCTCAAGGTCGACACCGAGGCGGAGCCCGAGCTCGCTGCCCGCTATCAGATCCGTGCCATCCCGACGCTCATGCTCTTTCGCAAGGGCAACCTTATCGCCCAGCGCGCGGGCGCCGTCGACGGCGCGACCCTGGAGCACTGGCTGCTGCAACAGCACCCTGCCTAGGCAGGCGTGTGCCGCCTGACCCAGCTTGATGTCGATCAAGGTTCGAAGCGGCAGGCGATCTAGCCTGGCTTCACCAACCGGGGGCCCAATAGGGGCCGGATGGTCCTCGAAAAGGAGCACCCAAATGACCGACCAACCGGACAAGAAGCGCGATCTGGCAGTGTGGTACGTCTTCTTTGCCCTGGCCGGCCTGCTGGCGATCCAGTGGGCATGGGGAACTTATTCCCAGATCGAGACGATCCCCTACAGCCAGTTCGATCAGCTGGTTGCCGCCGGCAAGGTTTCGGAAGTCAGCATCGGTGCGGACTCGATCCGGGGTACTCTGAAATCGCCCCTGCCGAGCGGCAAGACCGCGTTTTTGGCGGCGCGGGTCGATCCGGACCTTGCCGCCAAGCTCGCCGCCCATGGCGTCACCGTCAATGGCGTGCCGTCGGGCGGACTTGTCGCCACGCTGCTGTCCTGGATACTGCCGGCGGCTGTCTTCTACGGCATCTGGTACTTCCTGATCCGCCGCTTCGCGGACCGGCAGGGCCTGGGTGGGATGATGTCCATCGGCAAGTCGCGCGCCAAGGTCTATGTCGAAAAGGACACCAAGGTGACCTTTGCCGATGTGGCCGGGGTGGATGAAGCCAAGTTCGAGTTGCAGGAAGTGGTATCCTTCCTCAAGGATCCCAAGACCTTCGGTCGGCTTGGCGCCAGGGTGCCCAAGGGCATTCTGCTGGTCGGGCCGCCCGGTACCGGCAAGACCCTCCTGGCGCGGGCCGTGGCGGGGGAGGCCGGGGTGCCGTTCTTTTCGATCTCCGGCTCGGAGTTCGTCGAGATGTTCGTGGGCGTCGGGGCGGCGCGTGTCCGCGATCTTTTCGAGCAGGCGCGACAGGCCGCCCCCTGCATCATCTTCGTGGACGAGCTCGATGCGCTCGGCCGCAGCCGCTCATCGAGCAGTTTCGGCGGCTTCGACGAGAAGGAGCAGACGCTCAACCAGCTCCTGGCCGAGCTCGACGAGTTCGACCCCAGTGCAGCCGTGATCCTGCTTGCCGCGACCAACCGACCGGAACTCCTCGACCCGGCGCTGCTCCGAGCTGGCCGGTTCGATCGGCAGGTATTGGTGGACCGGCCCGATCATGCCGGGCGATTTGCTATCCTCAAGGTGCACGTGGTCAAAATCCAGCTCGCTCCCGACGTCGATCTCGATCAGGTAGCGGGAATGACCACGGGCTTCACCGGTGCCGATCTCGCCAATCTCGTCAACGAGGCCGCCATCGCGGCCACCCGACGCAACGCCAAGGCGGTCGATCTCGATGACTTCACCGTTGCGATCGAGCGCATTGTGGCCGGGCTCGAGAAGAAGAGCCGCGTGCTGAGCGCGGCGGAACGGCGGCGCGTCGCCTACCACGAGATGGGCCACGCGCTGGTTGCCGCCAGCCTTTCCGGCGTCGATCCGGTGCATAAGGTCTCGATCATTCCGCGCGGGGTGGGGGCGCTCGGCTACACCATGCAACGGCCGACCGAGGACCGGTTCCTGCTGACCAGCGAGGATCTCAAACACCGCATCGCCGTGCTGATGGGTGGGCGGGCGGCGGAACGGCTGGTCTTCGATGGCGACATCTCGACGGGCGCCGCGGACGACCTGCAGCACGCGACCGAGATTGCCATGGAAATGGTGACGAGGTTCGGCATGGACCCGCTTATCGGGGATCGCATCTACGCGCCGGCACCACAGCCCTTCCTCGGCACCAACCAGCAGGACCGGCTGGTCAGTGCCTCGGAGGCGACCAGTCGCGAGATCGACCTCGCCGTTAAGGACCTCATCGAGCGCGCCGCAACGCTGGCGCAAACCACGCTGGAAGCGCGGCGCAACGATCTTGAAGCCGGAGCATTGCTACTGCTCGAGAGGGAAACGGTCACGGCCGCGGATTTCGAGCCGCTGCGACGGGCAGCAAGCGAGGCAGCACAGCTGGAAGATGCGCGCATGACGGCGCCGCCCGAGGCTGGCGCGCAGTTATCGGCGGCCTGACACGGTCCCGCAGATACATTTGACCGGGATCAATGCCTTGAGCCCGCCGGCATGCGAAACGGCCATCGTGCAGCGATACGCGATGCTGCCGCCGGAGACAGAAAATGCTCATCAGGGACATCATGAGTTCGCCAGCAATCACGATCAGCCCATCGGCGACGGTAGGGGAGGCGGCGGGCCTGATGCTCGACCGCGGCATCAGCGGCCTGCCCGTTGTCGACGCCGACGGCCGTTTGAGGGGCGTCGTCACCGAAGGCGATTTCCTGCGGAGGACCGAGCTCGGCACGGAGGTCCAGCGTCCGCGTTGGCTGGAATATCTTCAAAATACGGGCAAGGTCGCCGAGGAATATGTCCGGTCACATGGTCGCCGGATCGAAGAGGTCATGCAGCCCGAGGCTGTCACCTGTGTCCCGGAGGACCCGCTGGGGGTTGCTGTCGAAGCGATGCTGCGCAGACACATCAAGCGCTTGCCGGTCGTCGAAAACGCCCGCGTCGTCGGCGTCGTGTCGCGTTCGGACCTGCTCCGCGCCCTCGCGCCGCTCATGGCCGAGCATGAATTGACCTCGCTTTCGGATGCCCAGATACAGTCCCAGATAGAGGCACAGTTGCGCGGTGAGACCTGGGCAGGGAGCCTCATCGAGGTTGCCGTCAAGGACGGCGTCGTGACCCTCGAGGGCACGGTTTTCGACAAGCGCCAGCAGCAAGCGGCACACGTCCTCGTGGAGAACGTTGCCGGGGTCAAATCGGTCGTCGACCACCTGCTCTGGATCGAGCCGACGAGCGCCACGATGCTCGGCCCGGCCAGCTTCAGCGCCGACTAGGATCAGCGCAAGCTTACCTGACTGCGGGAGGATGGGGCGTGACCGTTCGCAATCTCGACGTGGCGTTTCATCCACGCTCGATCGCCGTGGTCGGAGCCTCCGACCGTCCGGATTCTATCGGCAAGGTCGTGCTGCAAAATATCGTCGCCGGCGGTTTCGCGGGGACGATCTATCCGGTCAATCCAAAACACACCTCCCTCGCCGGTTTGACCTGCTATGCGAGGGCAGCCGATCTGCCGCAGGCGCCGGATATCGCCCTCATCATCACGCCACCCGAGACGGTCCCCGGTCTCATCGACCAATTCGGGGTGCGCGGCACGAAGCTCGCCGTGGTGATTACTGCAGGAATTGGTGCCCAAGGCGAGCTTCGCCAGCGCATGCTGGATGCTGCCAGGCCGCACCTCCTGCGTGTCGTCGGCCCCAACACCATCGGCCTCCTCGCGCCGCGGGTGGCGTTGAATGCGAGCTTTGTCCATATCGCGCCGACGATGGGCAAGGTCGGCCTGATTTCGCAATCGGGGGCGATGGTCGCCTCGATCATCGACTGGGCCGCGGCCAGCGGCATCGGCTTCTCACAGGTTCTCTCGCTTGGCGACATGGCGGACGTCGATGTGGGCGACGCACTGAACCTGCTCGCCACCGACGCCAAGACCTCGGCGATCCTGATGTATCTCGAGTCCATTCCGGCGCCGCGCAAGTTCATGTCCGCTGCCCGGGCGGCGGCGCGCCTCAAGCCGGTCATCGCCGTCAAGCCGGGCCGGCATCCCGAAGCGGCAATAGCCGCTCACACCCACACCGGCGCCCTGGCCGGCGCCGATCGCGTGATCGATGCGGCCCTGCGGCGCGCCGGCATCATCCGCGTGGCCGACCTCGACGACCTTTTCAACGCCGCCGCCATCACCGCGCGCTTCCCGCCGATGAAACGCGGTCGGGTCGCGATCGTGACCAACGGTGGCGGCGCTGGCGTTCTGGCCGTCGACCAACTTCTCGATGAGGGCTGCGAGCTCGCAGCCCTGAGTCAGGAAACGCTCGCCAAGCTGGACCAACAGCTGCCTCCGATCTGGTCGCACGCCAACCCCGTCGACATCATCGGCGACGCTCCGCCGGCGCGCTACCGCACCGCCGTCGAGACTGTGGCGGCCGACGCCAATGTCGATGCCCTGCTGGTGATGAACTGCCCGACGGCGGTGGGTTTGCCGGAACCCGCCGCAGAGGCGGTCGCCGGCGCTGCGCAAAACGGTCTCGTGGCGGGGAAGCCGCTCCTCGCCTGCTGGCTCGGCAAGCAGGCCGCCCAGCCGGCGCGGCGGGTGCTCGAAGCGGCTGGCATTCCCAACTTCGACACGCCCACGGAAGCCGCGGAGGCCGTCTCGCTCCTGACCCGCTGGGACGCGCTCCACCGCTCACTCGAGCGCGTGCCGGCGAGTTCCGGCCAGATCGTGGTCGACCGACCGGTCGTCGAAAAGATCCTGGTGGCGGCAGCGACCGAGGGCCGCTCGATCCTGACCGAGCCCGAGGCCAAGGCGGTCGTCGCGGCTTATGGCATTGCCGTTCCGGAGATCATTACGGCGAAGACGCCCGATGACGTCCGGGCCGCTGCCGCCCACCTGCTGGAGAAGTCCGATGCTGTGGTGGTGAAGCTCTTGTCGAAGACGACATCGCACAAATCGGATGTCGGGGGGGTAGTGCTTGATCTGCGGGATGCCGAGGCGGCTGTCTCGGCAGCCCGGCAGATCACGCAACGTCTGGCGGCGCATGTGCCGAACGCGGTTCCCGACGGCTTCTCGATCCAGCCCATGATCAACCGCCCCCACGCGCGGGAACTGATCGCCGGGGTTGGCGACGATCCAATTTTCGGACCGACGATCATCTTCGGGGCCGGCGGAACGTCGGTCGAAGTCGTCGACGACGTGGCGATCGGCCTTGCCCCCCTTGACGAGGTGCTCGCCGGCGACCTTATCGATCAGACCCGCATCAGTCGGCTGCTGGCCGGCTTTCGCGACGAGAAGCCGGCCGATCGCCCGGCGATGCTACGGGCGCTGCTCGGATTGTCGCAACTGGCAGTGGATTTCCCCGCCATCCTGTCGGTTGACGTCAACCCGCTGCTCGCCGACCATCAAGGCGCGATCGCGCTCGACGCGCGGATCGAGATCGACCCCGCCCGGGTTGGCCAGCCGGGGCCCAACGCGAGGCTGGCCATCCGCCCTTATCCGTCGGAGCTTGCCATCCGGGTCGAGTGCGGCGGCGCGCACTTCCTCGTCCGGCCGATCAGGCCGACCGATGCAGCGCTCTATCCGGCCTTTCTCGCCCGCGTTTCCGAGGAAGACAAGCGATTGCGGTTCCTTGCGCCGGTCAGGGTCATTTCGCCCGAGCTGCTGGTCCGCCTGACCCAGCTCGACTATGATCGCGACCTTGCCTTCGTGGCGCTCGAGGAAGGCTCCGGCGATCTAGCCGGCATCGTGCGCTACGCCGCCGATCCCGATCACGACAGCGCCGAGTTCGGTGTGCTGGTGCGCAGCGACCTGCAGGGGCAGGGGCTCGGCGTCGCGCTGATGAAGCACCTGATAAGCACGGCGCGCAGCGAGGGAATCCGGTCGCTCGACGGGCTGATACTGGCCGAAAACGGCAGGATGCTCCGGCTCTCGCACGAACTGGGCTTCTCGGTCACACCAGACGAAAATGCTCATGGTCAGATGCGCGCCCGGTTGGATCTCGCCGCCGCTTCGCGGTGAAAACCACTCGCTGAAGTCTCGCGCACTTGCAAGCTCAAGCCTCGGGAGCGGGGGATGCCGCCTCGACCGGCAGGTAGAGCGGCGCCGTAACGTGACCGGGACCCAGGCGGGCAGCCTTGAGGGGAAACTGCTGCCAGGCGAAGTTCGCCGGTGCCAGGTTCGCCAGCTGCGCGTGTCGCAGCAGTTGATCGTGCACCTCGAAGAGCCGATGCGTGCCGACCTGCGCCGGCGCACTGAGCATCTCCCCCTTGGGCGTGTAGGCCAGCTTGAGGTCGTCATTGCTTTCGATCTGCGCCGGTTCCGACAGCGCATATCCGATGTCGACGGTCACGGTCTCCGGCAGCCGATTGCGGTAGATGACCAGCACCTCCTCGGGCAAAGGCAGGCCGAGCTGCGCAAATCGCTGATCGAGGACGTCCACGGCCCCGTGTAGCGCTGCCGCCAGCGAGGACGGCTCGACGCTGCAATACCGCGTCACGTAGAGCATCGGGCCGGACGTCACCTGATGATGGGGCGTCGAAGCTACCGGGCTCTTGTCGCCGGCCTTCGCCGCGTCGGCGATTTCGATCTCGTTGGTCACGGCTTCAACGCCCTTCAGGCGCGAGACGGCAATCTCCAGCCTGCTGCGTTGCGTCGCGTCGTCCACGCTGCCGGTCAGGGTCAGGCGGCCGTTGCTTGCCGATGCGTGAACTCTTCCGCGCAAGCCGGGCTCGCCGCTCCAGATCAATACCCGCGCCGCATTTGCCAGATCCTCGTCGGTCGAGGGACTCGCCGGCTGTGGATGCTGCAATCGATGGAAGGCATCCTCGACCACGTGAACAACTGCGTCGGGCATGATGACGGTCTCCATTCACACTTACCTTGCGGCGCAGTCTCCACGCACCGGCGCCCGAAGACGTTGATCCAGGTCAAAGGTACAGCGGATTGCGCCAGATCAAGGCGTGCCGGCAGCGCCACGGCAAACTGCCGACGATACATCGGAGATCGTCATGGACAGCAGTGTGCAGAACCCGCATCAACTCTCGTCACCGGCGGCCAGGCTACCTGACAGCTTCCGCCTCGTGCGGCTGCATCTGGCGCGGGAGAGGGGGCACCCGGAGGGCGATTTGCATCACGGCTACGATATCCTGGTTCCGCTGCGGGACGATGGCGGCATCGATGCCGACGTCTACAGGCGCTCGCCTGCGGCCTGCCGCGTCCGCCGTTTCAGGCCCGGAGAGGACGATTCGATCGGCAGGCTCGTCCATGGCCCAGGCGGTGCATGGCTGATCCAGTATGAGGGGGCCACGGCCCCGGATCCGGAAGTGGGGTTCCATTTTCGCGACGAGCGGTTCGTTGTCGGCGAATATGTTTCGATCCGGGAGGACGACGGCACGATGCACACCTTCACGGTGTGGGAAGTGCGTCGGCCATGAGCTACCGCACGGGCCATCGGTGTCGCATCAGGATGGAGCTTGTAGCCCAGCTGGGTCATCTACGCGGTGATCGAGCGACGGGCTACGAGCTTGTGCTGCCGCTCAATCCGGACGGGCAAATCGATGCGACATCGTGGCTCGATCAGCCCCAGGCGTGCCGCGTTCGGCAGTTCCGCCAGGGGCGCGTCGAAAGGCATGGCGTTCTGGCGCGCACGCCGCGCGGCCGCTGGTACTTCGACTACGGCTCTGGCCGGAACGCCGAAGAAGGCGAGGGGCTCAGCGGGGACCACTTCGTCCGGGGGCAGTTCATCGCCGTGGCCGAGGATGACGGGAAGCTGCGGACCTACAGGATCAGTTCGGTCGACGCCCTGACTGAGCCCGCCGCGGCGGTCGAGGCCGGTAGTGGACGAGTTGATCGCCCCGACGAGCGATAAGGGCCGTTGCTCAAATCGTCGCGCATCGAAAGCTATTGGAGCCTGCCGTCAACCACGCGGTAGGTCCTCGACACGACGTTGTCCGGCAGATCGGCGTGGGTGATGAGAACCACGGTTCTTTCCGCCGCGGCCTGCCCGAGACCGCGGAAGAACGCGACTTCGGTGTCTCGGTCAAGGCCATTGGTCGGCTCGTCGAGCACGACGATCGCGGCCGGCGACAGCAGGGTGCGGGCGAGCGCCAGTCGCCGGGCCTGTCCCACCGAGAGACCCGTGCCTGCCGCCCCGATCATCGTATCGAGGCCGCTACCAAGACCCCGGACAAAGGCCGCGAGCTGGACGTCGTCCAGCACCCGCCACAGCATCCCGTCGTCGGCATCCTGCCGGCCGATCAGCAGGTTGGCCCGGATCGTGTCGTTGAATATCGGTGCGTCTTGCGTCATCAGTGCGACGGTTCGGCGTAGCTCGGCGGAGGCCATGTCGCGCAGATCGATGCCGTTCAGTCGGATCGTGCCGGCGTCCGGGTCGGCCAGGCGGACGAGCAGGCTCGCGATCGTCGACTTGCCCGCCCCGGAGGGGCCGGTGATGGCCACGTGCTCGCCGTTGGTGACCGTAAAGGAGATATCCTCGAGCACAAGCCGACCTGCGGCATAGCCGTATCGGAGATGTTCGACGGTCAGTGTCCCGCCCGCCGGCACCGGTTCGGGAGCTGTCGCCTCCACGATCGGCGACGTCAGCGATGCGAGCGCCTGCAGCCGCCCGGCAGCGGCTGCTGCCGCACTGAGGCGGGTTGCGCCGCGGACCAGCGGCGCCGCGGCTTCCAAGCTCGCCACCACCGCAAGAAGAAGCCCTACGAGCAGGGGGCCGCTGATCCGGCCCGCCTGCATTTCAGCGAGCCCGCCGATCAGCACGAGAGCGATGATGGCGCCAGCCACCAACTGGGTGATTGCCGTGGCGCTGGCGGCCAGCAAGGCCAGCCGATGTCGCGCCGAACGCAATTGACCGGCGGCTTTGGCCGCCGCGTCTGTTGCCCGGCCGAGCTGGCCGAAGGCGACCAGGTCCTGGTGAGAATCGAGGCCGTCGAGCACCGCCTGGCGCAGGTCGGCGGAAGCGAGGAGCACCCGTGTGCCCAACCGGCGCGACGCGGCGACGAGCCCGACCGGCACCGCCAGCGCCAGCGCGAGGAAGCACAGGGCGTATGCCAAGGCGACGCCCGGCAGCAGCGCGGCAAGGCCCACAGTCATAGCGATACCGACCAGAACGGCGCTGCTGATCGGGCCGAGCGCCAGCAGGAAAGCGTTGTCGAGCGCCTCGACGTCGGCGACGAGCCGGCTGACGAGGTCGGGGCGTGCGAGGCCCTTGCCGGGTAGTGGCATCGCCGCAAACAGCCGCGCGAACACCCAGCGGCGGATGTCGGACAGAAAGCGCAGCGTCGCGTCGTGCCCGGCGAGCCGTTCGCCGTAACGCGAGAGAATGCGCACGAAGGACAGCCCGCGGACGCCGGCGGAGGGAACGAAAAGGTCAAAGGCCACGCCCGCCGTGGTCAGTGCCGCGGCAGTAAGAAACCAGCCGGAGACGCCGAGCAGGCCGATACCGGCGGCGAGTGCCAGCAGCGACAGAGCGAGAGCCCGGGCAAAGCGGCGCTTTTGCAGCGCGAACAGTGGCAGGAAGGAGAGCAGGGCGTTCATGCCGCACCTCTGAGAGAACGCGCCCGGGGCCGCTGCGGCAGGAGAGCGGGCAATAGTCGGCCGCCGGCGATCCGGTAGGCGCGATCCATTTTCGCGGCGACCGCTTCGGCGTGGGTCGCGACGATCAGTGTGCGGCCTTCAGCGAAGCGCAGCAGATTGGTCAGCACCTCGGTTTCCGTGGCAGCATCGAGGTGTGCGGTCGGTTCGTCGAGGAGGATCAGCCGCGGGTCTCTCAGGTAGAGCCGCGCCAGGGCAACGCGCTGCGCTTCCCCGCCCGAAACGCCGTAGCCGCTTTCGCCGACTTGCGTCTCCAGCCCAAGCGGCAGTTTGCAGGCGAATGCGCTCACCATCGCGCGAGAGGCCGCGGCCTCGACTGCGGTGTCGCACGCCGTCGGCCGCGCGAGTCGGATGTTTTCCGCAATTGTGCCGGCAAAGAGCCGCGGTCGCTGGCCGATGAAGGCAACCTGCTCGCGGAGGTGATCCTCGGCAATGTCGCTGAGGGCCACACCGTCGAGCCGGATTTCACCGGATATGGGCCTCAAACGCGCCAGCGCCTCGAGCAGCGTCGACTTGCCGATGCCGCTCGGACCGAGGATGGCGATATGGCTGCCCGGCCGCGATTGGAGATTCACATCATCGAGCACCGATTCGCCGCCTGGCGTCGCGACGCCGAGCCCGCGCAACGCGATGTGCAATCCGCCCGGCCGGCGAGGGAGTGCCGCGGTCCGTGCGGTCGGCGGGTTTTGCAGCGTCGGCGCAAGGCCGGCCTCGATCTCCTGCAGCGCCGCGCGGGCCGCTGCACGGTCGTGGTAGCTGGCGGCAAGCAGCCGCAGCGGCTGATAGACCTCGGGCGCCATCAGCAGGCAGAACAGAGCTGCCTCGAGCCCCATCGGGGTGCTCCTGAGGTGGATGAGGCCGAGCAGCGTCAGCCCGCAGTAGAGCGCCACGCCCGCCACCCCCAGCGCAGAGAAAAATTCCAGCACCGCCGAGGAGAGGAAGGCTATGCGCATGACCTTCATGCTGCGCCGGCGAAGCTCTTCGCTTGAAGCGAATATCGCCCCCGTCTCCGCCTCTTCACGACCGAACAGTTTCAGGGTCACCATGCCGCGCAGCCGGTCGGCAAAGCGGCCGGTCAGGCGGGAGAGGGCCCGCGCCTGCTGCCTGGAGGCGGCCTCGGCGCCCCAGCCCGCCAGCATCATGAAGATCGGGATCAGCGGCGCGGTGACGAGGAAGATGAGCCCCACCGTCCAGTCCACCGGAAACACGACGACCGCGAAGGCGATCGGCAGCACCGCCGCCTGCACCATGGCAGGAAGATAGCGGGTGAAGAAGCCGTCGAGCGCCTCGATCTGCTCGATGATCAGCGTGGACAGGGCGCCGGAAGACTGCCCGGCGGTCCAGATCGGCAGTCGGTCCATCATCTCGCCGAAGAACTGCCGCCGCAGCGTGAGCTTGATGGCTTCGCTCGCCGAGACCGCCAGCATTTCGCCGAGCATGCCGATCCCCGCCCGCGCGACGACAAGCGCGAGGACGACCGCCAATGGCCCGACCAGGCCGGCGATTGCCTCCTGCTCGACGACTGCCCGGTGCAGTACCTGAGCCAGTGTCGAGGTCTGCAAGACCAGCAGCGCGCCGCCCGCAAGCGGCAACAGCAGCGACAGCCTTGCCGGCCATCCACCCAGCCGGTGCAGCGATTTCAGGCGCCGAGCGAAGGCACGCTCAGGAGTTGGATATTGCGACACAGGCGGGGTCTCTGTTTCGACCGCTTCTCCCTATCGCCCGGCAGGGTGCGGACGGTTGATTTGAATCAACGGCGGCCGCGGCGCGTCCGGCTATGCGGAAAAGAGACCCCGGCCTCCGCCCAGCCAGAAAGGCATGCCATGCCCGATCCGATCGTCGTCGAGCTCTCGCGGCTCCAGTTCGCCGCGACGGCGATGTACCACTTCCTGTTCGTGCCCCTGACGCTGGGGCTCTCCTTCGTCATAGCGATCATGGAGAGCGTCTATGTGATGACCGGGCGCGATGTCTGGCGCAAGGCGACCCTGTTCTGGGGCACGCTCTTCGGCGTCAACTTCGCCATGGGCGTCGCCACCGGTATCGTCATGGAATTCCAGTTCGGCATGAACTGGAGCTATTACAGCCAGTATGTCGGCGACGTGTTCGGAGCGCCTCTGGCGATCGAGGGCCTGATGGCCTTCTTCCTCGAGGCGACGTTCATCGGGCTGTTCTTCTTCGGCTGGGATCGGCTATCGAAGGTGGGGCATCTTGCCGTCACCTGGCTTGTGGCGCTCGGCGCCAACTTCTCTGCGCTTTGGATCCTCATCGCCAATGGCTGGATGCAGAATCCGGTCGGGGCGGCGCTCAATCCCGACACCATGCGCATGGAGGTCACCGACTTCATGGCGGTGATCTTCAATCCGGTGGCGCAAGCCAAGTTCGTCCACACGGTTTCCGCCGGTTACGTCACGGGCTCGATGTTCGTCCTCGCCATCAGCGCGCTGTTCCTGCTGCAGAAGCGTCACCGCGACATTGCCATTCGCTCAATGGTGGTGGCGGCGAGCTTTGGCCTCGCTGCTGCGCTCTCGGTCGTCGTGCTGGGCGACGAGAGCGGCTATCTCACCACCCAGGACCAGAAGATGAAGCTCGCCGCCATGGAGAACATGGACGTGACCGAGCCGGCGCCGGCAGCCTTCACACTGTTCGCGATCCCGACCGGCAACGGGAAGACCTTCGAGGTCAAGATCCCTTGGGTGCTCGGACTCATCAGCACGCGCTCGCTCGACCAGGAGGTGCCCGGCATCGCCGAGCTGGTCGACGCTTCCGAGGCCCGCATCCGCAACGGCATCGTCGCCTATAATGCGCTCTCTGCGATCAAGGCCAACCCGCAGGATGCCGCCGCGCGCGCCACCTTCGCTGCGACCTCGAAAGATTTCGGCTACGCCCTGCTGCTCAAGCAGTATCGGCCCGACATCGAGAATGCGACGAGTGCCGAAATCAGGGGGGCGGCCGAATATACCGTACCCGACCGGTGGCCGCTGTTCTGGAGCTTCCGCCTGATGGTGGGCATCGGCTTCCTGCTCATCGCCTTCTTCGCCTACTGGTTCTGGCAGGCAAGCCGGCAGCGGCTCGAGGCACGCCGCTGGGCGCTGTGGCTGGCCGTCGCGGCGCTGCCGCTCCCCTGGCTTGCCATCGAAGGCGGCTGGTTTTTGGCCGAGTTCGGCCGCCAGCCCTGGGTGGTGGAGGGGGTGCTGCCGACCTTCTACGCGGCGTCCGGCCTCCATTTCTGGGATCTTGCCATCAGCCTGGGCTTCTACGTGGCACTCTACACCGTCCTCGCCGCGATCATGGTCTGGCTGATGGTCCGCATCGTCAAGGTGGGACCTCACGATGGCCCGGTGCTGAGTCCGGATGCCGATGAGCCGCCAGCTATTCCCGCCCTTGTAACCCAGCCCGCCGAATAGGAGCCCGCGATGCACGCCATTCCCCTCGATTACGAAACGCTGCGCGTCATCTGGTGGGCGCTGCTGGGCGTGCTGCTCATCGGCTTCGGCATCATGGGCGGCATGGACCTGGGCGTCGGCGCCCTGCTGCCGTTCGTCGCCAGGACCGATGAGGAGCGGCGACTTCTGCTCAACCTTTCAGGCCCCACCTGGGAGGGCAACCAGGTCTGGCTGGTGCTCGGAGGCGGCGCCATATTTGCGGCCTGGCCTACCATCTACGCGGTCTCGTTCTCCGGCTTCTACCTGGCGATGATCGCCATCCTGCTGGCATTGATCCTCAGGCCCGTCGGCTTCAAGTTCCGCGGCAAGGTCGCCGACCCGCGCTGGCGCGCGAGCTGGGACTGGGCCTTGTTCGTCGGTGGTTTCGTGCCGTCGCTGATCTTCGGCGTCGCCGTCGGCAACGCACTGCTCGGCGTGCCGTTCGATTTCGACGATTCCCTGCGCGCCAGCTATTCCGGCAACTTCTTCCAACTGCTGACGCCTTTCGCCCTGCAGGCCGGGCTCGTGAGCCTCGCCATGCTCGCAACCCACGGCGCCGCCGTCATCGCCATGCGTACCGGCGGGGCCGTAGCCGAGCGGGCCCGTCGCTACGGCGGCCTCGCGGCGATCGCCACCGTGGCGCTGTTCGCGCTCGGCGGCCTGGCGTGCCTCCTGCTGGTCAAGGGTTACGTTATCGTCGATGGCGCTCCGGTCAAC
>Ga0157369_10006264_pt1 | contig 13808 bp, 10 predicted proteins | sample C25metaG_FD_113461 | JGI IMG/M metagenome (GOLD analysis project Ga0157369, IMG submission 113461) | Corn rhizosphere microbial communities from Kellogg Biological Station, Michigan, USA - C2-5 metaG | ecosystem: Host-associated > Plants > Roots > Rhizosphere > Soil | place: USA: Michigan...
ATTCGGTGACCTTACGAAGCTCCTTAAGCCAGAGCTGTTGATTCAAGGGCTTCTTGTGCTCGTTTGGGTCGAGACCCATGGCGAGAAGCGCCCGCTGCTTTCGTTTCCACTGCTTTCGCCGCGCCTTCTTGGTATGCCGCACGTCGCCCATGACCACATGGCCCCATCGTGATTCGACCGCCACGTTTGACGTCTGCAGCGCTTGCCAGCGCTGTGCTGATGCATGGAGCGGACTGGGCGGCAGGATGAGCTGATCGGAGGTCGCACCCTGCGCTGCCCGAGAGAACTTGTGCAGTGTTCGTCAGCTCGGGGAGAGGGCGCCATGACAGCGTAGCTGATGAGCGCGCACTCCCCTCGACGAAGAGTCGTTCTACCCCGTGCGTCGACCACATATTGACTAATGGACCGCGACGTACCGGATGAACTCGAACGGTGCCCTCGGGGTCATTGGACACAGTCCATTTAACGGCGTGGCGTGCCCGGGTCGACGTGTTCTCAGTATTTGCATTGCACGATGCTGCTCGATCACAGTCGATCGCCTTAGCTCGTCAGACGACCGCATTGCCCGTTAGCTGTGTCGGATAATTCGCCGACCATGGTTCTTGCCCATCCCCCCTTTTGCGTCACGGTATCGGGCGCCGACGACGCTGTTTGCATCGGCGATCTGCTCGCGCTCAGTCGCGCCTATTCGTTCGTCGAGTGGGGCATCCTGTATTGCATGGAGAACGAAGGTACGGCGCATAATCCCAGCGCCGAATGGCGTCGGAAGTTTGCAGCGGTGTGCAAGAAGTATCGGCTGCGGTCAGCACTTCATTTATGGGGGGATGCGACGTTTCGGATGCTACTTCAACGCCGGGCAGATTCCGCTTTCGCTATGCAGATGCAGCGCTACGACCGCGTCCAGGTGAACATGAACGGACGCGTAAGAAGCTTTAATACGGAAGAGGTAATCGATGTCTATCGCGTGTTAGCCGCGTACGGAGTAAAGCTCATCCTTCAACGTCACGAAGGATCCGCCGATGCAATCGATAGATTTCTTTCAATGTCGCTGACGAAAGCGACGTCTTTGCCGCTCGTTGTATCTGTCTTATTCGATGCGTCCTGCGGCAAAGGGGTATCGCCACGCGAATGGCCTGCCCCCATCAGTGTAGGAGAGATCGAAATCGATACGGGCTATGCCGGCGGCATTTCACTGCGGAACATCGAATCGGTACTCGACGCGACTGCCATAGCGGTGCGCGAAAGTGGTCACCGTCCTCATCGATATTGGCTCGACATGCAAAGCGGTGTGCGGACGGCAGGCCAGTTCGATCTCGAAAAGGTGGAGCGCATTCTCAGCATCGTGGCGCGCCGGCTCGCACGCTCCGCCACGACATAGATATCCGTAGTATCCTCGGCGCCTGCTCAGTCCCTTTTGCGACCTATGAACGACCGTCACCCCAATGCGGAACTCGTGGTTCGATTCTACGAGGCGTTTCAAAAGCTGGACGCCGAGACGATGGCGCGATGCTACGGCGACGAGATCGTGTTCAGCGACCCCGCATTCGGCGAGCTGCGCGGAGAAGCCGCGCGCGACATGTGGCGCATGCTGACGCAACGCGCACAGGGCTTTTCCCTCACGTTTACCGATGTGGCAGCCGATGATCATGTCGGCCGCGCGCGTTGGACCGCGAGCTATGTTTTCACCCAAACGGACCGGACGGTAATCAATCGGATCGAGGCGCGGTTCGTCTTTCGGGACGGCCTGATCGTTGAGCACCGGGATTCGTTCGATCTGTGGCGATGGGCTCGCCAGGCGCTCGGCGTGAAGGGCGCGCTGCTCGGCTGGACGCCGTTCGTGCAGGACGCCATACGCGAACGGGCGAGAAAATCGCTCGATGCGTATCGAGCTACGTTGTAGGCGTGGGTTGTCCGCCTCACGGCTTGCCCTATCGAAGATCGTCGCGCATGAGCCGATAGCGTTCGTATTCCCTCCCGTCGCTCTCGTCGTGGCCCACCCGCTGCATTCCCAGCTTCTGCGCGACATGCAGCGAGGCGTGGTTCTCGGCAGCGATGTCGGCGATCACGCGCGGCAAGCGCACCGTTTCGAATGCATGCCGCACAAGCGCCCTCGCCGCTTCGCTTGCAATCCCGCGCCCCCACGCTGAGCGAACGAGCCGCCAACCAATCTCGACGTCGGGGCCGCTGCCGTGGTCGGGAATCAACAAAATCCAACCGATGAATCGATCGGGTTCACTGCGCTCGCGGATGCTCCAATAGCCAAGGCCCGGCGGGTATTCGCGGGTGATGCGGTGTTGAACGAACTGTCGGTGAGCGATGGGATCGCCCCAAGGCCCGGCGATGTGACGCGTGACCTCGGGATCACGATCCATTTCGAGGCACGGTTCGAGATCGGCAAGCGTGCGCTCGCGGATCAATAGGCGGGCGGTGTCGAGTGCGGGAAGCATGGGTGGGCGGCTCGCGCGGCGGAAATGGGATTATGCCGCAGGCAGGCGGATGCCTACGCGAAGTCCGCCTCCGAAAACAGCTTCCCGAGCTTCTCGTACTCGCGCCCCACCGATTTCACCAAGTGCGCCATTTTGACAGCCGTGCCTTCTTGCGCCGCCAAGAACGTCGCGCTAAGTGCGGCGTTGCGGATGTACCCCCCTGAGAAGGCGGCCTTGTCGGCGAGCACATCGAGGTCGACGTCGTGATGCAATTGCACCCGCTCCGGGAAGATCTGCCGCCACAAATGGAGCCGCTCCTCCTTGCTCGGCGACGGAAACTCGATGACAAAGCCGAAACGCCGCAAGAACGCCTTGTCGATGTTGCCCATCAAATTCGTCGATAGGATCACGAGGCCCGGATAAGACTCGATTCGTTGCAATAGGAAGCCCACTTGCAAGTTCGCAAAACGATCATGGGAATCCTTAGCCTCCGTCCGCCTGCTGAAGAGCCCCTCGGCTTCATCGAAATGCAGCACGACGTTCATCAATTGCGCGCGTTCGAACAACTGCGCAATGTTGCGCTCGGTTTCACCGATATATTTGCTAAGCACCGTCGAGAGATCGACACGATACAACGGTAGCGAGAGCTCATTCGCAAGAATCGACGAGCCCATTGTCTTGCCTGTGCCCGGAGCTCCGTGGAACAGCACCGATAGATTCTTGACCGCCGGGTGCTTAGCCGCGAAACCGAGTTCGTCGATCACGCGTGCGCGATACCGCATTTGGACCAGCACTTCCTCGAGCAACTGGATAGTTTGCGGGGGCGCGACGAGATCGCGCAGCCGATAAGGCGCATCGACGCGTTTTGCCACGCCGATCGGCTGATCCTGTGCCTCGGTGCGACAGATATCCCACAGCATCGGCTCGATCTTTTCATCGTTGGCCAAGGTATGCCGCCCCGCCAACGTGTCGATGACTGCGGCGATACGTGCTTCCGTGAACGTGTAGGCGTCCGCTACCGCGGTCAGCAAGCGATCGTCGAGCGGCAGATCGTAGTAATCCGCATGCTTCTCCCAAGCGCGCTTGCGCAGATCGGGGGTAGGCGGCGGCACGCATACCTGGAACAATCTGACGCCTTGCTGGCGTAACCCTGCAACGGTATCGGCGAGTCGCCTCGTTGGGCCGTTGAGGATCACCACGTACGTGACAGCGTGAAGCAGCGACTGAATCGTGCTGTCAAAAAGATCGACTTGATCACGCTCTTCGTTGCCGGCTAATGCATCTATATCGCTCAGCATGAGTACCTGCGTGCAGAGCGCGGCATCGCGACACGCGGTGCGCAACTGCTGCTGCAGCGTCGACAGACGGTGATCCGCGCTTTGGTAGGCCCAACGAATATGTCGTGCATCCAAACGTGCGACGCCGTAGCCCAGATTCGAAAATGCAGCGGCGGCTAACGCGCCTGCGAGCGTCGTGTCGTCGGCCTCGATTTGAAGCACGACGGGGCCGAACCGCGTGTTGGGCGCGCAGCACACTTCGACGAAACGTTGGAGTTGACGCTTGATGTTTTCGCCAACGATCAGTTCCGCCAGCGACTCCTGGACGATCACATCGACCGCCATATGCTCGCCGATTCGAGGTTGGGGGGCGGCGAGGCCTAGCAAGTAAGCCGTGAGCGCTGGCGCTAAGCGATACGCGCCGTCCAGCGTCGAGACGTTGACATCGACGAGCTCGATCAACTGATGCACGCATAGCGGACTATCGGCGAATAGGCAGCCCCGGATGTCGCCTAGGAGATAGGTGGCGGTTCTCAGGGAGGTAGTCGCGCCTGCGGTTGACGTCGAGCGTACGCGGTCGTTGATACCCTCCGATTCCTGCAACGTGCGAGCCAGCGTCGAGAATGCGTCGCCGATGGAGCGATCGGCTTCGATCATCAATGCGAGCGAGAGCAGTTGGACGTCACGGGCGTCTAGCTGGAACACCAGGGCGACGTGCGCTAACGGGATGAAGATTTCCGATTTGACGGTGGCCGCCATGCGTGCGGCGATGGCGCGCCAGGTGTGGGACGCCTGGGTGAAGGGAGAGACGGATGCGTCGGTCTCGTCGCGGTTTGCGCGTGCGAGTAACGATTCGACGAAATGGCGTAGGTCGTCGAGGAAGGCTGGGTTGTCCGCGTAAGGGGCGGCCGAGTCGGCAAGTGACGCGCCTGGGGTGGTCATGGGGCGCCTTGAGGGAGAGATTGATCGGCGAAATCCGTCGTCCGTTGCGGGCAGTGGCCGAATTAATACTACTGGGTGGCGGCGCAGCGTCAACTACGTCATGTGCTCGGTCGTTGCGTGAGACTTCTTGCTGCCGATGGGTCTCAATAGTTGGCCACTTAACGACCCGTTCATCCGTTGGCCACCAGCAGTCATAAAAAGATGGTCGCTTGAACGGGATTGTCCGAATCGTGATCCCGTCCCACCCAACACATGTTTGGCAGGCAAGCATTTCCGCCGGTCTCTGCAAAAACCGCAGGCCCTTGTACCCAAACGCACCATCCATACCTGTGATCGTTGACGACGTGGTACGTGACGATTCGATTATTGGCGGTTCGGTCCGAAACATGCCAACTTATATATTTGTCCTCGCCATCGCAACGCGGCCAACCGTTATCATCCCGAAGTAGCAGGAGCCTCTTTTCGCCTGGACCAAGTACGAATGTTTCGGGCCCCCACATATCAAAGCACGAACATACGGGCTCGTTGGCGTCCCCGCCTTCGTCCGCCAGATCGAGCTGGATCGTATGCTTAGATTGGTTGTACATCGTCACATTATGATAAATGCCCATGATTGATCTCCAAATTCCCCCCAAAAAAATTGATTCGATCGTGGAGATGGAAACGGCGGAAACGCTATGACACGGTATTTAGCCCTGAATACAGGCCGCTTCCGAACGGTATCCATGTAACGGTTACGTCTACCGTGGGAGCGACGCCTGCGGTCAAGGTAACCTTCATCCAACAACTGCTTCCTTTTGGTACAGGAACTGTGACGCTCATGCTCGCTCTGCCCACCGCTACACCGGTAAATATTGGGGAGGTCAGGCTATAAGATTGGCCTGGCGCCGGAGGCTCAACGTGGACGGTCACCTCGACGGAACATCCTACTCCCCAATTCTTCGGATCGCAGAACACCACAAAGAATCCGTCGGTCGCGGCGATACCATTAAGGAACTGCTGATCAAACTGGACAGTGTGCGCGGTAACCGCGGTTGCAGCGCCAAAACATTTCATCGATCCATCGGCGCCAACCGAGAAATCGCCATTCTGCACCGATAATGATTTTCCAACTGTAACCGCCCCATTAGCATTCACATCCCCATCCGGCTCAACCGTGAAATTAGCGTTCCCATTCGGCCCAACGGACAACTCGCCGATCATTGAAAGACTACCATCGTCCTTCGCCGACCAAACAATTTCACCCATTGCATTGTGATGATTGACAGTAATCGCATCAGTAGTCAGCGCCCCATTCACATGCAGATCCCCGTGAACAAGCAGATCGTTATCCGCGACCGTATTGCCATTTGTCACAAATAGCGGGCCGTCAATCGTGAGCGGCCCTTGAAGAAGCGGAATGTTGCCGCCGATCTTCCCAGTAACGTCTAGGTTTCCGTCAATCGTTGCGTTTCCCGAGACCTCCAGGTTGCCGCCCACCTTCAGGGTCGGCGTTATCCCACCTGGCCCACCAGCGCTCACACCTCTGATCGTCTTATCGATCACTAGATCACTCGTTACCTCGACGGGGCCACCCGCGGTGTAAGCACCTATCTTGTCCGTATCGATTTCCGACCCAACCTTGAGCGTCCCCGTCGCACTGACATTCAAGTCGGAGGTGACATCCAAGCTCTCCAGCCGGGTCGGGCCACCGACATCAAGCGCATACGAATCCGCGACGGCCGGCACATTGATCGAAACCGTCTGGCGCGGCGTGGCGGCCGACCCGTTATCGGTGACGGTGAGCCCCTGATATAACGGACTCTGCGTGCCACCTACATTTAAGAGCTGCGCCGAGTGCGTCGCATCGACTGGCCACCGCGAGAGCTGAAATGTCCCCCTTACCTCCAACGCTTTGGATCCATCCAAGGTGGCGCCATCGACGTTAATTCCCACCGTGTTCGGCATTTGGCCGCCATTGCCGTTCTCCGCGATCGCCAGCGCCGGCGGCGGCGAACCGACGGGCGGATTAGGCACGCCACCGGCCACCAACAGCACCGACTGCGCGCTCGCAAACGCCGACAACTTCGGCCCTCCAAGAACGGCGGCATCGGTACCCCCCGTCAGCATGGTGACGACCGTCATCTTCGTATCGCTATCGATGCTTTGCACACGCAAGCACTTTGGGTAGTCCTCTACCGATGCATCGAGAATGAGTGTGTCGCCTATCGCAAGACTCGGAAACGTAGCGCCAATGCAAGTTACTGTCGTATCGTTCGCCACTACCTTGCCCGGGCCCGCGTTCTTGGGGCCCGCGCCACGCTGTACGTGGTATGTGCTTGGCCCCAGGTCGATATGAAACCGTTTATCAATCTCCACTTGCGTGTTTGACGTCAGACCCACGATGGTCGCCGTCTGCGCCGGCGCGTAATCGTAGGTGATGACGTCGCCAGCCTTCAGTTCGCTCAGAAATTTGGTTTGAAACCCATGCAACGTCTGCCCGTCGGGGTCTAGCGATATCAGCCCTGTCGCAACCTTAGGCGGGGCGGTTTCCTTTCTTATCGTCAAAACCGCTGCCGAGGCATCCTCATCACCGATCGCAACATGCCCAGCCTCGTAATAGATATCGTCGCCATGCGGCTGCCAGAGACTCCTGGATCGCGGCAGCGTGAGTTGGCTGCCGTCGCCCGTGAAGGTGCCGCTGAAGGTGCCATTAAAGTTACCCGTCGCCGATGTCACGTTTGGCGCCGTCACGGCGCCGTTCAAGTCGATTTTGGGCGCCGTCAATACGAGCGTTTCTTGATCCAGCACGATGCTTCCCGTCGCGCCTCCAGGGCCATTGCCCTCATCGACAAAATTGATCGCCTGAAGGGTCGCGCCGATATGATTTCGCGAGTAGTACTTTTGATTGTTGCCGGGGTCGGTATAGTTGTATTTGACGCTCCCGATGATGACCCCATCAGGGGACATAACGATCGCGAGCAGAATGTCGCCTCCCTCCGGGTCGAAGGTTGCCCTGCAGGCGACCTGCGGATTTTGGGTGTAACGCTTATAACCCTGCCCGTACGGCTGGTTCTGCTGATCCGTTTGGTCTTCATGGAAAAAGATCGTCAGAAAATTCGCCCCGGTTTGAAGCCCTGGAGTGAACGGCGTAGTCTGAGCAGCAAGAAAGATCAGCCGCCCTTGCATGTCGAGCGCCTTGCCTGGGTTCACTGTCAAGGTGTTGCCGGAATGCGACCAGCTAACATCGAGTCCTTCGACAATACCGGGCGAGAAAACGCCCTCGCTCAACAGCTCCCGCGATTGCGTGTGATAGCTCTGCTCATCCTGGAAATCCGCGGTGAGCAGCGCTTCACCGTTGAAATAATTGACGCGAGCAATCGGAGTGTCACTCATTTGGCATCCTCAAAATCGGCCCACGCGTCGGAGCGGTTCCGTAACCACTCACTCGGTGGGCTTGATGAAGAACTGCTTGGCCTCTGGACATTGAGCGTGAAGTCCACCGCATATGTCGTGAGTGCCGGCCTCGCCGAATCGAGCGCGGAGCGGACCAAGCGGAAGTAGGCTTGTACCGCACGCGCTTGATCGTTCATGGAAACGCTTGCAGTCGCCGATAGCGTGATATCGACCTCAAAGCGCCAAGGCACATACGCCACCACGGTCGTATCGTCCACGTCAGTGGGCGTGCCAGTAGTATCTCGATCGATCGTCGGCCCCACCACATCCGAGATGATGATGGCCTGCGCTGGGTCGGCGGCGTATGAGTCGCAGACACGAAAGGCCGGGGGCGTCCCTGGATCTTCGTCGTACACGATGATCGTGGACCTAAAGCATTCGTCAACCGTTGCGTTGGTGAGCGTCACACCGTCGATCGCGACAGGGCGCGCAAGCAGATAAGCGTTCAGCAGCCATGTCATCCCCATCGGCGTGCCCCGAGCGCGCGCGAAAGGAAACGCTTGGCCGATCAACGTTCGAACAGAGTCGATCGACCAATTCTTGTCGATCTCCAATCCGATCGTCCCACCTAGCCACGATAAAAACGACCGCGCCCATACCTCCACAGGCGACAGCCCGTCCACCTCTCCCGCAAACTCCGGTAAGCCGAAATAGTTCGCCAGCGTATTGAAGAGCGCGGCTTGGTCGTCGGGGTCGTCATCCCCCGATATAGGCGGCATGAACACCGACGGATCACTGTTTTGATCGCCGCTTGGAAACAAGAAGCTCCAACGCGGATAAAACACACCGCCGATAACAGAAGCATTGAGCAGTTGCCGTATGCCCGCGCGGTTCGCAATGGAAAGATCAAGATTGGGATTGGCGGCCGCTAGGTCCCCGCCGTCTCCGATGCCCGACAGAAGCTTCTCGAATACCTTGAGATACAACGCCAAAAACGGTGGATTGCCAGAACCATCCGGAGCGGCATAGATCCCCGGCAGGTAGTTCAGATAGCTCGATGGCACCGTATTGAGCGTGCTCGTGGTGTCGCTTTCGCTAGCCATTGTCTGCCTCCAATGCCGTCACGCATGCCGAATAAAGCCGCGGCAGGCCCCTCTCGATCACGCTCGCAGGATGGGGGAAGTGAGGCAACGGTAGCTGTCCCGCTACCGATGGATGATGGATGCCAGGCTTCCCCTCCTCGCCAGCTTCAGGCAGTGACGGGCGGCGAAACAACGAAAACGCGGGACCCACGGTTTGAACGGTCAGCGCTTCGACCCGATCGACGCCAGGCACAGCGGCAATCAGCGGCGTCAGCGTCGTCGCGTCAATACGTGCGCCGTATGCCCATTCTCGCCCGCCGTCCAAGCGAAGCGGCTGCAAAGCTTGTTCGAGCGCCATCAGGACTGCACCCGCGACTTCGCCCGCACGCTCGCGAGCGAAGCAGCGAACCTGACACTGCACATCGAGATAAACCAAGTGAGCGTGCTGGATCGAGAGCATGCCGCCCAGCAAAGTGCGCGCCCCTAGGTACTGCTGAACGTTGTCGATCAACGTCGCTTCGGCCGCCGCTGTGTCGTCCTCGCGGGCCGTCGTAAGCGAAACGGCGAATGTTCCATTTTCGTCGCTGGCCGGCGCCGAGTAGGTGTAGGGCTCGTCATTGACCAGGTAAAGAGTCGACACGTCGCCGCGCTGCTGCAAACACAAACGGGCCACGTGCAGCGCGGGGTCGCCTTGTTGCGCTTGTGTATCGATGAACGCGCTGAGTTCCGTCGTGAGCTCGGCTAAGTCATTGGGTGTAATCGCGAGATAGGGCGCGCGACGATACTCCACAACGGCTTCCTGTAGCGCGGAATAGCCGAGCTTCACGCCCATTTCCATGTCGACGAGCGTTCCCTTGAGCGCCTCGTAAGCGGGATCTTGCGAATTGTTATCCGCATAGTTCGCGTAGGGAAAAACGGTGCCGTAGTCCTGCGCCTGCGATTCCGGTAGATACACCGCGCTCGACAGTCCCACCACCGAGCGCAACATGTTCCGGTAGGTTTCCAACGGCACGGCGTTAGCCGTGAAGGCCGTACCCTCGCAAATCCATACAAGCATTTGCAGCAGTGTAATGCCGGGATCCGACGGGTTGTAGTCGGTCCATCCGGGCGAATAACCGGGGATACGGCGTGTCAGTTGATCAAGTACCTGCTGCGCCTGCATCACATCGAGGTTGGGAAGCTCAAAGGTCATAACGGCTGTGCCTCCGCGAAGCGCAGGTCGATCGTCCCAGCCGAAGGCGCTTCATACGGCTGGAGCGCAACGTCGTCCGTCTGCCCGCATAGCGCCAATGCCAACACCGCGGTCACGGACGATTGACAGCCCTGCAAAAACGAACGCACCGACATATACCTCATCGCCTCGCCGATGGGCCAGCCAAGCGAATCCGTTCCGCCTTGGGAGGGATGGAGGAATTGCAGCAATTGCGCGGTAATCGCCGCTTGCAGTGCCGGCCACTGCGCTTTCGGTTCGTTGGTTTCCAGCAACCCCGCGACGTTAATGCGCTTGAAGGAAGGCCTTCGCGCGGTGGTTCGCGCGCCTAAAGCGGGTGTACTACGATCGCGTACATACGCCAAAACATCGTCTAGCATCGACATCGGCGTGAGCGGCTCCGGCTCATTCGACGTCGCCAGAACGACAAGTTCGAGCTGCGGCACGTCGATATCGTCTGGCGACATCGTCGGCGCCACGGACGTAAAGGCGCCATGCAACGTCATCCCGCCCCCCCATACGTGCTCGATGGCGCGCACTCGGCGCACGCCAGCGTTCGCAAAAGGGCCGACGGCCTCCGCATCGGCGGCACTCACGACACGGTTGTTTGCTCGCACGCGTCCGGGGCCGCTAATCGTCAGATCGGTGACAATCTCGGCATCCGCGCCGCCGCGTGCCGCGACCGGGTTCGTCACTTGCGTGATGCCTGGAGTTGAACTGTACAAGCTGGTGAGCGTGCCGGCGGCCAGATTGCCGCCCGAGCCGCGCGTGACCGCATAGCGTGCCGCGATAACGTTGCGCTGTCCCGGCGGGGGGATCTTCCCGTTTTTTCCGTCGCCGAAGAGGATCGCCCCCCCGAGCACATCCACGGTGAAGACGCGCTCGTTCGGGCCTCGTCCGACGAAACTATCCACCCGCGTCCATGGGTAGGTGATCGTTTGTTGCTGCGTTTGTGGCTGCGTTTGATTCACGCCGATCGCGGGCGAAACAGCGCTCGTCGGTTCTACCACCGAAATCGCCAACGTATATTGCGGATCCTCGCTCACGGAAAGCAGCACTTGATCTGTTCCCGTTGAGGTCGTAGCGACCTGACCTAACACGAACCGTTGATCCGGGTGTCCGTTGCTGGAACCGAGCACTTCGTTTAGATAAGTCTCGCGATTGCAACCGCTGACCGTATTCGGGTAAATGCCGCGCAATCGAAGCGCGTTGTCTTGGCGCGGGCATAGCACGCGAAACCAACAAGCCGTTTGGGAGAAAAGGACGGCACTTTGAATGCACGCGGGCACATTGAAGCTGACTGTCCCACTTCGCGCCAGGCCCGCCTCCCCCACCTCTATCGTGAGCGGCTGCCAAGCAGCGCTCGTTGCGTCGAACCATTGCCACTGGCCGACATCGCTATAGCCGATATGCTCGTCGCGCGGGTCGACGTCGAGGTACAACGTCAGTCGTTGGCCCAGGCCATACGCAAGCAAATCCGGCGCACTAAAGGCCAAGTAAAGAGAAGCACCGCCCTCCGCCAGCGGTTTATAGGGTTCGAAGCTAGGCGCAGGGAACAGATCGTCCTTCGAATATAGCAAGTCGAGTTCGAAGGCGTTGTGAGCCCATACCGAGGCGGGCACGCCACCACTCTTGTAAGTGATGGTAAAGGAGTACACGAACGGCGGATCGAATCCGTCCGCTGCGTTGCCGTAGTTACCCGCATCGATCCGTGCGCGAATCCAAAAGCCCAAGGTTCCCGCCACCGTTACCGGTGTAACAGGCGGACAGAGGAACGAAACCGTGCCGCTCTCGGTCAAGCCGCTCGTTCCATCCAGGAACCGATATGGATCGTCGATGGCTGCGAACGGGTACCAGCCCGTCTCGTTCCAATATTCCCACGCCACTTGAACCGGGTATTTGTGAACGATGGGACGGATGTCGATTTGCATGCTGACCGGCGCACCCTGCGCAGAGAACGCCGCATCGCATCGAATGCTGAAGCAGCCGTCTTGCGCGGGAACTTTTCCGAACGCATAAGCGCCGTTATTCAGATCGATAAGATACGCACCGGCAGCCGCTTGCTGAGGCGCAGTCGACAACGTGCCGAAATCACACCAGATCGAATCGATTCGCGGCAGGCCGCCATTCAAGGCCGGAACGGTGCGCCAATCGGCGCGAGGCGCGCAGACGACCCAGTTTAGGGGTGTCGTTGGCACAGCCTTGAGGTACGGGTCCGTCATATCCAACTGACGGCCCGCGAGCGCAGAGATCGAGGCATGCAACGCCGTGACGGATTCAGCCGGCGCAGAGGGCATGATGGCGAATTCGATCCGGCACATACGTTGATCGAGCGAGCTATCCACCGAAACGAGCAGCGGGTTCAATGCGCCGTCGTACCAGCGCTGAAAGTATTCCTTTGCGAGCAGCTCTCCGCTCAACAACAGCGTCATTCGACTCGCGCCCCGTGCCGGGTCGAACAGTGCCGGGTCGCCCATCATCATGCAATGAGCGAAGGGGCTTCCAATATCGCCCTCGCTTGCGTCGCTGTCCGGAAACGCCGGCGCGGAATTGCCGCCCTGCCACAACGATTGAACGTCCCAATAGCGATCCAATCGCGGCACGACCGCTAGCACCGCGCTAAGCGTAGCGGGCAGCACCTGCAAATCGACATTGGTTTCGAAACGCATGCCCTGTGCGGAAGGCGCGCTGACGGTCGTGCCTTTCGGTAACGCCACAGCTGCGCGTTTCGGTGCGAGCGAAAATTGAATAGGCGCGGATGCGCACGCCGCGGGCCGCAGCGTCATGTCCAAGAAGCGGTACAACGCGAGCTGACGCTGCATTGGAATCGCGTTCAGGACACTGGCCAAGTCTTGTCCCAACAGCGAGAACAGCTCGAGCAAGACTAACCCTGGATCTTGCGCGACAGCGTCAGGCGTGACGCCACTATCATCCTCCGGCAACGACCACTGCGGGCAATACAAGCGCGCAAGTGCAAGTGCGTCGGTGAAGAACGTCGCAGCCGTGCGGGGATCGAAAATCGGAACGCTCATGCATGGCTCATTTGAGTAAGAACGGATAGACGAGGTTGCCCGCGTTGTTCGTCTCCCTAACCACGTAGTCGATACTGATCGGCAAGGCGTTCGGCACCGCAGGATCCACACTCGCCGTGACGTCGGATACGTCGATACGCGGCTCCCACGTGCGAAGCGCCTCGCTCACGTAGGTTTGCGCCAACGCCCGTGTGGTGCCGTTGTTCGAAGCAAACACGAGCTCACCAATGCGGCAACCGAAGGTCGGCATCAACACACGTTCCCCAGGCACCGTGCGAAGGATGATCAAGATCGATTCGCGAATCTTTTGTTCGCCGGCGCTCCATTGCACCTGGCCGGATGTCGAGATCGCGACCGGGAACGACCAGCCTCTGCCTAGGAAATCCTCATTGACGAGCATCAGGCCCCTCCTGGGCTAGCTTCCGATACAAACCTTCACCTTCTGCTGCACCCGCACCTGTGCG
>Ga0157369_10006265_pt1 | contig 13807 bp, 10 predicted proteins | sample C25metaG_FD_113461 | JGI IMG/M metagenome (GOLD analysis project Ga0157369, IMG submission 113461) | Corn rhizosphere microbial communities from Kellogg Biological Station, Michigan, USA - C2-5 metaG | ecosystem: Host-associated > Plants > Roots > Rhizosphere > Soil | place: USA: Michigan...
GCACGGGGTTTCAGGCGCGCTTCGCAAGCCGCTATACGAGGAGATGACGGCGTTCTTCGATGAGCATCTGAAAGACAGCCGTTAGCCGAGCAGCGCTTCGACCAGCGTCCGGCCAAGCCATTCCTCAAATTCCTGCGAAGACCAGCCGCGTTCGCGCACCAGCATGCGATACAGATCGCGGCTGGTTAGGGCCCAGAGAATTTCGCGCGCTCTGGCTTTGCCAAGGCCAGCACGCAAGTGCTTTTTCTTCGCCAGGTGTTCGATCAAAGGCTCCTGGCGGTCGTAGCGCATCGACTCGCGCTCCCGCTCCACGCGCGACAGTTCGGGCGCCAGTACGCCGGCCCCCCTGAGCAAGTCCATGACCGGCCGTTCGGAATCGAAAATCCGGCGAGCGATGCGCGCGGCGTAACGCAGCCGTTCGTCAGGTTCGCGAGCGCTCGTAGCCTGACGAACGAGGTCCTGATAGGTCTCGTCAAAGCGAGCTTGATCCAGAATTTCCGTTAGAATGCCGGCTTTCGAGCCAAACACGGCATAGACGGTTTGAGCCGCCACGCCCGCGTCACGGGCAATGGCGTCGATGGTCATGGCGGCGTAACCTTTTGCCACCAGTAAGCGGCGGCCTGCAGCGGCGATGCGCTGGCGGGTTTCGGCGGCCTGGCGCTCGCGCACGGCAGATTGGTAGGCGCGTTTTTGTCCAGCCGGCATCTTGACAATGCTAGCGCATTATTGACTATATAACGCTATATTGAATTAATGACACTCTATTCAACAATCCTGTTCCTCCACGTTCTTGGCATGCTCGGGCTAGTGACGGCTTTGGGCATCGAGTGGGTTTTGCTTCGGTACACGGTGCACGCCGGGAGCCGCGAAGAGGCGCAACTCTATATACGGCCGACGGCGGTCCTTCCGCCGCTCGCTATCGTGTCGACAGTGCTCGTGCTGATCTCTGGCATCTATCTCGGCATCCATCTTCGGGCTGGGGATCAGGCTTGGGTCCGGGTCTCACTTTTTGCCCTACTGTTTATCGCCGGGCTTGGAATTTTTACGGGCAAACGAATGCGGGCTTTACGGCGCACCTCCGCTCAGATCCACGAACTCGTGAGCGATCCGCGATTGCAGACGCCGATCCGGCTCCGCTTCAGCGTGCTGTTGGGCATCGTGCTTCTGATGGTGGCGCACACGAACCTGACATTGTCGCTCTCGACGATAGGCGCCGCGCTTGCGATCGGGCTCGCGTGGAGCGCGGCGGCTTGGCGAGCTAAAGTCCCAACAGCCGGTCGGGCGTAATCGGTAACTCGCGCACGCGTACTCCGGTCGCATGATAGACCGCGTTAGCGACGGCGGCTGCTACTCCCGTTATGCCGATTTCTCCTACGCCGCGGCAGCCGAGTGAATTGAAGTTCGGATCGGGCTCGTCGATCCAGGAGACGTCGATATCGGGCACGTCGGCGTGAACCGGTACCAGATAGCCCGCCAGGTCGGCGTTGGCAGCGCGACCGTGTTCGCGGTCGTAGACGAGATGCTCGAGCAACGCCGCACCGATGCCAAACACGATGCCACCGATAAACTGGCTGCGCGTAGTCTTGGCGCTCAGTATCCGGCCGCAGTCAAACACGCTGACGACGCGCGAGACGCGAATCCGGCCAATGTCTTCCTCCACGCGCACCTCAACAAAATGCGCGCCGAAGGATTGAAAGGCGAACTTGTCGTTCTGGCCGAAGATCGGCTGAGTGCTGCTCTCGGCTTCGATTGGGCCCGAACCAGTTCGCGTGAGGAGTTCTTGACGGATCTTCTCGCAGGCATCGGCGACGGCGGGCGCCGTGCTCGAAGTGAGATTCGAGCCACCGGCCACGGCGCATTGCGGTAACTGCGAATCTCCCAGTTCAACCTTCACTCGCTCGATCGGCAATCCAAGCCTATCCGCCGCGGTAACGGCAAGCATCGTGTACATGCCGGTGCCCACGTCGATGCCTGCCGTCGACACGACTGCGTGCATACTCAACCCGCTGCCCTCGACGCGGACGCGAACGCTTGCGCCCATCGTGTATCCGGGGTAAGTCGCTGTGGCCATGCCCCAGCCCAACAGGGCGTTTCCATCACGCATGGAACGAGGTCTCGGCGGTCTCTCTGCCCATCCGAAACGCTCAGCACCGCGCTCGTAACATTCGAGCAAATGTTTGGCGGAATAAGGTTTGCCCGTGTGCAGATTATGCGTGGCGTGATTGCGCCTCCGCAGTTCCACCGGGTCGAGCGCCAGTTCGTAAGCCATCTCGTCCACAGCGCTCTCGAGCGCGAACTGACAGGGCGCTTCGCCAGGGGCGCGCATCCAGGCCGGCTTCATCACGTTGACCCGGACAGCATGATGAATACCTGTGAAATTCGGAATCGGATAGAGATGACGCGACGTGATATTTACGGGCTCGACGAATTCATCTTTGAGCGCCGTATGCGAAGTCGTATGATGCCGCAAGCCGGTGAACGTTCCGTCTTTCTGAGCGCATAGCTCGATGCGCTGCACGGTTTTCGTGCGGTGACCAACGGTGGTGAAGACTTGCTCTCGAGTGAGTACCGAGCGCACGGGGCGATTTAACTGTCGCGAAGCGATTGCCGCTAAAATGACATGCGCTCCGGTGGTAGCCTTCGAACCGAACATACCGCCAGTGAACGGACAAAGAACAGTGACTTTCTCGGGCGCCAACCCAAAGGCGGCGGCCAGAACGCCAGCATCGCCCTTGACCCACTGGGTTGAGTTGTACACGGTAAGCGCGCCGTCTGACCACGAGGCAATCGTGGCGTGCGGCTCCATGGCGCAGGGATGCTCGGTGGGGGTGATGTAGGTCGCGTCAATGGCGGCGTTGGCTTCACGTAGGGCGCGTTCGACGTCGCCGCGGCTCAGTTGCACGTCTTCGCCCATGAAGTCTTTAGGCTTGTATGCCGTCGAAGCAGCGTCCTCGAACGCGATGGCGTGGCGATCTTTTGCGTACTCGATTTCCAGCAGCGAGGCGGCGTGGCACGCCTGCTCGAAGGTCTCGGCCACGACCATCGCAACATACTGCCCGGCGTAATGGATTCGATCGTCGTCGAGTGGAAGCCGATCCTCGGAGGCTCCGCCGGATTGCCCAAGACCGGTCGGCAACTTACCCAGAGGTCCGCGATTGTCGCGAGTAAGCACCAGCAAAACTCCTGAAGCAGCCTTGGCTTTGGCATCATGAATCGCCCTGATGCGCCCGCCTGCGACCGGGCTGCCGACCAGAGCGGCATGCGTCACGGTATTCCCGGAGAGCGATTCCGCCGCATATTTGGCCGCACCGGTGACTTTCAGCCGTCCATCTACGCGGTTGGCGGGCGTACCGATTAATGCCGCTGCCACAATTCCTCCAGAGCCCTCACGAGGGTGCGTTTTCCGAGCTCGATTTTGAAAGCATTATCGCGCCGCGGTTTGGCGGCCGCGAAGGCGGCCTCGGCAGCCGCGCGAAAAGTGTCCTTCGCGACAGGCTTGCCGGTTAATGCCGCCTCCGCTTCGGGCGAGCGCCAGGGTTTGGTGGCCACACCTCCCAGACCAATTCGAGCGGCGCGAATCGTGTCGCCGTCGACGTCGAGCGCGACAGCCGCGGAGGCCAGAGCAAACTCGTAACTGGCGCGGTCCCTTACCTTCAGATAGTGCGACTGGCGGCTCAGCCGGGATGGCTCAATCTCAATGCCCAGAATGATTTCACCGTGCTCCAGTACGGTCTCGCGGTCGGGCGTTTCGCCGGGGAGCAGATGAAACTCGTTGAACGGAATACGGCGGGTATCGCCGTTCGCTTTCTGTGTCGAGACTACAGCATCGAGCATGGCGAGGGCCACGCACATGTCCGAAGGATGTGTGGCAATGCAGCACTCACTCGTCCCTAACACCGCGTGGCTCCGGTGGAAGCCCTTCATGGCATCGCAGCCCGATCCGCAAACCCGTTTATTGCAGGCGGCATGCACTTCCCGAAAGTAAGGGCAGCGGGTTCTTTGCAAGATGTTGCCACCAGTGGATGCCATGTTGCGTAATTGAGCGGAAGCTCCAGCCAGAACGGCTTCGGAAAGAACCGGAAAGCGTTCGCGAATCAAGCCGTGTTCCGCGAGATCGCTGTTGCGTACGTTGGCTCCAATTTGGATCGTCCCGCCGCTTTCTACGATGGCATTTGGCAGTGTTCTGTTGACGTCGACCAGCGCTCCGGGAGTCATGACGTCCAATTTCATGAGATCGACGAGCGTGGTGCCGCCCGCAAAGAAGACTGCCTGAGGATCGGCGGCGACGGCATGGATCGCGCCTTCGACGGTCTGGCTCTCCACGAATTGAAAGGGATGCATATCAGCGGGTCCCCATAGCCTGGCGCACAGCAGCAACGATGTTCGGGTAGGCGCCACAGCGGCAGATGTTCCCGCTCAAACGCTCGCGGATTTCGGCATCGCTCAGATGCTCGCCTGCCGTTTCTTCGAGCATCGCGACGGCGGAGAGAATCTGGCCCGGAGTGCAGTAGCCGCACTGGAACCCGTCGCATTCGATGAATGCCGCTTGCATCGGATGTAATTTGTCCGCCTGCGCCAAACCTTCGATGGTGGTAATGGCACGGTCCTTCACGGCGGCCGCCAGGGTCAGGCAAGACAGCGCCCTTCGGCCATCCACCAAAACCGTGCACGCTCCGCACTGGCCCTGGTCGCAGCCTTTCTTGCTGCCAGTCAGATCCAGATGGTCACGAAGAGCATCCAGAAGCGTCGTGCGCGGATCCAGCTCAAGAGCTTTCGATTCGCCATTCACGTTCAGGGAAATGAGCGCCGATTGGACGGCGGGGTGTTCCAGAGTTGTCGCCATGTGCTAGCCCACGACTCTAGACGACGGGGCAAGGCGAGCGTTACTTGCTAATCAGAGGTTCATGAAAACTACGGTTCAACCGGGCTTGGGAAATTCAAAAACACCGGTAAAGTTTCTCGCATGGAAGATTCATGCTCCCATTCGTCGTATTCCACCAGGCGCTCCCGCTGACTTTCCTGGATGTGATTGGACATCAATTCTGATGCCCTAGCCGCATTTCCCTCGGCAATGGCTTCAAACATCTCGTGGTGTTGCTTGTGGATCTTAGTCAGCAGCGCCGCGTTATGTCCACCCCGGTGTATCGAGAAGATCCTCATTAAGAGCCGCGTTTCATTGACGGTCTTCAAGATTCGGGCATTCGCCGCCATCCGCAGCACGAGGGTATGGAAGCCGAGGTCGCACGCGATGAAGCGGCCCATTTGAGTCTCATTGAGAGTGGACTCCGGTGTACCCGGCAGGTCGTTTTTTATGCGAACGATCTCATCCGCGAAGCTCTCTAAACGCTGCAGATCTTGGGGACTATTCGTTTGGCGTGCCGCTTTACCCACTGCATACACCTCAAGGGCTTCCCGTAACTCGTAAAGATCGATAATGTCCTGGCGCCGTAGCTGCACCACGACCGTCCCGCGATTCGGAGTCTGCTCGAGCAATCCTTCCGCAACCATTTGTCCGAGAGCCTCGCGAATCGGCGTTCTGCTGCTGCCCAGTTCCTGAGCCAGCGCCACTTCGGAAACAGCGCTCCCCGGCCGCATTTCTCCGCGTGCGATTTTCTGCTGAATCAGCAGGTAGGCTCGCTCGCGAACAGAGCGATCGCCGCGCGGAGTTGGGAGGGAGCCATTGCGCTTCACCAGATTCAGTATACAAATCGTGGCCAGAGGGGCTGTATACTGCGATAGACAGATGTCGACAGATGTGGACCTGAAGCTTCCGTTGCCGTTGCGCGGAATTGTTCCGCCCCTGGTTACGCCGCTGACCGAAACCGGGAAATTCGACGCCCGATCGTTCTCGACCCTCATCGAGCGGGTCATCGAAGGCGGCGTTCATGGATTATTTCTTCTCGGCACTACAGGGGAGTTCTGCAGCTTAAGCACAGAGACGCGCAAACAAGTAGTCAGCGAAGGATGCCGGGCGGCGGCGAAGCGCGTTCCGGTCGTGGTGAACGTATCGGACACGTCGTTCGAGGAATCCCTGAAACTGGCGCGGCATGCGGCGGGCGCCGGGGCAACGGCGGTGGCGATTTGCCCGCCGTACTATTTCTCCGTCACGCAGGAAGACCTTTTGCGTTACACGCAGAAATTCGCGGAGGCTTCCGATTTACCGGTTTTTCTTTATAACATCCCGCAGAACGCCCACGTGGAATTTGAAGCCGACACAGTGCGACGCCTGGCGGATGTGCCAAACGTTGCGGGCTTGAAGAACAGCAACGGAAGTGTCGAATACACCTCCCAGGTAAGCCAAGTAAAAGCCCGGCGGCCGGAGTTTTCTCTTCTGGTGGGGACGGAAGAGATCATGATGACGGCGATGGAGGCGGGGGCCGACGGAAGCGTGTGCGGCGGAGCGAACATGTTTCCCGCCCTCTACGTGAAGCTATTTGACGCAATGGAAAACAAGCAGCTGTCGCAGGCAAAAGAGCTACAAGGGCTGATCGCAAGGATCGCGAAAGAGATTTACTCGGTCGGGCCTGCGAATACAAGTTATTTTAGAGGACTTAAAGGAGCGCTGGCGCAGCTTGGCGTCTGCGGCGAATCACTTGCCGAGCCTCTAACGGTTTTCAATTCGGAAGAAAGACAAGAGCTTCGCTCGCGGCTGAATCGGCTATTGCCGGAACTCTTAAGTGATCGCCCAGCAACGCCCGCGCGGGGGCTTGGCGATTTTTAAACTGTGTTGACCAAGCACCGCTTGGGCTGCCAGGCGTATGAAGAAAGGAACTCATCCATGCAGAAAGTTCAAGTTCCGTTGCGCGTTGTTTTATGGTTCGCGTGCAGCCTGTTTTACTCGACAGCAAATCTACACGCTCAGGTAAACGCGACCGGAACATTTTCCGGACTTGTCACCGATCCAACCGGTGCAGCCATAAGCGGTGCGCAGGTCAAGGTAACGGACGAAGGTACCGGCATTGTCACGACCAAACAGACCGCCCCGGATGGATACTATACAGTTCCCCTGCTGAAGCCAGGGGTTTATTCGATCGAAGTCGGCGCGACGGGATTTGCCACGGCCGTCCGTAAAGAGGTGGGTCTGCAAATTCAGCAGGTGGTACAGGCAGACTTTACTTTGCAAGTCGGAAACATGCAACAGCAGGTCACTGTGGAAGGGGGAGCGCCGCTACTGAACACCGAATCGACGGAAGTGGGCAACGTTCTCTCGGAGCATTCGGTTCAGCAGCTTCCACTGAATGGCCGGAATTTTTCTCAGCTAGCGCTTTTGACTCCAGGGACGAATCCAGGGCCCGTGGGCGGCATCCGCACGCAGGGAAACGGCAACGAGACACAGCGTGCCGGCGCGGAAGTGGTAGCTTCGGGCTCCAGAGGCAGCTTCAACACGTTCATGATTGATGGGTTGGACGACCGGGATCAATCGGTTGGCACTGTGAAAGTATTTCCGAATCTCGAGAGCATCGGGGAATTCAAGGTGCAGATCGGCAACTACAGTGCTGAATTTGCGGGCGGCGGCGCGGTGGTGAACGTGATTACACGTTCCGGCGGAAACGACTTTCATGGTTCGGCATTCGAATTCCTTCGCAACAACGCGTTCGATGCGCGGCAATTCTTCGATGCCGCGAAGCCGCAGTTCCAGCAGAATCAGTTCGGCGGCGCGCTCGGCGGCCCGATCCGGAAGAACAAGACATTCTTCTTTGGCGACTACCAGGGGCTACGTGTACACACTGCGAGCACATCCCTGCTGACCGAGGCGACGAACGCGATGCGCGGCGGTAACTTCAGCGGGGTGGCTACGATTTACGACCCAGGCACTTATAACGCCGCGACCAACACGCGACAACAGTTTGCAGGAAACGTGATTCCGACGAACAGGATCGATCCCATCGCGAATAATCTTCTGGCCATATTTGCGCAGCCGAATCTTCCGGGCAATCGAAATAACTTCCGAGTGAACAACCTGGCTGTCCAGGTGCAGGATCAGTACGACATTCGAGTAGATCAGACATTTTCCGAACGCGATAGCATGTTTGGCCGCTATACACACGGCGACGCGGACACTACGTTCCCCACTACCCCAGTACTGATCAACGGCGCGATCAATCCTCTGGCGTTCGCACAAGGTTCGGCGACGGCCGGTTCTCTGCGCCTGAACCACGCCCCCAGCGACCAGGCGACGGTGCAAGAAGTGCACCAGTTTTCACCGTCGGTGGTGAACCAATTGGCACTGGGTTATACGAGATTTGCGTTGCGAGTGGTTCCGCTCGATCAGGGATTCAATATCGCACAGCGGCTCGGATTGCAAGGTGCCAATACGGGCGAGAACGCCGAGTCGATGGCGTCACTCAGCATCTCCGGGTACCAGGGATACAGTTCCAGCAACCTGCCTGAGATCGTTCCCCAGAACACCTGGCAGATTAGCGATACGATCTCCTATACGAAGGGGGCGCATTCGCTACGTTTTGGAGCGAGTATCGTCCACAACGGATTCGGTTTCTTCCAACTCGGTGCGCCTTCGGGGTCGCTTTCGTTTACCGGGGTCTATAGCAATAACCCCGCGACGTCTGCAGGTGGAAACGGATTCGCGGACTTTCTTTTGGGGCTGGGCGCAAGCTCCTCTAAATCGGCAGCGCCCTATGGGGTACCCTACGAAACCTATACCGAATATGGCGGTTTCATCCAGGACACCTGGAGAGCAACGAACCGGCTTACGGTCAATCTCGGCCTTCGTTACGACTTATTTACTCCGCTCACGGAGCGCTATAACCGCCAGTCGGATTACCTCTTAGGCTCGGGCACACTCGTGCTAGCGGGACAGAACGGTTATTCAGCGTCGATATTGGATACGCAAACACACGACTTCAGTCCGCGCATCGGACTTGCCTATCGGGCGGACGACAAGACCGTAGTTCGAGCGGCCTACGGTCTTTTCTATTTCAATGAAGTCGGCGCCGGCGGATCCACCAGACTGTTTATTAACAATCCGTTCGCGGCGCAGTACGCGGTTAGTTGCGGGGCGACCGCGCCGTGCTTGAGCACTTCGATTGGAATTCCGAACGTCCCCTCGGCAAACAATCTGCCGACGAACGTCTACCAGCCGATTCCAAATCTGACGCCCAACGTACAGCAATGGAATTTCACCGTGGAACGGCAGCTTGGGGCATCGCTAGTAGCGCGAGTGGGATATGTTGGCACGCGTGGAACTCACCTGAACTTGAATCTGGACGAGAACGTGGCGGTTCCGGGACCGGGCGCGGTCCCTGCCCGGCGGCCCTATCCGTCGGTTGCGGCCATCTCCGCGTGGGAACCTCGTGGTCCATCCAGCTACAACGGACTGCAGGCATCACTGGAGAAACGATTCACTTCGGGAGTTTCATTTCTGGCGGCTTATACGTACAGCAGGAGTCTGGATGAAGGGGCGGGCGGAAACTCATCGACGGGCGAATCGCGAATCAACATTCAAAATCCGCGGAACTTGTCGGCCGATTATGGTCTTTCGAACTTTAACTACGGCCAGCGGTTCACGTTGAGCAGCGTTTACCAGATGCCTTTTGGAAAAGGTCGTAAATTTCTGAGCAATCCGGGCAGGTTAACTGACGCGCTCGTGGGTGGCTGGCAGATCAGTAGTATTGTGACCGCGCAAAGCGGCGCGCCATTTTCGGTCTCGCTCTCGACTCCCACGGCAAACACCGGTACGTTCACACGACCCAATCGGATTTGCAACGGCAATTTGCCGAGTTCGAAACAGACGATCAATGCGTTTTACGATACAAGCTGCTTTGTGACGCCCGCTCTGAATACGTTTGGAAACGCGGGCCGCAATATTCTGATTGGTCCGGGACTCGGAACATGGGATCTGGGCGCGGACAAAGATTTTGCCTTGACCGAGCGGTTCGCCTTGCAATTCCGCTCAGAGTTCTTCAACGTGCTGAACCGGGCAAACTTCGGGTTGCCGAATGGAAGTATCGGATCGGCAGCTCAGGGCACGATCACGACGGTCATCACCAACGCGAGGCAGATCCAGTTTGCGCTGCGGCTGCACTGGTAGGACGCGCACTATGAAAGCATTGGCCGGACTGCTATTGTTTTGCGGCGTAACCTTATCAATCGCCGCACCCCCATCGATCGAAGGCGTACGCAATGTCGTGGTGTATCGGGAAGCAGGCCGGTATGGCGGCTGGCCGGCGAATCACGGCATTTGGATTTGGGGCAACGAAATCCTTGTCGGATTCGAAAGAGGGTATTTCAAATATAGCGGTTCCCGGCATTCGATCGATTGGGATCGTCCTGCAGAACACGTGCTGGCGCGGAGTCTGGACGGAGGCGAGACGTGGACGTTCGAGCATCCGGCGAGCTTGCGGCCGCCGCCTAATGTGCTGGTCGCGAACGTCCACACGGAACCGGGCGGCAAAGATGTGGTCGACTGCCCTGGGGAAATCGACTTCACCAACCCGAACTTTGCATTCACCGTCCGCATGGAGGATGTAGACGTCGGGCCTTCTCGCTTTTATTACTCCTACGATCGGGGCAAGAATTGGAGCGGGCCATTTCGGGTGCCAAACTTCGGACAGAAAGGCATCGCGGCTCGAACGGACTATCTGATCAACGGCAAGCACGACCTGACAATGTTCCTGACAGCCGCCAAATCAAACGGCAAGGAAGGACGCGTGATTTGCGTCCGGACGCAGGATGGCGGAAAGAGCTGGCGAATGGTCAGCTTCGTGGGATCGGAACCGGGCGCGGACGATATGGCGATCATGCCATCGTCTATCCGGCTTTCGCCCCAAGTGATTCTTACCTCGATTCGTCATACTCACTGGATTGAGCTTTACCGTTCCGAAGACGACGGGAAGTCATGGACATTTCTAAACCGACCGGTGCCAGACACCGGCGCGCATCATGGGAACCCTCCTCGCCTCTTCCAATTGAAGGATGGGAATCTAGCCATTACTTACGGATATCGTTCGGAGCCATATAGCATCCGAACGGTAATTAGCAAGGATCAGGGCAAGAGCTGGAGTAAGCCGATTACGCTACGAAACGATGGAGGAACCTGGGACCTTGGATATACACGGAGCGTAGTGAGGCCGGATGGCAAAGTGGTTACCGTGTATTACTTCAATGACGACAGCCAGAAGGAACGTTTTATTGGAGCGAGCATCTGGGATCCCCGCACGTTAGAGCAAATGGCGGGCGGTCAATGAGCGAGATCGATTTCCTGAAGAGTGTCGATACCCCAACCGTTACAAATGCGATCGAAGTGCTGAAAGTCCGACCGCGAACCGAAGGATTCCCTTCCGTAGATCTGCGTTGTCTCTTCCCCGAACTGGGAGTGATGTGCGGTTATGCGGTGACAGCGCAGGTGGAAACCGTTTCGACGGGTAGCCCTCTCGAGGAAGAACGGTTTGTCGAGTTATTTGAGGCAGTCGAAGCGTCACGAAAACCGGCGGTTGTCGTAATGCAGGAGATCGGACGGAATTTGGGATGGGCGGCGCACAGCGGTGAAGTAATGTCGACAATTTTCACGAGGCTGGGCGCCATCGGTCTGGTTACGGATTGCGCGGTTCGAGACTTGTCCGCCGTTCGCCGTCTGCCGTTCCACTATTTCGCCCGTGGCGCGGTTTCGAGCCATGCGCATTTTCGAATTGTGCGGTCGAACATACCCATTGAAGTGCTCGGGATGACGGTGCATCCCGGCGCGTTGCTGCATGGCGACGAGAATGGGATCGTCACAATTCCGGAAGAGAAGCGGGAATCCCTTGCGGCGGCGATCGAGCAGGTATTAGCGAGTGAGCGCAGGCTGCTCGATTTTGTCCGGCAGGATGAGTTCCGGGCTTCGTCCCTTCGCGGCAGGTTTCTCCATTAAAGCGATGAACAGAAGAAACTTTCTTAAAACGGCAGGCGCCACGGTAGGGATCTCGCCTCTGCTCCAGGCGGCTGCTAGACCGGGAGAATTCGATCTTACCGGCTGCACCATCGTGACAGCGGAGGGCGCATCGGCTCGCGAACGAAAGGCCGCGACTGTCTTAGCCGAAGAGGTCCTGAAACGCTCGTTGCTCAAATGGCCGGTACAGAGCAAAGCGCCGTCCGGGTCCGGCGCGGTGATCTATTTGGCCACAAACGCATTGGCGCACAAGCTGGGATCGAGAATGAATGCGGCGATGAAGGCGGGCGAGCGGCTTTCGGCCGATGGATTTTCTATTGCGAGCGGCAGCGATGGCAGCGGACGCTGGATTTCTATTATGGGTGCCGACGAGCGGGGATTGCTGTTCGGTGTGGGCAAGCTCTTGCGCACGGCGGCGTTTGGAAAGCAGACAGCGGCAGTAGACCCAACTTTGCTACACGGGGCAACGGCGCCGAAATATCCCCTGCGGGGCCATCAACTCGGTTACCGGCCCAAAACGAATGCCTACGATGCCTGGGATGTCGCGACCTGGGATCAATACATTCGCGATCTGGCGATGTTCGGCACCAACGCCATCGAATTGATGCCGCCGCGAACGGATGATGAGCCAGATAGCCCGCATTTTCCACTTCCTCCCGAACAGATGATGATCGAGATGTCACGCATCTGCGATGAGTACGGGCTCGACGTCTGGATCTGGTATCCGGCCATGGATCCCGACTATGCCAATCCGGCGACAGTCGAGTCCGCGCTGAAAGAATGGGCGCACATCTATCAAGTGCTGCCAAAAATCGATGCGCTCTTCGTTCCTGGCGGCGATCCGGGGCATACCGAACCGAAAGCGATGCTGGCTTTTCTCGAGAAGCAGAAGACGAGTCTGCGCCGCTACCACCCCAAAGCCCAAATGTGGATGTCGCCACAGGGGTTCCGAGGCGCATGGATGGACGATTTCTTTCACCTGGTGGACGACAGCAAGACGGCTACCTGGCTGGACGGACTGGTGTTCGGTCCGCAATCGCGATTGAGTCTGCCGGACCTTCGCAAGCGTATACCAAAGAATTACCCGATTCGCTTCTATCCGGACATCACACACAGCGTGGAGTGCCAATATCCGGTGCCCGATTGGGATTCGGCGTTGGCCATGACAGAAGGGCGTGAAGTAATCAATCCGCGTCCCCAAGACCAAGCCAATATTCTGCGGCGATACTCTCCCGAAACGATCGGTTTTATCACGTATTCGGAAGGATGCAACGACGACGTAAACAAGTTCGTGTGGAGCGCACTTGGCTGGAATCCGGAGACGCATGTAATGGATGCGCTACGAGATTTCGGACGCTACTTTTTCGGAGAGCCGTCGGCTGAAGGTATAGCCCAGGGGTTGCAAAATCTCGAGTACAACTGGCGTGGCCCTCTTGCAACTAACTCTGGCGTTTCCGTTACCCTGGCGCGTTTCCGCAATATGGAACACAGCGCCCCGCCCGCTTTGCTCGAAAACTGGCGTTTTCAGCAGGCGCTTTATCGCGCCTACTACGATGCCTGGGTGCGAAGCCGCCTGATTCAGGAGAATGGCGCTCTTTCGCGGGCGTTCGACGTGCTGGGCCGGGTAGAAGAGATAGGCTGGGGGCCGGTGCCTCTTAATATTGGCCAGCACCCCAGTTCCGCACCCCCGAACGGTCTCGACCCGGAGATTGTCTTAGATGAGGCGCAGCGCATTCTCGAAGAAGCATTACGAAATCCGGCCGGGTCCGGTTTGCGCACGCGTGTTCGCGAACTGGGCGAAGCACTGCTGCAGAGTATTCACATGCAGCTTGCCGTGGATCGATACCAGGGGGAGGCGGTAAATCGTGCCGCGAATCTGGAGACGTTAGAAACACCAGTTACCGATGTGCCGTGGCTGCGGGC
>Ga0157369_10006269_pt1 | contig 13805 bp, 12 predicted proteins | sample C25metaG_FD_113461 | JGI IMG/M metagenome (GOLD analysis project Ga0157369, IMG submission 113461) | Corn rhizosphere microbial communities from Kellogg Biological Station, Michigan, USA - C2-5 metaG | ecosystem: Host-associated > Plants > Roots > Rhizosphere > Soil | place: USA: Michigan...
CTGGTGACCGATGCGGACGCGGTGTATGCGCGGGCGAAGGCGGCGGGCGGCAGGATCGTGCGCGAGCTTCAGAATACGGATTACGGGAGCCGGGAGTTCACAGTGAAGGATCCGGAGGGGCACTCGTGGAGCGTGGGAACGTATGATCCGTGGGCTTCGCATTCGTGATGGCGGGGCCGGTACGGTATAGTCCGTACTGTCTTGCGGAGGTCGTGGATTGATGGTTGCGAAGCTGATTGTTTTGGGCGTGGTGGTGTGCGCCGGGATGGCGTGTGCGCAGTCGCGATTGCTGGTTGCGGTGAAGGGGACACAGAGCCTGGCGATTGTTGATCCGGCGAGCGGGGCCGTGGTGGCGACGGTGCCGGAGGGAGGCACGACGGGTCATGAGGTGATTGCGTCGGCGGACGGGAAGCTGGCATTTGTGCCGGTGTATGGCAACTCGGGCGTGGGAAAGCCGGGGACGGATGGGAAGAATATTGCGGTGATCGATATTGCCTCGAAGAAGGTGGTGGGCAATATTGGGTTTGATCATGGGGTGCGGCCGCATTGCCCGGTGATCGGATTTAAAGACGGTCGGCTCTATGTGACGACGGAGCTGGATAAGACAATTACGATCATCGATCCGAAGACGCTAAAGATTGTTGGGACGCTTCCGACGGGCCAGGAGCAGAGCCACATGCTGGTGCTTTCGCATGACGGGCGGCGGGCGTATACGGCCAATGTGGGGCCGGGGACGGTGTCGGTGATCGATGTGGCGGGGCGGAAGGTGTTGAAGGTGATTCCGATCTCGGGGAACACGCAGCGGATCTCGATTACGCCGGATGACAAATGGGTGTTTACGGCGGACCAGACGAAGGCGCAGATGGCGGCGATTGACACGGCGACGAACTCGGTGACGAAGTGGATCCCGATGGAGGCGATGGGGTACGGGTCAACCGTGACTCCGGACGGAAAATGGCTGCTGGTAGCGATGCCAGATCAGAACAAGGTTGCTGTCATCGATGTGAAGACGATGCAGGTGGCGCGTAGCATTCCGGTGGGGGACTATCCCCAGGAGGTGCTGGTGCGGCCAGATGGAAAGATGGCCTACGTGTCGTGCATGCATGGGGCGGGGACGGTTTCGGAGATCGATCTGGGGAGCTTGAAGGTGACGCGGACGATTCAGACGGGGAGTTCGACGGATGGGCTTGCGTGGGCTCGATGACCTTCGTTCGGAGCGGCGAAAGGCAAGTGGGTGTAGCATATCGGCATGGCCATTTACCGAGTAGCGCTGCGCAAATCCGACGAGGGGTACAGTGTTTCGTGTCCTGGACTACCGGGATGCTGGTCGCAGGGCGCCACGGAAGAGGAAGCGCTGGCGAACATTCAGGTTGCAATTCGCGAGTACGTTGAAGCTGCGGAGGAACTCGCGCGCAGCGAGAACAGCCGAGTTGTTGAGGTTGCTGTAGCTTAGCCACGCAGGTCGAATGCCCAAGCTCCCAGGGATCAATCATCTTCGCGCGGTTGCCGCTCTTGAGAAAGCTGGTTTCCGCATTCTCCGCGAAGGTGCTCATATCGTCATGACAGACGGGAACAGGATATTAACGATACCCCGGCACAATCCTGTGAATGCGTTCACGATGGGGTATTGTTCGAGACGCGGGTCTCAGTGTGGAGCACTTTAAGAAGCTATTGTGATCAATCGAGGAGGCGGTCCCAGGTTTCCAGCTGGCGTTTGAATTCGCTCATGAATTTGCCTGCGTCGGCGCCGTCGATGATGCGGTGGTCGAAGCCGAGGCAGTAGTACTGCATGGAGCGGATGGCGATGGTGTCGTTGCCTTCTGCGTCGGTGAGGACAACGGGCTCTTTTTTAAGAGCGCCGATGGCGAGGATGGCGGCTTCGGGCTGGTTGATGATGGGGATGCCGAATTCGTCGCCGAAGATTCCGGGGTTGGTGAGAGTGAAGGTGGATCCACCCACTTCATCGGGCGAAAGCCTTTTGGAGCGGGCTCGACCGGCGAGGTCGGCGATGGTGCGGGCGAGATCAGAGAAGCTGCGTTTTTCGGCTTCGCGGACGGTGGGCACGATCAGGCCCCATTCGAGGGCGACGGCAATGCCGAGGTTGATGTTGGCGTGGTAGTGAATGGAGTTGTCGACGAGCGACGCGTTGACGATGGGGTGGTGCCGGATAGCCTGAACTGCAGCGGCGGCGATGAAAGGCATGTAGGTGAGTTTGACGCCGTGACGCTGTTCGAATGCGGCGCGTTCGCGATCGCGGAGGCGCGCAATGCGTGTCATGTCGATCTTGTAGACAGAGTGGACGTGGGGGCTGATGCGCTTGCTCTCGACCATGCGCTGAGCGATGATGGCGCGCATTTTTGTCAGCGGGACTACATCGGCGGTGAGGGCTTTTGGCTGTGGGGGCTCAGGTTTGGGCCTGGCCGCCTGCCGCACGCCTGATTGCGCTGGCCGTACGTTCGTGCGGCCACCATCTTCGATAAAGCGAAGAATGTCGGTTTTGTTGATGCGGCCGTTGGAACCAGTTCCGGGGACAAGTCGAAGGTCGATATTGTGTTCTTTGGCGATGCGGCGCACGAGGGGGGAGGATCGCACTGTCTCCGCGAAATGCGGCGGGGCTGGTTGCGGCTTCGTAGCGATTTGCGCAGCAACCGCCTTCGACTCCGGCTGCGCTGCAGACTGCGTGGTGGCGGGCATCGAGGCGTTTGCAGACGGAGTACCAGAGCCGCCGATGACGGCGACGACTATGTTGATCTGGATGGTTTCGCCTTCGGCTGCGCGAATTTCAGTGAGTGTGCCATCGACGGGCGAGGGGATTTCGGCGTCGACTTTGTCGGTAGAAATTTCGAAGAGAGGCTCGTCTTTCTGGACGGAGTCGCCGACCTTTTTGAGCCACTTGGTGATGGTGCCTTCAAAAATGGATTCGCCCATTTGAGGCATGACGATTTCGACGCCGGCTGAGGTGGGCCGAGCGGCGGCAACCACTTGCGGCGGAGCCGACTGTGGCTGGGATGGCATGTCTGGAGCAGCGCTGATCGGCGCGCCGTTTTCGGAGAGGACGGCAACGACGGTGTTGATGCCGACTGTGGCGCCTTCAGGGAACTTGATATCGGTGAGGACGCCGGCGATGGGGGAAGGAATTTCGGCGTCGACCTTGTCAGTGGAGATCTCGAAGAGCGGCTCGTCTTTTTCGACGGTTTCGCCGATCTTCTTCAGCCATTTGGTAATGGTGCCTTCAACGATCGACTCGCCCATCTGGGGCATGATGACGGGGGTTGGCATTAATCGTCCACTCGGCTATATGCCGGCTCCTGCCGGATTATAAATTGCGGCACTTGGTGGCTGGCACGCGACTGTCGGTCAAGCTCGAACCGGATGATCGGGATCAGCATGAAGGCGGCGTTCTTGATCGGGGATCTGAAGCGGCGTGTCCTGGGCAGGGAACTTCTTTTTAGCACGAGCGTGGGCGCGGAGAGTGTCGAGATTCTCGGCGGCGAGCACCTGCAGCGAGAAGACATGTCCGAACTGGCTGGCGGCCTGGTGAGCGATGTGCTCCAGAGAGGGAAGGGTTACGCCTTCGGGGATCTCAAGGTTAAGGCTTGTAACTGGCTTGTCAGTGATGCCGCAGGGATTGATGAGCTGAAAGTCACGGAGGTCGGTGGTGACGTTGAAGGCGAAGCCGTGGGAGGTGATTCCGCGGGAGACGTGGATGCCGATGGCGCCGATTTTTCGTTCGCGAGCAGGGCCGGACTGCTGGTCGTGAAGGCCGCACCAAACGCCGGTGAGTCCGGCGATGCGACCGGCACGGACGCCGTAGACTCCGCAGAGGCGGATGAGGGCTTCTTCCATCATGCGGACGAAGTCGACTGGACCGAGGCGGCTGCCGCTGGCGTTCTGAAGGCTGCGGAGATCGAAGATGGGGTAGCCGACCAGTTGTCCTGGGCCGTGGTAGGTGACGTCGCCCCCGCGATTGATTTCGTGCAGGGTGACACCGCGGCTGGCCAGCAGTTCATCAGAGGCAAGGACGTTGGCTCGGCTGGCGTTGCGGCCGAGGGTGAGGACCGGGGGATGCTCGAGCAGAAGGATGGTGTTTTCGATGAGACCATCCAGGCGCAGAGCAGCTACTTCTGCCTGTAGCCGAAGAGCCTCGTCGTAGGTTACGCGCCCGAGATAAAGGTACTCGATCATGGCTGCTTCTATTGTATGGATGCAGCGAGCATCAGCGCTGCGGAGCGGGCTCAAAGATGCCGGCGAAATTTGTGCGCATGCGGAGGAAGACGAGTAGCCAGAGAATGCTGACGATTCCGGCCATCGGAAGGCCGGAGGGAGCCATGGTGATGTGTGTGAGGTCAATGTTTACGATCACCGCGGCCAAAACCGTCAGGGCCAAGGGTACGTAGCGATTGGCGAGGAGCAGGATCGCAGGAACGACCTGGAAGAAGCCGATGGCCACGTCGTAGTGCGAAACCGCGAAGGCTCTGGTGAAATCGGCTAACGGTCCGGGCGGCAGGGGAGGCGTGGGGATGAAATGGAGGAACATGTTGGATCCGAAGACGAGAAATATGAGCCCGAGCAGATAGCGGGCGACGGTTGCAGCAATCTTCACAGGGAACCTCCGTTGAACTAGAAACGGGAAGCCGGTTTGCAGAATGGATGACGGTGCGGGACGGGTCGATTCACAAGCAGGGAAGAAAATTCGGAACGGTGGGGGACTTGCGGTGAGGAACAGACGTTACATGGATGGGGTTACGTTCCCTCATTACTCTTGAATCAGTTGACATAGCCGCGCGGCTGCTTTGATCATCGTTTTATCCCCTCAAGAAATTTTGCGGGATAATGCGCTCTTGAAAAGGACAGAGTTGCGATGAATCGCGGAGCATTTTCGGAACAGTTGAGCGACAGTGAACATCAGGAAGTCATTAAGACGATGGTCGGTGGGTTGATCGCAAAACGCGGCTATCATTCGGTGATCGATGAGCTTGTGGCCGCAGTCTACAATCTTGGCGAAATTTCTCTTGCCGATCCGGAGAACATCGCCAAAATGCGTGATTTCGATATGTGGGCTTTAGCGGTCAGGTCGGCAATTGTGAAGCACGATGAAGAAAACACCTTCGAGAACCGGATTACCGAGGCAGACTTTCGCCTCGCCGGACGGATGGGGATTGCGTTGAACTGACGCCCAGCAACCGGGCGTGGTGGCGTGTTGTTCCGCCACCGTGCAAGCACCGTGTGGTAGCGATCGTTGACAGCTGCATATTCTTCGGCAAGAGGACCTGTAAGCCGAATTCTGTCATGTGCGGTCATTCCTCTAGGCGCGGCGTTACCGCCGACGCTCATCAGCGACCTACCCGGAGGTTTCGGCAGACTCCCCGGAGGGAGTCGAATGAACCGCCTGAACGCATCGGGCCGATGCGCAACGCCGCGTGGTTCACTGGCGACGTTTCCCTCCCTATTTGGTCTTGCTCCGTGTGGGGTTTACCATGCCTCCGGCGTTACCGTCGGAGCGGTGCGCTCTTACCGCACCTTTTCACCCTTACCACTGCGTGGGGCAGCCCTTTGGACGAGTCCATTGAGCAGCGCCCTGTCTCTCGAAAGAGGCAGTACAGAGGCGGTATGTTTTCTGTGGCACTGGCCGTCTACGGGTTTTGAAGCCCGCATCCCGGACGTTATCCGGCACACTGCCCTGTGGAGTTCGGACTTTCCTCCCCCGGATGCACTGCACTTGCGTGCATTGCCCCGGCAGCGACCGCCCGGTCCTCTTGCCAGGGATTAGTGTACCGCGAATTCACAGAGCGGGATTTGAATGCGAGGCCATTAGGATGAACACATGCTACGTGTGAAGTTGCTGGAAGAAGGGGCCCGATTGCCAGTGGTAGCGCATCCGGGCGAGGACTTGGGTTACGACGTGTTCTCGCTGGAGGGTGTGGTGCTGGAGCCCCACCAGGCCGTACGGGTACGCACGGGGATTTCGGTGGAGGCACGGCATCCGGAGACGGGGGTAGCGCTGGGGATGCTGGTACGGGATCGTTCTTCGATGGCTTCGCGGGGGATTGCGACGACGGCGGGCGTTATCGATGCGGGGTACCGGGGCGAGGTGCAAATCCTGATGACGAACCTCGGCATGGAGCCGGTTGAACTGAAAGCGGGCGAGAAGATCGCGCAGATGATCCCTGTGCCGGTATTGACGGGCACGGTGGAAGAGGTGGAGACGCTGGAGGCTTCGGCGAGGCTGGGTAAGGGGTTTGGGAGTTCAGGGCGGTGATAAACACAGGGAACAAGGATCTGGAACGGGCAGATCCGATGAGAGCCCGTTCAGTTGGTCCGAGAGTGTCGAGGTAGGTATGCCGGTTGTCTCGGTGACGAGGTTGCGCGTTCGGTCGTGGCGGTTCATGCCGGCGTTTATTCTCTCGGCGCTTCGCATCGGAAAACAGACGGCAGAGGCAGAAGGCTGCCTTGCGGCGAAGGTGTTTCGAGATCGGCGCAGAGCTTTCTGGACGTGCACCTGCTGGGAGTCCGACGCAGCGATGAAGGCCTTTATGGTGGCCGGTCCGCATGGGGCGGCAATGCGCAAGCTGCTGGAGTGGTGCGATGAAGCTTCCGTGGCGCATTGGACCCAAGAGGATTGCGAATTGCCAACTTGGGATGAGGCGCATCGGCGCATGCTACGGCACGGGCGAGCATCGAAGGTAAATCATCCGTCGGATGCACAGAAGGCATTTCGGATTGATGAGCCCGATGAGAATGCGCGGACGGAGCGGCGCCTGAAATAAGAGCAGACACGAAATGCGGTGGGGAATGATGGCAGGGGGAGGGCGGAACCCTGACGCAAGCAGGTTCTGAGGCCAGGTCCTTCTAGGCGCCGCGGGCGGTCATCTCGTGGATTTGGGCGCGGGCTGGGGCGAGAACCTGTTGGGCGGCGCGCTGACCGGAGCGGATGGCCGCGTGGACGGTGCCCCAATGGCCGGTGAGGTCGGTGTGTTCTCCCGCGAAGTAAAGGGTGTTTTCGACAGGGGTGGCCAGTTCGAGAACGGCATCGAGGGCGCGGACGGGCACGTAGCTGTAGGATCCGCAACTGAAGGGATCCGTTTGCCAGTCGTGGGTTGCGCAGCAGAGGAGTTGTGCTCGCAAGTAATCGAGAGGCAGAGAGAAGATGCGTGCAAGCTCCTGGCAGGCGATATCGCCGACCTGCTCGCGGGTGCATTGATTGAAGGAGGCTGAGCGCGGACCACCGATCCAGCCGGTGAGGGTGCGTGTTTCCCAGGGATGTGCGGTCCACCAGACCGGGGGCATGGCGTTGTGCGCGAAAAGAAAGCTGAGCCTGGGGAGTTTTATGTCGTGGTGTTGTGCCCACCAACGTTCGCGAAAAAGAAGGGTGAAGCGACGGACAGGCCCCATGGCGAGTTGGTTGGCCGCGATGAGCGCGTGCGGGACGGGGTCGAGGATGAGGCCGAGCTGCTGGAGAACGCCGAGAGGGACAGCGATGACCACTTTATTTGCCGAGAGCTGCATGAGTTCTCCGTCATCGCGGGCAAAGACTTGTACGCGGCCGCGCTGCCACTCGATCTTTTCAACAGGACGGGAGAGTTCGATGCGGGCTCCGGCTTCTCGAACTTTTTGGGCGAGGAACCGCGGAAGTCGGTCGTAGCCTTCGCGGATACGAAAGAGTTCTTCGCTGTGAATCTCTTCTTCGGCTCGCTGCTGGACGGCGAGTGAGTGAATCCCAATCTGGCGGTAGTCTGCCGCGTTGAAGCTCTGGACGTAGCTGACAATCTCTTCGCGTTTTTGGGGAGGGAGCTTTTGGAGCGGAGGGTAGTCCGCGAAGGCGAGGTCTGGACCTTTCCAATTCTCCAGGCCTCCGAGGAACTTAAAGATTTCACTCTGCTCATCGCATTTTTTGAGCTTGCCATCTTTGTGGCAGATGTTCGCGCCATCAAGTTCGCAGGTATTGAGGCCGGCTTCGCGAATCAGGTCCCAGAGTTCAGGCGCGCGGCCGTGAATGAACTCGGCTCCGAGTTCGAGGATTTCGCCCTGTTCGCGGAGGGTTCGGATGCGACCGCCGACGCGATCGCGGGCTTCGAGAACGAGAACCTGGCGGCCAGCCTCGGCGAGGCGACGGGCAGCGGTCAGGCCAGCCATGCCGGCACCAATGACCAGAACGCGCTGCTTCTCGGGTTCCATTGAAAATTGGATGCGGCGAAGATCTCAAAATCGTGGGAAATCGTTCATGCACCAAGAAGCTATGGACATCTAACCCCGGATACGCCAAATCACTGGGTTGCGCGCCAGCGGCCCATTTCTCAACCCGAAAGAATTAATTAATTGTGCGAAGAGGAGCGGGAATGAATCGAATCCGCAGAATTTTTCGTCGCTATGTCTTTGCTTTTATTGCAGTAACGTTCTCGGCCGCCGGTTATGCCCAGCAACCTGAGGCGATGCAGCCGGAACCGGATGCTACAACCACTCTGCACCATATCAAGACCGTATTCCTGATTGTCATGGAAAACCACAACTGGACGGGAGCGAAGAGCGGGAACATCAAAGGGAATTCCGAGGCGCCCTACATCAATTACACGCTGCTGCCGATGGCTTCGTACGCAAACGGGTACAAGAATCCTTCAGGGATTCATCCGAGCCTGCCGAACTACCTGTGGCTGGAAGCGGGAACAAGCTTTGGGATCAAGGATGACGGGCCGCCGTCGCAGCACAACCTGACCACACACAACCATCTTGTGAAAATGCTGGAGAACGCCGGAATCTCCTGGCGATCGTATGACGAGAACATCAGCGGGACGAACTGTCCACTGACGAACCAGGGGTCGAAAGATTCGAGCGGCAACCAGCTCTATGCTGTGCACCACGACCCATTTGTGTACTTCAGCGATCAGACGAATGACCGGTCGAGCAAGTCGGCGAATTGCATCTCGCATATACGGCCATTCAGCCAGCTTGCCAACGATCTTTGGGCGAATAAGGTGGCGCGGTACAACTTCATTTCGCCGAATCTTTGCGACGACATGCATGACAGCTGCGGTGGGAACGCAATTGCCCACGGAGATGCATGGTTGAAGAAGACGGTGCCGCTGATCCTGAAGTCCACGGCGTACCGAAGCGGAGGAGTTTTGTTCATCACCTGGGATGAAGCTGCATCGGGAGATGGGCCGATTCCCATGATCGTGCTGTCGCCGTATGGGAAAGGGAATGGGTATCACAATTGGACCTACTACACGCACAGTTCGACGCTGCGGACGATCCAGGAGATTTTCGGGGTGTATCCGCTGATTCGGTATGCGGGATCGGCGACGGATCTGAGGGGAATGTTTTCGGTGTTTCCATAGCGAAGGACGATTCCTTTCAGCAGTGCGCATTACGGAACCGCCGGACTGCGAATCCCGTACATAATGGGGTCGCGGGTCGAGGCTATCGCCGTGTATCCCGCTGAGAAGAAGGAGAACGCGATGCGCAAGTTGGTCGTGGCTTTGATGGCGGGTTCGCTGGTGACCTGGTCGGCAGTTTCAGGGATGGCGCAGAGTCGGAGCGGCAGGAACGGCTCGGGGCAGATCGTGGTGGTGTTGAAGGACGGGCATCGGCAGAGCTTCAATCTGTCGGATGTGGCCCGAATCGAGTTCCCGGGAGGCGGGGTGGTGGCCGATGCCGGACCGACGCCGCCCGGAGCGCCACCGAGAGGACACTTCCTGGGCAAGTGGGAGGTGGGAGACGGAATGGGAAACAAGTTTACGATCACTCTGAATGAGGATGGGAGCGCGTGGCGATCCTTACATAGGATTCACGGCCGTTGGGCGTATGTAAATGGAGAGGCGCGGGTTACGTGGGACGATGGGGCGCTGGACTGCATTCGGCGTGCGGATGGGCAGGACAAGAAGTTTGCCTACGGGGCGGGGAAGAGGTTCACCGACGAGCCAGATAATGTGACGCAGGCGCGCAATACGAGTAAGGGGCCGGTGTAGGAGAAGCAGGGAGTAGGGAATAGGGAGTAGGGAGTAGGGAGTAAAGGGAGTAAAAAGCAGGAGCGGCGGGCAGCGAACGCCTTTGGGGTGCCGGTTTGTGGGGGTTGGGGGCCTGTCCGCAACAGGGGTGGCGGAACCTTGAGTTCCTGGGGTGCGTACCTACTAGTGAGAGGGATATGATCGGCCTATCGGTTTCTGAGGCCGGGGGCCGGGCTTGACCGTCTCTAAAATACCGGGTTGTTTCCAGATGAGATCCGCTCCCACGTTTGGCAGCTGAGGGCTGTCCCTGTCTTTTGGTGAGTGGACGGCTGGCAAAGGCCGGAGCAGAAGCGATTCCGATAACGGAAAGTGAATTCATGAGCATTCTCGAGGCCTTCAAACTGGCGTTTCAATCGTTATGGGGCAACAAAATGCGTTCCATTCTCACGCTAATCGGCGTGGTGATGGGCGTGGCCTCGGTGATCATGGTGCTCACGCTGGTGCAGGGGGCGAAGAAGTACATCTCGACGAAGCTTTCGGGTTACGGGGCGGATGTCTTCACCGTGAATCGGATGTCCAGTGTGATTCTGTCGGCAGATCAGTATTTCAGCTATCAGAAGCGGAAGATACTCCGGATGGAGGACTACGAGGCGATCAAGGACGGGTGCACCGACTGCGACGAGGTGGGAGCGAGCCTGAACAAGTCGACGAATGTGGTGTACAACGGGCACTCGAGCAACAACACCGGCGTGCGCGGGCTGACGGCCTCAATGATGTCGCTGAACAACATCGATATCGCGCTGGGGCGCGGCTTCACTCCGGCTGACGAGGAGCACGCATTTCACAACTGCATCGTGGGCTATGACATCGTCGACAACCTGATCGGGGACGGCGATCCTCTGGGCAAGGAGATCAGGGTCGATGGGATTCCGTTCACGATCATCGGAGTAGGAGACCGTCAGGGCAAGACGCTGGGGCAGTCGCAGGACAACTGGGTTGCGATTCCGATCAGCACCTACCAGCAGATCTTTGGTTACAACGATTCGGTGAACATCTATGCGCGTGCAACGGGTGGGGCGCAGGCTATGACGCAAGCGGAGGATGAGGCTCGGGTGATCATGCGCACGCGGCGGCACCTCGCACCGGGTCAGGCGGATGACTTCGAAATTCAGACCAACGATACGTTTCTGGATATTGCGAACCAGTTGCTGGGCGTGTTTGCGTGGGTCGTGCTGGGGTTGGGTTCGATTGCGCTGGTGGTGGGTGGCGTGGTGATTATGAACATCATGCTGGTGAGCGTGACGGAGCGGACGCGGGAGATTGGCGTGCGGAAGGCACTGGGCGCGAAGCAGCGGGATGTGCTGATGCAATTTTTGATTGAGAGCGCTTCGCTGGCGGGAATCGGCGGGGTGTTTGGGATCTTGATGGGCGTGCTGGTGGGGAAGCTGATCACGGTGTTTGTGGGGTTCCCGACGGCGGTGCCGCTGTGGGCTGTGTTCCTGGGATTGTTTCTGGCCAGTGGAGTGGGAATTTTCTTCGGGGTGTATCCGGCGAGCAAGGCGGCGAGATTGGATCCGGTGGTGGCGTTAAGGGCGGAGATGTAGGAAAGCTAGTTACCAGCTGCCAGTCGCCAGTTACCGGTCCCCAGTTGCAATGAAGTGTTCAAGCGAGGTCGGAGAGATGAAGACACAATGTCGAGGGGCTATCGCGATCTCATGGTTTGGCAGAAGTCGATGCAGTTAGCGGCTTCAATTTACCAAGTGAGCAAACAATTTCCACGTGAAGAAATGTACGGAATAACAAGTCAAATGCGTAGATCAGCTGTGTCAATCGCGAGCAATGTTGCTGAGGGACACGGCAGGCTGAACGCGAAGGAATTTGGGCAGTTTTTGGGGATTGCCCGGGGATCTACTTACGAATTGCAGACACAGCTAGAGCTTGCCAAAGAGCTGCAAATCGGTGGAGCTGATCAGATTGAGCAGTGTTTAGAAATGTCAGAGGAAGTGGGCAGGATGCTTTACTCGCTTATTCGATCATTGCGAGATACGCGATCGCGGCTTAGTCCGAACTGACAACTGGGGACTGGAGACTGGGTTTGGAGGACTATGCGGGGACAACAGGCTGGCGAGTCGGTGAAGATGGCGCTGCAGACGATTCGCACGAACAAGTTGCGGTCGGGGCTCACGATTCTTGGCATCGTAATTGGCGTCACAACGGTGATCACGATTTCGTCGGTAATCAGCGGCCTGAATAACCGCGTGCAGGATTTTGTGACTTCCCTTGGCAGCAATGTTTTCTGGGTATTTCACATGCCCATTATCGGCGTGCGGCCAACGACGGAGATGTTGGCGCGTAAAAAGCTGAACTTCGACGACGTGCTGGCGCTACGGACGCTGCCGCACGTGGTGGCGGCAGATGGTGGCTTTCAGCATGTGAAGTCGCAGTTCCGCGTTGGCGATGTTTCGGTAAGGTACAACGGCAAGAAGATAGCGGGCACGATCCTGCAGGGATCAACGGCGCAGGTTAGCCTGGTTGCGAACCTGACATTGATCCAGGGAAGACTGTGGACGGACGAAGAAGACAAGCGAGCCGAACACGTAGTTGTTCTAGGCCACGACACATGGGACGAATTGTTCGGAGGCCAGAACGCGGTCGGAAAGGAAGTAGCGATCGAGTCGGGACTCTACACAGTGATCGGCGTGTTGGATAAGCAGAAGCAGCCGTTTGGCGGGGGCAAGAATCCGGCGGACAACATGGCCTATTTCCCGCTGGGGACGTTTCACAACCTGCATCCAGAAGACAAGGACATGTGGGTGAGCGTGAAGTACGACGATGCGAAGAATAAGGCGCTGGTGGAAGAAGAGATCCGGGAGATGCTGCGAATCCATCGCAAGGTGAAGGTGGACAAGCCGGATGATTTCGAGATCTTCGGGCCGGATTCGCTGTCGAAGTTGTGGAACCAGCTTACGGGCGGCCTGGTGCTCTTCATGATTGCGGTGTCGAGCGTAGGACTGATGGTAGGCGGCGTGGGCGTGATGAACATCATGCTGGTCAGCGTGACCGAGCGAACGCGGGAGATTGGAGTGCGCAAGGCAATTGGAGCTACCAAGCGAACGCTGCTGGTGCAGTTCACGACAGAGGCGGTTACGCTGTGCGCGGTGGGTGGAGTGATCGGGATCCTGGTGGGAGCGGTGTTGACCTGGATCATTTACTTCCTGCCCATTGGGTTGCCGGCAACGATGTCGACGATGTGGGTGCTGACGGGATTCACAGTGTCGTGCGGGATTGGGCTGGTTTTCGGGATTTATCCGGCTTGGAAGGCAGCGAATCTGGATCCGATTGAGGCGTTGCGCTATGAATAGCGCAACGCCAGGGAATAGGGAATAGGGAGTAGGACATAGGGCCTTTGCGCGGTAGGGCTGACCCTGTAATGTGATTCTCGATGCGGGTTATGGGCGCGCATCGGGCGCATAATGGTTGCCAGACTGCCACAGTAGAAAGAGCCGGCATGTGATGGCACAGGGACAGACGCGGGAATCTGTCAGGATGGCGCTGGATACGCTGCGCACGAACAAGCTGCGCTCGGGGCTGACGATTCTCGGCATTGTCATCGGGGTCACGACGGTGATCACGATCTCATCGGTCATCACCGGATTGAACAATCGCGTAAATGATTTTGTGACCTCGATGGGGTCGAATGTGTTCTGGGTATTTCATATGCCGTTGATCGGCGTGCGGCCGACGACGGAGATGCTTACCCGCAAAAAACTGACACTGGACGAAGTGCTTGCGCTTCGCAACCTGCCGCACGTGGTGGCGACGGATGGCAGTTACAGGCACGTGAATGAGCAGTTTCAAGTTGGC
>Ga0157369_10006270_pt1 | contig 13803 bp, 17 predicted proteins | sample C25metaG_FD_113461 | JGI IMG/M metagenome (GOLD analysis project Ga0157369, IMG submission 113461) | Corn rhizosphere microbial communities from Kellogg Biological Station, Michigan, USA - C2-5 metaG | ecosystem: Host-associated > Plants > Roots > Rhizosphere > Soil | place: USA: Michigan...
AGCGGGACCTGGTCAGGGACGACCCCGCTCAACCTGTCGTACCAGTGGCGGGATTGCGACGCCTCCGGCGCGAACTGCTTCAACATCCCGGGCGCCACGATCTTGGCCTATACGCCGGTGTCGAAGGATCGAGGCGAGACCCTGCGCATCGTCGTCACGGCGAAGAACCGCGCCGGGTCGTCTTCGGCGGCATCGTCGCGGACGACGATCGTCGCGGGCGGAGGTACCGGCTTCAACTTCGGCCACGCAGTGTCGAGCTTCGCGCTGACGTGGCTTCCGGTCATGTTCTTCGCGCTGATGTGCGTGGTCGTCTGGCTGCTGTGGCGAACGGTCAAGTTGATGCCGCGCGTGAAGCCGATGGAGATCACGCCGGGCTCGGCGTCGGCCGTGACCTGGGACGACGTCGCCGGCCTCGACGAGGTGAAGGACGAGCTGCAGGAGATCGTCGACTTCCTGCGCGACCCGAAGCGCTTCGAGTCGCTCGGCGCGCGTGTGCCGAAAGGCGTCCTGCTCCACGGGCCTCCGGGCACCGGGAAGACGCTCGCCGCAAAAGCGGTCGCGAACGCATCGGGCGCGCGCTTCTACGCGCAGAGCGCATCGGCGTTCGTCGAGATGTTCGCGGGGCTCGGCGCGGCGCGCATCCGCAAGCTGTTCGAAGAGGCGCGCAAGAACGCGCCGTCGATCGTGTTCATCGATGAGCTCGATGCCGTCGGCATGGCCCGCAGCGGCCACTCGTTCAACCGCGAGCAGGATCAGACGCTCAACCAGCTGCTCGTCGAGCTCGACGGGTTCGGCCCGCGCGACCAGGTCGTCGTGATGGGCGCATCGAACCGCTTGCAGGACCTCGATCCGGCGCTGCTTCGCCCCGGCCGCTTCGACCGCCAGGTCGTCATCCAACCCCCGGATCTGAAAGGCCGCGAGGCGATCCTCCACGTGCACACGCGCGGCAAGCCGCTCGACGCAGACGTCGACGTGAAGGCGATCGCGCGGCAGACGTCCGGGCTTACCGGCGCCGACCTCGCGAACATCGCGAACGAGGCGGCGATCGGCGCCGGCCGCCGCGGCAGCAAGTGGATCGCCGCCCAGGACTTCGACACGGCGCTCGAGCGCGTGATCGCCGGCTTGCAGCAGCGCCGCGTCGTGACCGACAAGGAGAAGCGGATCCTTGCGTACCACGAAGGCGGTCACGCGCTGCTGTCGCACCTCGTCGGGAGTGCGCCGCAGAAGGCGACGATCATCGCGCGGGGCACCGCCTTGGGGTACGTGCTGCACCTGCCGGAAGAGGAGCGCTACCTCGAGACGAAGGAAGAGCTCGTCGACTGGATGGTCATCGCGCTCGCCGGCCGCGCCGCGGAGGAGCTCGTCTTCGGCCGCGTCACCAACGGCGCCGCCAACGACCTCGAGAAGGTCACGCAGATCGCCCGTTCGATGGTCTTCGAGTGGGGTATGGGCGAATCTGTCACGTCACGCACGTTGCGCGCCGACAACTACGCCCTGTCGGAAGAGACGAAGCGCTTGCGCGACACGGAGCAGGCGACGCTCACCGATCGTGCGTACTCGGAGGCGCTGCGGCTTGTCGCGAAGCACCGCAGCGCGCTCGACCGCGTTGCCGCGGCGCTGCTGGAGCGCGAGACGCTGAGCCGCGACGAGCTCATCGAGCTGTTTGCGGACGTCGAGCACGAGTCGCGCTCGTCCGACTCGGTCGGCGTCGTCCGCGCGCTCGGTACGCAACCGAACCGGTAGCCTCATCGCCGCATGGCGGTGAAGCGAATCGATCACGTCGGCATTGCGGTCGCCGACCTCGATGCGGCGCAGGCGCTCTACGAGCAGCTGTTCGACGCGGTCGCCGTCGGCCGTGACGCGCAACCTGACACGGACGCGGTGATGCTCGCGGTCGGCGACACGCGCATCGAGCTCGTGGCTGCCCGCGGCGCCGATACGCCGGTGGGGAAGTTCCTCGCGAGCCGCGGCCCGGGCATGCATCACATCGCGTTCGAGGTCGACGACGTGGCCGCCGAGCTCGGCCGGCTGGCCAGCGCGGGACTCGAGCTGGTCGACGAGCAGCCGCGCCCGGGCCTCTTCGGGCACACGGTCGCGTTCGTTCACCCGCGCTCAGTCGGCAGCGTCCTGGCAGAGTTGGTGGCCCATGGCAGCGAATGACCGCGTCCGCCTCGAGATCGCATTCGAGGGAACCCAGGTGCTGAACGTCTACGTTCCCGGCGCGACTGCCGAGGACATCGACCGGGCGCTCGCCGGCCCTGACTCGACCAGCCTCAGCTTCGAGGCGGAAGATGGCCGCTACACGATCGCCATCCAGAAGGTGGTCTTCGTCAAGCGGTTCGCGCGCGAGAGCCGCGTCGGCTTCGGTGCCGACGGTTAGCTTCGCGTTGCCTGGGGCACCACTTTTCGCGTGAGTGCGGCTGCACCGAGCCGGAAAGAGAGCGAGACCCAGCACGTCAGGACGCTGGTGGATCGCGCCCAGAAGGGCGATCGCGACGCGCTCGAAGAGCTGTACCTAATCCATTTCGACCGCATCTACAGCTATCTGCACGTCAGCGTCGGCAACCGCCACGACGCCGAGGACCTGACGACGCAGACGTTCCTGAAGATGCTCGAGTCGATCGGGAAGTTCCGCTGGCAGTCGGCGCCGTTCTCGGCGTGGCTCTTCCGGATCGCGCACAACCTGGCGATGGACCACTTCCGCGCCTCCCGCCGCTGGCAGCCGGAGGAGGAGGTTCCCGAGCCGGAGCCCGACGAGTCGACGTCGGCGGAAGCGGACGCGCTGCAGTCAATCGGCCGCAAGTCGATGATGGAGCTGATCGAGGACCTGTCGCCCGAGCAGCAGCAGGTGCTGACACTGAAGTTCCTCTTCAACTTCGCGAACGCGGAGGCGGCGACGATCCTCGGCAAGAGCGAAGGCGCGATCAAGTCGCTGCAGCACCGGGCGCTCGCGTCGCTGCAGAAGCAGATCGAGAAGCAGAAGAAAGACGCGGCCTAGCTAGTCTGGCTGCGTGGCTCTCGAGGTCGGCATCGTCGGCCCGTCCGGCAGCGGGAAGACGTCGCTCTTCACGGCGCTGACGCGGACGGGTGGCGGCGAATACGGAAAGACGAACGTCGGAATGGCGCCGATCGCCGACGAGCGCCTCGACGCGCTCGCCGAGGTTGTCTCCGCGCGCAAGATCACACCGGCGACGATCCGCGTCCAGGACATCCCCGGCTCTGCTGCGTTCGGCGAGCTCCGGCAGGTCGACGCGCTGCTGGTGGTCGTGCGCGAGGCCGACGATCTCGAGAACTTCAAGCTCGAGCTGCTCGTCGCCGACCGCGACCACGTCGAGAAGCGGGTCGAGCGCGTCGAGAAGCAGGCGAAGTCGGGCGATGCGAAGCTGCGCGCCGAGGTCGAGGAGCTGAAGAAGATCCTCGCGCACGTCGACGCCGGCCACACGCTTGCCGACTATCCGGGCGAGCTTCCCGCCGGCCTGGAGCCGCTGACGACGAAGCCGCTGATCGCAATCGAGAACGGGCCGGGCGGCATCGACTTGAAGCTCGAGGCCGAGCTCGCGGAGCTGCCGGAGGAGGAGGCGGCTGCGTTCCGCGACGGCGGCACGTCGGCGCTCGACGACATTGCCGCGCGCCTGCGCGACGCGCTCGACCTGATCACGTTCTTCACCGCCGGCGAGAAAGAGACCCGCGCCTGGACGCTGCGCCGCGGTCAGACGGCGCTCGACGCCGCCGAGTCGATCCACTCCGACATCGCGCGCGGGTTCATCCGCTGCGAGGTGATCGACTGGCGCGACCTCGTCGAGCTGCGCTCGCACGCGGAGGCCGCGAAGCAGGCGAAGCAGCGGCTCGAAGGCAAGACGTACGTCATCCAGGACGGCGATGTCCTGAACATCCGCTTCAACGTCTGACACGGAGCACGCACGCCCGACGCCGACTATTGAAATTCCGGCGCCCGCGTGCCATGAATCGTGTCCGAAGGACTTCAAGGGAGGGGCAGGGTGTCTGATTACGTGGCTGGAGAGCCGCCCGCGGCGCAAGAGACGGGGGGCGCGGTTGAGCTGGCGTCTGGAGCAGGGCTCGCGCCAGTTGATGCGGGACTACCGACGGTGAGCGCTTCAGCAAATGTTGTGTTGAACCAGAACATCGTCGTTGCACACCGGAAAACGGGGTCCAACTTCTTTGTTCGAGCGATCTGGTACCTGTTCGTTGGTTGGTGGCTAACGGGCCTCGCAATCGGCTTCGCGTGGCTTTGCGCGCTATCCGTCGTGTTGCTTCCAATCGCCTATCTGGTTGTGAACCGAATCCCGACGTTGCTGACCCTGCGTCCGAGGTCGATTCAGACGGACGTCGCAGTAGATCTCGACGGGACTGTGCGCATCACGACTGGCGGAGCGCTGCAGAGGCCGTTGTGGCAGAGGGCCATGTGGTTCGTGTTTGTTGGGTGGTGGGCTTGCGGTCTAGCGATGTTCGTCGCGTACGCCCTGTGCCTGACGCTGCTCGGTCTGCCCGCGGGGCTGATGATCTTTAACCGTGTGCCGGCTGTGATGACGCTTCAGCGCAACTAGAGAGACCCGGGTGCCTGGCACCAAAGGTGCCAGGCACCTCTTGCTCACCCCGCGATCAACACGACGCCTGCAAGCGTCAGCACGATGCCGACCTGCTGCACGCGCGCGATCCGCTCGTGCAGCACGCGCGCCGCGAGCAGCACCGTCACCACCGGATAGAGCGACGCGAGCACCGACGTAAGGCTGATCAGCCCGTGTCCCGCGGATGCGGCGAAGAGCACGTTGCCGAGCATGTCGCCGAGACCGACTCCTGCCACGATCAGCAGCGCTTTCCGCGGGAGTCGCAGCTCTGGGCGCCGCACGGCCCACGCGGACGCGACGACGAGCAACGCAGTCGCGCGGAAGATCAGCGACGCGAACCAGAAGTCCGCCTTCCCCGCGGCGTGCATCGGCGGGAAGTAGAAGCCAAAGCCGATCGCGGCGAGCAGTGCGAGCCCGACGCCGGCGGCAAGTCTCGCCGCGCCGGACTGGTGCTCGAGCGATGCGAGCGCGACGCCGACGATCGCGCACGCGATGCCGGCGATCTGCGCTGTCGACGGGTTGTCGCCGGTCGCGATGCCGAACACGACGGGAATCACAGCGGACGCACCTGCGATCGGCGCGATCACCGTCATCGCGCCCACCGCCATCCCGCGGTAGTACGCGTAGAGGCCGAGCGTTCCCGACAGCGCCGCGGGCACCGCGTAGAAGAACGCCCAGTGCGATGGTGTCGCGCCGCGAATCGCCACGGCGACCGCGATGCCGAGCAGGCCGAAGACCTGCGCCCAGAGCATGACGCGGATTGCGCCCCACGTCCGGCCCCACAACGGCCCGACGAAATCGGCCACGCCCCACGCGAGGGACGCGCCCAGGGCCAATAGGAGCGCGGTCAATCGACGCGGCGCGTCGCGGCGATCGCGTCGAGCTGGTTCGCGTGGTAGAGCACGGCCGCTTCGGCTGTGCGCGCGGCGCGTGCTTCGTGGTGCACGGCGACGCAGTGGAGAAGTTCCGCAAGCTGCGCCGGCGCGAGGCCCTGCGCCCGCTCTTCGATCAGCCGCAGACCCAGGTGCACGTGACCGAGTAGCCGCCCCTCGTCGGTCGGGGCGTACGCGGGCGCCGGGCCGAGCTCGAGCGTGCGCCCGACGTCGTGCACGAGCGCCGCGGCGAGCACCAGGTCGGGCCGCAGGCGGGGATGGAGCTGCGCCGTCTCGCGGCACAGCGTCGCGACGCCGACGGTGTGCTCGAGCAGCCCGCCGGCATATGAGTGGTGGTCGTCGCTCGCGGGGTACTCGGCGAAGTCGCGGTCGTTGAGCACCGCTTGCACGGTTGACGAGAGGCCGGGATGCGCGATCTCGGCGACGAGGAACTCGAGGAAGCCGGCCGCCTCTTCCGGGTCGCGGCGCGCGCGCGGCGTCAGCGACGCCGGATCGACGTCTGCCGCTTCGACCGACCGTACGTCGAGCTGCAGCCGGTCGCGGAACTTCTCGACCCGGCCGAGCACGCGCACGGCGTCCCCTTCCGAGAACCGCCCGTCGAGCAGCTCGACGTCGTTCCAGACGCGCGCCTCGATGCTCCCGGTCGGGTCAACGAGCTCGAGTGCCAGGTACGGCGCGCCCGACCGCGTGCGCAGCTTGCGCTTCGTCTTGACGGCGTAGACGGCCTCGACGACGCGATCTTCGGCAAGCTCGGCGATCGTCATGGATCCATCCTACGGCCGCACCCAGATGCGGAAGCCGTCCTCGTCCCGGCTCTCGGCGATCTCGTCCAGGACCGCCGCGCACTCCGTCGGCCGCCAGCCGACGACACCCCGCAGGTCGGCTGCGGTCAGCTCGCCGGCGTTCCGCAGGATCGTCTCGGCCAGCTCGCGGCGCCCTTGTTCGCGGGAAGGAAGCTTCTTCGGGAGCTTCCACTTGCGCGCTACGAGGTCGTGAGCGAGCGTGCCCCAGGAGCCGTCCTGCTCGACCAGGTGCGAGTTCGTGAGGACGAGCTTGCGGTGCAGCTGCACGATGGCGCGGTCGACCTCCTTCTTCGTCAGGCCGGTGACATCGCGTACCTGGCGGGTTGTGAGCGGGCCGAGGTCGCGGATCGCGTCAGCGACGGGATCGTCGCCGGGCTCGCCGTTCGCCGCGACCAGGGCGGGCAGCAGCCTAGGTGTGACGCACGTCGCCATCCGGGCGAGATGCTTGCCGACGCACGCCAGGCCCTGACCGGACAGGTCGTCCTTCGCGCCCCACAGGAACGACATCCCGTCCGCCCACGCGACGAACTTGCCGTCGGCATCGCGGATCGACGTCGGACCGCCGTGCACCTGGTCCCACAGCGACGGCATAGTGACGTCGGCCTTCGGGAAGAGCAGCGCGGCGCCGACCTCGTCGATCCAGCGCGCTGCCTGCGCGAGAGTGCGAATCACCCGACTAGTCTGCAGGAGTGCCGACCGTCCGCCCCTTCCGAGCGCTCCGGTACGGGGCGCCGGCGCTCGACAAGCTGGTCGCGCCGCCCTACGACGTCATCTCCGACGAGCAGCGCCTCGACTACCTGGCGCGCGACCCGCACAACGTCGTCCACCTGACGCTGCCCGACTCGCCGGAGCAGGCCGCCGCGGACTTCGCCGCGTGGCGCGCGGACGGCACGTTCGTCGAGGACGAGCCCGCGTTCTGGTGGGTGGCGCAGGACTACGTCGGCCCGGACGGCGTCTCGCGCACGCGCGAGGGCTTCGCCGCGTCGATCGAGGTCAAGCCGTACTCGGCCGGCGAGGTGCTGCCGCACGAGCGCACGCATGCCGGGCCGAAGGAGGGGCGCCTGCGCCTGCTGCGCGCGACGCGGACGCAGCTCGAGCCGATCTTCCTCTTCTACGACGCGGAGCCGCCGGTGTCGCGGCCGGACGGCGAGCCCGACCTGGACGTCGAGGAGGGCGGCGTGCGCACGCGGCTGTGGCGCATCCCGGCGACCGCCCCGGTCGAGATCGACACGCCGTTGCTGATCGCCGACGGTCACCATCGCTACGAGACCGCAGTCGCGTTTCGCGAGGAAGACGCTTCCGCGACGCACATGCTCGGCGTTCTCGTGTCGTCGCGCGCGCCGGGGCTCGAGATCTTCCCCACGCACCGGCTCGTGCAGGCGGTCGGCGACGTGCCCGGTGAGGCAGTCGACGCGCCCGGCGACGGCGTGACGCTCTACCGGGCCGGCAAGTACGTGCGCGTCGAGACCGACGACGACTTCGGCCCGCGCGTCGTCGAGTCGTTCCATCCGGAGGGCGTGTCGTACACGGCGTACGCCGACGAGGCGATCGCAGCCGTCGACCGTGGAGACGCGGCGGCAGCGTTCCTGCTGCAGCCGGTCACGGTCGAGCAGGTCGGCCGCTTCGCGCACGCGGGCGAGGTCATGCCGCAGAAGTCGACGTTCTTCTACCCCAAGCTGACATCGGGTCTTCTCTTTCACCCGATTGGCTGAGCGTTTGTCGCGCGGCGCGCGACGACGTCGACGCCGTTCTGGCGCGCGTTCAGGGGCGTGAGCGCGAGCGTGTCGTCGGGCACGGCGAGGGTGGCGACGACACGACGTTGATCGACGCCGAAGCGGAGCAGGCGATCCTGCCGCACTTCGCCGGCAACAAGATCGTCAGCGAAGAGATCGGCATTCACGGCGAGGGCGATTTCACGATCGTCGTCGACCCGATCGATGGCTCGCTGAACGCGAAGCGCGGCATTCCGTTCTTCTCGATCTCGATCGCCGTCGCCGAGGGCGACACGATGGACGACGTCGTCTTCGGGTACGTCTTCGACTTCGGGTCGCGTGAGGAGTGGACGGCGACCCGCGGCGGCGGCGCGTTCCTGAACGGCGAGCCGCTGCGCGAGAAGCCGAAGAACGAGATCGAAATCCTCGCGTTCGAGGCGACGACGACGCAGTACGTTGCCGACAAGGCGCACGCGATGCTCGGCGTTGCGCATCGCCTGCGGCTGATGGGGTCGCTCGCGATCTCGCTGTGCCATCTCGCCGCAGGGCGGATCGACGGCGTCGTCTCACTGAAACCGGCGCGGTCGGTGGACATCGCCGCCGGCCAGCTGCTGGTGCTTGAGCAAGGGCTCGCGATCGAACTGGCGGACGCGCCCGGCTTCGGCGCCGCACCGCTCGATCTCGAGGGACGTTCACGTGTCGCGGCTGCGGGTACGCCCGAGCTGTGCACGAAGCTGGCGAACGCGCTCACGCGCTGAGGATCGGCTGCTCGGGCTGGAATTACGCCCACTGGCGCAACGGCGTCTTCTACCCGCCGCGGCTCGCCGCCCGTGAGTGGCTGCGCTTCTACGCAGAGCGCTTCGACACTGTCGAGCTGAACACGTCCTTCTACCGGCTGCCGCGCCGCACTTCCGCAGAGCGCTGGGCGGCCGAGACGCCGGACGACTTCGTGTTCGCGGTGAAGGTCAGCCGCTACATCACGCACATCAAGCGGCTGCAGGACGTGGCCGAGCACCTGCCGCTGCTGTACGAGCGAATCGAGCCGCTGCGGCCGAAGCTCGGACCGCTGCTGTGGCAGCTGCCGCCGACGTTCAAGGCCGACCTCGACCGGCTGGCGGCCGCGCTCGACCAGCTACCGCGCGGTGAAAGGCACGCGTTCGAGTTCCGGCATCCGTCGTGGTTCACGGAGGAGACGTACACGCTGCTGCGTGAGCACGAGGCCGCACTCGTGATCGTCGACACGGAGCACGCCGAGTTGACGGCACCGTTTACGTACGTCCGCTTCCATCACGGCGTGCGCGGCCGGAACGGCAACTACTCACACCGCGAGCTCGACGAGTGGGCCGAGCGCTTGCAGCGGTGGAGCGCAGAGGTGGACGTCTTTGCCTACTTCAACAACGACTGGGAGGGGTTCGCGATCGAGAACGCGCGCTACCTGCAGAAGGCGCTTACGCCCGCTCGAGCACGATGACCGGGATCTCGCGGATCCCCGCGGTCTTCTGCTCGTACTCGGCGAAGCCCGGCCAGGCGTGCTTCTGACGCTCCCAGATGCGCTCGCGCTCCTCGCCCTGCGCGACCCGTGCCCGGACGGGGAACGAGTCCGTCCCGATCTCGACGGTCGCGTCGGGGTTCGCGACGAGGTTGAAGTACCAGTCGGGGGTCTTCGGCGCGCCTCCCGCCGACGCGAAGATCGCGAGGCTGCCGTCGTCCTGCGGCTGGTAGGCGAGCGGGTTGACGCGCTCGGCGCCGCTCTTGGCCCCTTTGTGGTGCAGCAGCAGGAGCGTCTTCCCTTCGAAGAAGCCGCCCACGCGGCCTTCGTTGGCCCGGAACTCGTCGATGATCGCTTGATTCGGGTCGGCCACGACACTGACGATACCCTCCAGGCATGGCCAGCCGCGACGATGTACTGACCGCGCTCGGCAAGGTCATCGACCCCGAGCTGCGGAAGCCTGTGACCGAGCTCGACATGGTCCGGGACATCGAGATCGACGACGGTGAGGTCTCCGTGACGATCGCCCTGACCGTTGCCGGATGCCCGCTTCGGTCGAGCTTCGAGGACCAGGTGCGCGAGCACGTTGCTTCGCTGCCGGGCGTCGACTCCGTCGGCCTCACCTTTGACGTGATGACCCCCGAGGAGCGCACAGCGCTGAGCGCGAAGCTGCGCGGGCCGGTCGAGGACAAGGGGATCAAGCTGCCGGCGACGACGCGGGTGCTCGCAGTCGCGTCCGGCAAGGGCGGCGTCGGCAAGTCGTCGATCACCGCGAACATCGCGGCTGCGCTCGCTCTCCAGGGACATGAGGTCGGGATTCTCGACGCAGACATCTACGGCCACTCGATCCCGCACATGCTTGGCATCGACCAGAAGCCGGTCGTTGTCGACAAGCTGATCGTCCCGCCGGTCGCGCACGGCCTGAGGCTAATGTCGATCGGGTTCTTCCTCGACGACAACCAGCCGGTGATGTGGCGCGGGCCGATGCTGCATCGCGCGTTCGAGCAGTTCCTGCAGGACGTGCACTGGGGCGACATCGACGTGCTCGTCGTCGACATGCCGCCCGGCACCGGCGACGTGTCGATCTCGCTCGGCCAGCTGCTGCCGCGCGCGGAGACGGTCGTCGTGACGACGCCGCAGCCGCTTGCGCAAGAGGTTGCGTCGCGCGCCGCGGTGATGGCGCAGAAGACGGGACTGCGCTTGGTCGGCGTCGTCGAGAACATGACTTCGGATGTGTTCGGCAGCGGCGGTGGCGAGTCGCTCGCAGCCGAGCTCGACGTGCCGCTGCTCGGAACGGTGCCGCTCGACGCGCAGCTGCGCGAAGCGGGCGACAACGGCGTGCCGCTCGTCATCGCCGACCCCGACTCGCCGACCGCGCAGGCGATCACCGCGATCGCAGAGACGATCGACGCAAGTCGCGTCGGCGGCTTCACGCGCACGCTGCCGCTCGTTGGTTAAGACCGCGGCATTCTTCGATCTCGACCGAACGCTGATCCGGCGCGCCTCGGTGCTCGCACTCGCCGGCACGTTCCGCGAGCGCGGCGTCATCTCGCGCTGGGACCTGCTGAAGGCGGCCGTCTGGCAGTTGATATTCACTGCGCGCGGCGCCGATGCCGATGCGGTGCGCCGTGCCGCCGAGGACGGCATGCGCTTCCTCAAGGGCTACTCCGTCGAAGAGATGCGCGAGCTCGTCGGCGACTCGATGGAGCCGGTGCTGCGCCCGCTCGTCTACGAGGAGCCGCTGCACCTCCTGCAGCAGCATCGCGACCGCGGCGAGTGCTGCTACATCGTGTCGGCCACGCTCCAGGAGATCGTCGACCACATCGCGACCGACCTCGGCTTCGACGGCGCCGTCGGCTCGACGTGCGAGATCGTCGACGGTGTCTACACCGGAAGGTCGCTGCGCGGCGTGCACGGCGAGGGGAAAGTCGTCGCGTTGCACGAGCTCGCCGCCGCGCACGACCTCGACCTCGCCGAGTCGACTGCGTACTCGGACTCCCACACGGACGTGCCGTTCCTCGAGGCGGTCGGGCATCCGGTCGCGGTGAACCCCGACAAGAAGCTCCGGCGAATCGCCGCGCGACGCGGCTGGCCCGTGCTCGAGTTCACACAGCATGGAACCTGAGCAGCGGCTCGCGGCGCTCGGCTTCGACGAGAACGACGCGGCGATCCTCGCTGCGCACTTCCGCTGGGCGGAGGAGAAGGGCGAGACCGGCCATGGCTACTCGCGCATCGACTGGCTCGAGACGTGGGAAGAGCTGCCGCACGGCACACCGAAGCGCCTCGCCGCTGACCGCTGGGACGGCGAAGGCGCCCTCGGGTACCTGACCCTGCACGCGGCGGTTCAGGACCAGCTCGCGTCCCCGCCCGAGCATGCGCGGGTTGTCGTCTGCTCGCACACGTTCCCGACCGGCGCGCTCGGCTACTGGGTGCGCCTGCTCGCGGAGGGCGGCCTCGTCGGGCTGCTCACGGCCACGTCGCCGCGGCGCCTCGCATCGCCTGACGGCGGCCCGCCGCTCGCGGGCACGAACCCGCTTGCGATCGGCATCCCCTCGTCGGACGGCGCCCCGGTCGTCGCCGACGTCTCGATGGGCGCGGTCACGCACGGCGCGGTGCTCGCGGGCCTTGCGCAGCCCGAGGAGCTTGTCCCGTTCGGCGGGCCCCAGGCGTACAAGGCGTTCGCGCTCGCCGTCGGCTTGCAGCTGTTCGTCGACGCGCTGATCGGTGACGGCTTCGGTGCGGTGCTGGTCGTCGCGCGGCCGGAGGCCGACCCGGTGCCCGCGCTGCGCGAGCTCGCCGGCGGCGTCAGGCTGCCGGGAAGCCCTGCTCGTTCCTGATCGCGGCGAAGTCCGAGTCCGTCTGCGCGTACTTCGCCCACCTCGGCTCGCGCGCGACGGCCTGCTGGAGGTGGAGCAGCGCGTCGAGCGAGCGTCCCGCGCGGCACTCCATGCACGCGAGGTTGTAGAGCAGCGCGGGATTGCCGGGCAGCTCTGCGAGGCCTTCTTCGTGAATGCGGATCGCTTCGTCCCAGTCCTCGGCCTGCGCGAACGGTGACGCGGCGAACCACGTTTCCCACGCGGAGACCTCGAATGCCTCGCCCGGCTTGCCGCCGAACGCGATGACCGCTGCGTCGTCCGTCAGCGCAACCGCGCCGCGCCTGAGCGACGGGTCGCTGACGTAGATCAGCTGACCCTGCCGCAACTCGTGCTCGTCGTTGCCGACGGTGAACTTCACGCGTCCGCGCAGCACGAGGTAGATCTCGCGATGCTCGAGTTGCTTCTCCGAGTGCTCCTCGACGACCTGCTTCGTCGCGCCGGGTGTGTAGACGTTGACGCCGAAGGCGCGGATGTCGAACCGGCGGCGCACCGGACGCCAGACGAATCCGTCCGACATCTCGATCGCGTCGAGCTCGTCGATGTGCGCGACGTTCACGGTACGACCTTCTTCCAGCGCGGGTCGTCGTGCAGCGAGTCGAGGTCGGAGTCGCCGGGAGCATGCCGGCGCACAGCCTGCGTGTCCATCTGCAACGCGCGTTGGAGATACGCGAACGCCTCGTCGCGATTGCCGGCGAGCGCCTCGAAGCAGGCGGCGTTGTACAGCGGCCCCCAGTGATTGGGGTGCATGTCGATCATCTCCTGAACCGCGGCGCGGGATTCCTCGTGCCGCCCTTCGCGGCGGTAGTGGTCGGCGACGACGAAGCTCGTCCAGCCCTGCGGCTCGTACGCCTTGCCGACCGTCGCGCCGATCGCGACGATGACCGTGCCCGGCGCCTCCGAAACGGCGACGCGGTTCTCACCGGGCTCGAGGTGGAACAGCGTGCCCGCGGGCGCGTCGAGCTCGCGGCCGTCGACGGTGAAGCGCGCGTGCCCCTTGACGACGACGTACAGCTCCTCGTTGTCGCTGTTCTCCTCGTGCTCGGGGACGAGACCTTCGCCCGGATCACCGATCCAGCCGTTGATGCCTGCGACGCGGTAGTCGAGCGCGCGCTGGATCGGCAGCAGCTTCTGCCCGTTGCGCTGGTGGAACGGGAACGACTCGAGCGTGGTGAGGTCGAGGATCTGGTAGCCGTCGCTCACCGGGAGCGCAGCTCCTCGAGCACGACGGGGTCGATGCGCTCGACGCCGTCCACGCGCTCTTCGAGATTCTCGGTTCCGGCCCACGCGCTGAACATCGAGTCGAGGCTACCTTCGTAGCCCAGCCCGGCGAGCCGCTCTTCGAGCTCCGCGCGCAGATGGTCGTCCACCTCGATCCAGTCGTCTCTCGGCGTCACGCCGAACAGCGAGACGTGCAGGTCGTAGAGGCGGCGGAGCTCTGGGATCG
>Ga0157369_10006275_pt1 | contig 13800 bp, 12 predicted proteins | sample C25metaG_FD_113461 | JGI IMG/M metagenome (GOLD analysis project Ga0157369, IMG submission 113461) | Corn rhizosphere microbial communities from Kellogg Biological Station, Michigan, USA - C2-5 metaG | ecosystem: Host-associated > Plants > Roots > Rhizosphere > Soil | place: USA: Michigan...
GCAGAAATCGCGTCACGAGGATGAGGCTGCTCGCAAGAGCGCACCAGAAGGTAACTTCCAGCGGTGAACTGTTCCTGAGAGCGCTCGCTATTGAAAACGACTTGTCGCGCCGGCTCCTGAAGGAACCAGGGAGCAAAACGCTACTAAGAGAAAAACACAAACACGAGAGGCTGATATCTCAACTGGCGCGGGAATATAAGAACGCTATCGGCGAGTACCTGGCGGTGATTCGCGCTGTTTCGAGCTATTAACGCCGCCGGGTTGCGCATTCACGGCGCTGTTTTCTTCACGCTTCCGGGTGGACCAGTAGAGTTTCATCCGTTCAGATACGGCTCGTCGCTCGGCCAGCGTCATGAATTTTCGTCCGCGGCGGCGCGGCTCCGGCTGAGTGATACCGGGATTCGATGGCGCTTTGTACCCGCGCCGCTCGAGGCTAACGCGCTCGAATGATTCCAGCAGTTCGATCGCGCGATCGAGGTCCTTTTTCTGCATCTGTAATTCCCGAATCATCTGGTCGATACGCATGACTCTCCGAACCCGCGAAACGTATTTCGATATTTCGCGCCGGTTCCAATATTCGTTCCGCTCAATGAGGCATAAGCCAAGCCTGGAGCGAATGAAGATTACATGAAGGGTATTTTCTCAGCAGATGCGCGATAAAGAGCGGCTTACCGGCAAAGATCGTGAACATTCGCACGCGGGAAATTGTCCTGGCTCGAAGTGAGCCGAGGGCCTGATAATCTGACATGCCACAGCCGCGAACCTTGATGGCTGGGTATTTATCGACATCATTGGCGTGCGCCCCAGAACAATTCATCCGCATTCCATAGCACATATGGGAGGAGCACTGCAGGCTTGAAGTTTCTGAGACCGGCTTTTGATCCGGCAAGAACATCCGGGCTTACCACAGGGATGATCGGCAGATTCACGGCAACAAGCTCCTGGACGCGATCATAGAGGCGCTTGCGTTCCCGTGGATCGTTTGAACTCATCTGGGCGGTCATAAGCCGGTCGATCTCGATCTGCCACAGCGGCGGAGGCGCCGTTGGGCGAACCTCCCAGAAATGCGCGCTGGCGCCCGAGGGCCAGAGGCTCATTTCAGAACCGGGATCTGCATCCCCGGTTGCAAGGCCAATCAGACATGCGTCGTAATCCAGCGTTGTTGTAATGCGACTGAGCATGGTCCGGAGTTCCAGCGTGACAATGTGGACGTCGATCCCGATTTCTTCCAGATCCTGCTGAATCACGGTCAGCATCTGTACGCGCTCACTATTGTTCACAGGGGTAATGATGGAAAATTCAACTGGTCTGCCGGAGGAATCGATCAGTTTATGGGCCTGATTCCAGGAAAAGCCGGCGGAAGCCAGCAGTGTACGGGCTTTTCCAACCGAGCGCGGCGATGAAACCACATTTGCGCTCCTCCAAAGCTTGCTGCCAGGCGTGACCTGGCTCCAGATTGCCGTCGCGCGTCCCGCATACACGAGGCGGACAATGGCCTCGCGGTCGATTGCGCTCGATATGGCCTGGCGGAATCGTACGTCACGGAACCAGGCCTGTTTGCTCTCTATATGCCTGAGATTTTTGGTCGAAAGATCATTGAGGTTGAAAAAGAGAAAATTGTATTCGAGACTCGGGCCCGCATCGATCAGAATTTCTGATGGATTCCTGCGTTGCGCCAGGGCGTCAAAATTCCGCGCGCTCAGCCGGCTGACGACGTCGGCTCCTCCATTCTCAAACCGAAGAACTTCAGCGTCTTCACTCCCCGTGTACTCCAAAATAACCTTGTTGACGTATGGAAGGCGTTGTCCCCTGGCATCCTGCTTCCAGTAATAAGGATTCCTTTCAAGCACGAGCCGCTGGCCCGGTACATATTCCCTGAACCGGAAAGGCCCAAGACCGGCGATGGCAGCCGGCGCCACCTTCAAATCCCAGCTATCGTTTAACTTACCCTCAGTGTACGGTCTTAGCAGAAGATGACGGGGCAGGATGTAAACACTGTCGAAGACGCGTTCGCCGGGGCCGTAAGGCTGCGCGAACTCAAAAAGTACGGTATCGGAATCTACTTTACGAACCAGGACTGGCTTGCCGGCAATCGTGAGGAGATCACGCTGCGGCGCATCGACTTTGGGATCGAGGTAGACCTGAAAAGTAAATAACACGTCTTCTGCACTGAACGGATAGCCGTCCGAAAATTTCACCCCTTGCCGCAGGTGCACGACATAACGCCTGCCGTCGCTCGAAACATCCACCGAACGCGCCAGCGCAGGTTCGGTCTGTTGAGAGTAGCGATTGATGTGGATGAGGTCCGCCATTAATAAGCCGATGACCTCCCGCGAGACATTCTCAACCGCCATGACGGGATTGAGCGTCTTTGGTTCTGAGCGCTCAGCAACCACCAGGTCTCCGCCATACTTACCCGGCGCAGCAGACGTCACCAGGTATTCTTCAGCCGGGACCCTGTACACAACACAGCCCAACGCAAGGAACACCACAACTGACAAGCGCAGAAATAGCTTCACAGGCGCCTTTGCTGAAACTCTGTGGGCAAGCGAGGAATTCATAGTGGAACAACTCCGCGGCGGCCGGCAAGCGCGTCGGCAATGGTGAAACAGCAAAGTGCAACCACAGCGGGCGCGATGCCGGGCAGGAGCATCCACCACGAAGAAGTCAGTACGTGATAGTGCTGCACTCCTGCCAGCATGTTGCCCCAGCTGGGTACCGGCTCGTCTATCCCGAGACCAAGGAATGACAAGGTGACTTCGGCCATGATGTACTGCGGCGCCAGCAAGGCCATCTGCGTCAGGAGAACGGGAGCGGCGTCCGGCAAAATGTGGGTGCGAAGAAGATAGGGGCCGGACGCCCCGAACGTACGCGCCGCAAGCACATAACCACGCTCCCGCAATGAAAGCGCCAGGCCACGAATCAGGCGGGCGGGGCGCGCCCAGCCGAGGATCCCCACAACGGAGATGAGGATCAGATAAGCCATTGAGGAAGGCGCGTCCAGCGGCAGAAAGGCCCGCCCCGCCAGCAAAAGATACAACCATGGCAGAGCCAGCGAAATCTCACTCATTCTCATGATCAAGTCATCCAGCCATCCGCCGTAATACCCCGCCATGCCTCCCAGCACAGTACCAAGCGCCAGGGAAAGAATCGCGGCCAGCCATCCTGCGGTAAGCGATATCCGACTACCAGCCAGTAACCGCGAGAACTGGTCCCGGCCAAAGCCATCGGTTCCCAGCAGGAATAATACGCCGGGCGCGTCTACTCCGAAAAGATGGCGACTCGACGGAAACAGCCCGGCAAACCGGTACGAAGCCCCGCGAACAAAAAACCGAAGAGGATACATTCGCGATTCATCCGCGCCATTCGTTCCATACACGAAGGGGCGCCAGTGGAAATGAGCATGGCGATCGAGCCAGTGAACCGAAGTGGGCGGCGCCCAGGCGAATTCCCGTTGCTGCGCGGCGAAAGAATAGGGAGCTGCGAAATTGGCGACGAGCGCCAGTCCATGGATTGATGCCAGCACGCCGCAGGCAATTGCCGACTTGCCTCGAATCATCTCTCAACACGAATCCGCGGATCAGTTGCATAAAGCAGCAGGTCCGCAATCAGATTGCCTGTAATCAGAAACAACGCTGAAACCAGAGTTGCGCCGATTACCACGTGAACGTCCCGGCTGAAAATCGATTCGAGCAGGAGCGATCCCAGTCCCGGCCACCCCATGATCACTTCCACCAGCAGAGAAGAACTCACCAACCCACCGATTGAATATCCGAACAGCGATATCAGCGGGTTTGCGGCGGCGGGCAATGCATATCCGGTCAGGATACGCCATGGCGCAATACCGTGCGCTCGCGCAGCCTGGATGAAAGGGGATCGGAGCGCATCACGCACGGCGGCCTCGACGTATCGAACCAGTACAGGCACGCTGATCAGAACCAGCGCTGTCACGGGCAGCACAAGATGCGCGGCCACGTCGCGGGCGCGCGCCGATGTTGAACCCGAATCGATCAAACCCATTCCGCCGATAGGGAATAATCCGGTTCTCACCGCCAGCAGGAGCAACGCGAGGCCAATTAGTACATCGGGCGTTGAAAGCAGCGCCGACATTACGCTGCGAATCACGTGCTCGAGTACGCGGCTGGGCGTGATCGCCGTCGCGACGCCCAGCAGAATGCCGATAAACCAGGACCCAATCGCCGCAATTGCAGCCAGCAGCAGTGTGTTCTTCATCCGTGGCCACAATAGTGAGCCAACAGGCATTCCGTATGCGAATGAGACACCGAATTCGCCTCGCACAACCGACCGCCACCAGCTGAAATATCTGGATGGTAATGACCGGTCCAGTCCGTATCTCGATCGCAATGCCGCTGCCGTGCCCGGCGAAATAGAGACATCCAGTCGCATCGCATCAACGTAGTCGCCCGGCGCAAGCTGGAGAAGCGCGAATGAACACAACGAAATCAACACCAGGAGTACGGCCGCATGGAATATTCGCCGAACGGCAAATCGAATCATGCCGGCCATCCCGGCGGCAGATGAGGAATCGACCGCACAAGGTCGCGAGAGTAGCGATGCGCCGGCGACCTGAGAAAGGTTTGCATCGACTCCCTTTCTACTATCCTGCCTGCATACATCACCGCGACTTCGGAGCAAATCCGCGCCAGCATCGTGACATCGTGCCCAATGAACAGGCAGGTTAGATTATGCGATTGTCGCAGACCCGCTAGTAATGTAAGAATCCGGCTCGCAAGGGGTAAATCGAGAGCCGAGAAGGATTCGTCGAAAATAATCGCCTCAGGGCTGGAAATCAACGCGCGGGCAATGGCGAGCCGTTGCCTTTCTCCTCCGCTCAACTGTAGCGCCGGCCGCTTCGCGTATTCTGCGGGAAGGCCAAGCTGACCCATCCAGTACAGAGCCGCTTCCCTGCGTTCTCGCGGGCTTCCAATTCCCGCAATCCTCAGCGGTTCCGATATGGCGGCTTCGGCTGTAAAGCGTGGATTAATGGTTGCGGCCGGCTCCTGGAAAACGATTTGGACGTTTCGTCTGTATTCCGACCGCTCGCCGCGGGGCGCTCGCCGGATGTCGCGGCCGCGGTAGTTGATGCTGCCCGAAGTGGGGCTTTCGAGTCCGACGATGCACCGCGCGAGGGTGGACTTGCCCGAACCAGACGCGCCGATCAACGCCATGGCTGAGGCGTTTTCGAGATGAAAATCGACATTATCGATCGCGCGTGTGACCCGTGCCCTGGAAAATAAAGTTCTGCGGCCATACTCCTTGATAAGGCCGTGAACTGCGATCAGCGGCGTGGAAGAACAGGCGAGCGGCACCTGAGCAGCCATTATGCCGAAATCGGCAGGGCTGATCGCAGCAATTCCGCGGTATATGCTTTCTTCGGTTGATAAAGCACGTCCCGCGCGGCTCCTTCTTCGATTAATTCTCCGCTGCGCAACACAAGGATGCGATCGACAAGGCCGGGCAGAATCGCCGGATTATGTGTGATGATCACCAAAGAAGTAGAGGACACAGTTCGACACTCACGAAAGATTTCGAGCACGGCGGCCTGCGAAACTGCATCCAGAGACGCCGTCGGCTCATCGGCGATAACGAGCTCCGGATTGCAGGCGAACGCCTGCGCGATCGAGACGCGCTGACGCTGTCCGCCGCTTAATTGGTGCGGATATGCTTCGAACAACTCACTGGACCGATCGCCGAAGACCCGTTCCAGAACGGCGTCAGCTTGTTCCAGAGAGCGTGACAACGGTCCCCCACGATGTGCCTGGATGACCTCCGCCACCTGGCGGCGGACGCGCATGAACGGATTCAGAGCCATTCCCGGGTGCTGAAAAACCATCGATATCAGCGCACCCCGGATTTTTCTCAAAATTCGTTCGGGCGAATGAAGCATTTCCGTCCCCCGAAATGAGATTCGTCCGAGCACAATCGAGGCATCGGGCGGCAGCAGCCGAGGAATACTCAGCGCGAGAGTGGATTTTCCACTACCGGATTCGCCGATAATACCCAGAGATTCGCCCGCACCGATTCGGAAGGAGATTCCGGCAAGCGCCGTCCTCGGCATTTGACCGCTCCCGATATAAGTTACGCAGAGGTGGTCGACCTCCAGCAACGGTCCACTTTCTACGGCAGGCGGGGCGGTTTCCGGTTCCATTGGCTCTTGGCTGAACACACGGGCGAGAATTAGTTTTTACAATCGTCGGGATTCACGAAGCAACCCTAATCTTTTCAATTCATCTATCCCTCTTCTTCCGGTGTATGATCCAGTTCAGCCGTTTGAATTCCTGGGAGAATTATAATGAACTTTCGGATCGCAGCCGAACACACAATCCGGTGGTTTAGTTCGCCGGTTGATGCTCGCCTGAACGATTTCGGCTGCCTGCGAAAAAATCTCTGGACGAATCCTCCCTCTATCACGGTGCTCGCGCGATGAGCGCGATCCCAAAAAAGGCGGAAGTCCGCCTGGCCCACCGCCCGGATGAGTGGCTTGTCAAAGAATGTCTGAACGGGAATGAAGATGCCTGGAATGCAATTCTCGCTAAATATCAGAAACTGATCTATTCGGTTCCGATCAGATACGGTCTTTCGGTGGTGGATGCCGGAGATATCTACCAGCAGGTATGCGTCGATATCCTGGAATCGCTCAAGCATTTGCGGGAGCCGCGGAGTCTGGCCGCATGGCTGATCAGGATCGCTTCGCACCGCTGTCTGCAATGGGCCGGACGGGAGCGGCGCTTTCAGTCGTTCGATTTCGAGGCAATGGCGGACAGCGGTCCGGTCACGCTGGAGACTCCGGACACGGTTTTTCATGACCTCGTGCGCGGGCAGGCTCTGCACGAAGCGATGGCGGAAATCCCGGCTCGCTGCCAGGAGCTTATTCGGATGCTCTTCTTCGAGATGCCGGTTATTCCGTACGAACAGGTCGCGAGAAAGCTGGGGATTGCGAAAGGCTCAATAGGGTTCATCCGCATGCGTTGCCTGAGCCGCCTGCGAACGAAACTGGAAGGCCGGGGATTCTGATGAACTCCGAGGTGATCGAGTCTGCTGCAGGTCAGGCGTTGTTGTCGGAGCTTGGTCAAAGGCCGAACGGCGCTGCGCTGGGCGAATGGCTCGAGGGTCGGCCGGCCGTTTTGCGGTGCGCAGTCGTCCGGCAACTCGCCGAAGCGGTTCGGCGGGAAGTACGAGTAGACCTGGAACGAGCCCTTTGGCTTGCCGAAGTTGCACTCGCGATAGCCGTTAAAATCGACGATCCAGAGGCTTTCGGCCTTGCATATCGCGCAAAGGCAAACGCGCTCTGGTTTGCCGGCAAGCTCGCGCCCGCCGTCGAGATGTTTCAACTGGCCGTAGATTGTTTCGAGCGCGCCCGAAAGCTCGAAGAAGTGGGCCGGACCCTGAGCAGTTGCATCCAGCCGCTGATTCTGCTCGGCGAATACGATCCGGCGTTTCGATCAGGGGAACGCGCGAGAGAGATATTCCTTCAGATCGACGATCGATGGCGCCTGGGCCGCCTCGATATCAACGTAGCCAACATCTATCACCGGCAGGACCGGTTTACGGAAGCTCTCGACCGCTACCAATCAGCATACGAGCGATTGCAACCGTATAAGGATCAGGAAGCCCTCGCGGCAGCCCTGCACAACATGGCTGTTTGTCTGATCATGCTGAACGATTTCCATCGGGCGCTCGAAACGTATCAGCGGGCCCGCACGATATCCGAAGACAACAACATGCCTCGGATCGCAATGCAGGCCGATTACAACATTGCGTATCTGCGCTTCCTTCGCGGCGATTACCACCTGGCTATCGATGCGCTTCGAGTCACGCGCGAGAGGTGCGACCCCAATGTCGACCAATACCATCTGGCTCTATGCGATCTCGATGAATCGGAAATCTATCTCGAACTCAATCTGAGTGACGAGGCCGCCACCATGGCAGACAGAGCCAGAGAGCGCTTCGAAAAGCTGGGGATCTCGTTCGAAGCGGGAAGATCTGTCGTAAATTCGGCCATCGCGCTTTACCAACGGCGTGATCTCGGCCGAGCTCTGGCTCTCTTTGCGGAAGCGGAGGCCATTTTCAAACGAGAAGGAAACAAGGCGTGCCAGGCGCTGGTTGGCCTGTATTGCGCCATGGCCCTTTGGGACAGCGGCGAGGCGGAACGAGCCGAGCCCGTCTGTCTGGAGGCGCTGGACTTTTTTATCGGCGCCCACCTTCGCCGGCGTGAGATTCTCTGCCGGCTGTTATTGGCGCGCACAGCATACTCGCGTGGTCAATTCCCGGATGCCAGCCGACAGTGTGAGACGGCGTTGCGGATCCTGACTTCACTTGAAGCCCCGCTTCTGAGCTATCACGCACACCTGATTACGGGCGATCTGCGACGTGCCACCGGAATGGCGCGCCAAAGCTATCGCTCGTACCAGAAGGCGCGGCGTAACCTTGAAGGCCTTCGCGCCTCTATTCAGGGCGAAGAACTCAAAATTGCGTTCATGAAGAACCGGGCGGAGGTATACGAGAAACTGGCAGACCTTTGCCTCGAGCGCGGCCGCGAGGGATTTGAAGAAGCATTTGGCTACATGGAGCAGGCGAAATCGAGAATTCTCGCCGAGGCCATCTACACACGCGGCAATCCCATGTTATGGCCGACTCGTTCGACGGCCCGTGATCAGATAGCCGCACTGCGTAACGAGCTGAACTGGTATTACCGCCGGCTCGAAGCCGAACAGACTCGTCCCGAGGGAATTTCGCTATCGCAAATCGAGCACCTTCAGGCGGAAGCGCGGTCCAGAGAAGACGAGATTGTTCGTGCCCTGCGGCGATCACCTCGTGATGGCGATGGCGGACTTGCGCCGAAGTTGCATCAGCAGGTCGACCTTGAAGAGATCCATGCGTCTATTCAGCCTGATGCCACGCTCGTCGAATATTTCCAGGTGGGGCCACGCCTGCTTGCGGCCGTGCTGGCTCAAGGCGAAATGGAAATCGTGGAGTTGGGAAACGTGGGTCCGAACGAGCACGCCATTCGCATGCTGGACTTTCAGTTATCGGGCATGAGGGTGAAGGCGCTGCGCCGACGAGGCGAGCAGCAATCGAAGCTGTCTGCTATAACCGCCCGTTTACAGGAACTGTATCTGAACCTTGTCGCGCCGCTGATCTCGAGATTCCGGGGAAACCGGCTCGTTATCGTACCTCACGGCATCCTGCATTACCTGCCGTTTCATGCCCTGCATGACGGAACGCAGTACCTGATCGATCGATATATAGTCTCGTATGCTCCGAGCGCGAGCATACACGCTTTATGCCGCCGCAAACAGGCGAACTTCGAGGGCCCTTCCCTTCTTCTGGGCGTCGGCGACAAACGAACGCCCTGGATAACTCGGGAGATCCGGTCGGTTGCAGAAGTACTCCCCGATCCGCTGATCCGGATGGGGCGCGAAGCGAGCGCGGACGTGTTGAAGACCGCTGGCTGCGTGAGCCGTTTCATTCATATCGCCACGCACGGCCTGTTCCGGCGCGATAATCCCATGTTTTCGAGCGTGCGGCTGGCTGATTCGTACCTGAATATTTATGATTTGTACGAGCTCGCGCTACCTGCAGAGCTTCTCACGCTCAGCGGCTGTGGAACGGGATTGAGCGTGGTGGCGGCCGGTGATGAGCTGCTTGGGTTGATTCGAGGCCTGATTTCCGCGGGCGCCACATCGCTGCTGTTGACGCTCTGGGACGTACATGATCGAACAACGGCTGAATTCATGGCGAGTTTCTACCACCGGCTGCAGAGTCACGGAGACAAAGGTTGCGCTTTGCGTGAAGCCATGCTCATGCTGCGGGAGAACCATTCGCACCCATACTATTGGGCTCCTTTCGTGCTGGTCGGCAACAGTTTTTCCAGAACCGGCTGAACCGGCTATATTTTTTCGCACTGCGGCCCATCTTGAATAAAGGAAATACGGCGCCTGGAGGATAGCTGATGCGAGCACATTTCACGGATGAGATCTGGGTGGATTACGTGCGCGGCCTTTCTGGCGCAGACGACGCATCCGCCATCGAACAGCACATTCAAAACGAATGCCAGGCCTGTATCCGGTCATTTCGATTCTGGCAAACGTTGGCGGAGTACGCTGCCGGGGAGGCCCGTATCAATATCCCTGAACCAAACTTAGGGGCCGGCCGGACCGCGTACTCCGAATGGTTTCGGCGATATTCGCTTCCCACCCGCGCAAGAATGGCGCGCCTGATCTTTGATAGCCTGCTCCAGCCTTTGCCTGTCGGTGTTCGGGGCGCCGGTCCTTCACCGCGCCGTATTCTTGCAACACTCGGATCGTGGTCCGTTGATCTGCGGATTGAATCTTCTTCAAACCGACGCGTATCTCTCGCAGGACAGGTTCTCCGCTCCGGAAAAGGCGGCGCGCCGCCCAACCCTCCAGTCGTTTTGATGAGCGGTGACGTTCTGGTCGCCGAAACTTCGGCCAACGAGTTCGGCGAGTTCGAACTGCAATTCGATGAGATGAACGGGCTGCGACTCTATCTCGAGATTGCTGCAAGTCGGCCAATGGGCGTTAATTTGCCCGATCTGGCTGGGGGGCCGGCCGTCGGCGAATCCTGACTGGCTGGAAATCCAGGTTAACAACACACGAATTTAAACAAAATAGAGGATAGAATGAGGCGCTTCATTCAACTGCTTGTGATCTGCGTGTTGTTAGTCCACTCCGCGAATGCCACGCAACGCCTGATTGTACGGGACACTCTGGGACAGAGCTCATTGAATTTGACGTGCTCTCTCCTTAACTGCAGTGTAGCCTGGGGCTTGGGTGACCCGGAGGGGCAATTGTTTCTGGTTGAAGCTCCAGACTATGTAAATGCGGCTGGCCTGGTCCAGAGCCTGTTGTCGATTATCGGGATCGTAGACGCCGAGATAGATCAGCTACAGTATCTGCGCCAGAGCGCACCCGCGATTCCGTCGTCCCTATACGACAACAATATTGTCTCGTATTACGGAACCAATGTTTGGCAGGGTTATGTGAATCAACCTGCCGCCCAGATTGTGCGCATTGCGGATGCGCAAAGCACTTTCAATCTGTCGGGCACTGGGACGGTCGCCGTTATTGACACGGGAGTGGACACCACCCAGCCGGTGCTTCAGCCAGTACTGGTAAGCGGATATGATTTCACGCGCAACAAGCAGGGAAGCGCGGACGAGAAATTGGACATTACTCAACCGACTTCGCCGGTAACCAGTGGCGTTCCACCACAATATCTAAATAGCTCCGGCGCAGCGGTGCTGGATCAATCTACAGTTTCCGTCGTCGACAATTCGCAATACGCAGCATTCGGCCATGGCACGATGGTCGCCGGTATTATTCATCTGGTAGCGCCGACCGCTCTGATTATGCCGCTGAAAGCTTTTCAGGCCAACGGAACCGGATATACGTCAGATATTATCCGCGCAATTTACTGGGCAGTACGTAAAAACGCCCGGGTGCTTAGTATGAGCTTCAGTATGACGCAGCCGTCTTCGGAGCTCCAGCAGGCCCTGAGCTATGCGACCAGTAATGGCGCCATTTGTGTGGCCGCCGCCGGCAATAGCGACGCATCAACAGCCGTCTATCCTGCCGGCTACAGCAATGTAATTTCGGTCGCGTCCACCGACAACAGCGACAACCGGTCGTCCTTTTCGAATTATGGGACGTGGATCTGGCTGGCAGCGCCGGGTGAGGGCATCGTGACAACCTACCCATGGGGCGCGTACGCTGCGGTCTGGGGTACTTCATTCAGCACCCCATTCGTCTCAGGAATCGCCAGTCTGCTGCTGCAGACGAACTGGACACTGACTCAGACGGACGTCGCGAACGCTGTGGCGCATGCGTATCGGCTGGGCCCCGATTTGGGAAACGGAAGATTGGACGTCGTGCAGACGATTCAAGCCGTGACCGCATCAAACTGAGGACGGCCCGGTCGATCGATCCGAGTGCGAAGGTGTTGAGTTCGCGCTTGCAGCGTTTCGGGGCAGGTACGGCGTTGTAACACTTCCTGCGTCATACGTCAGCACTTGTCGGTATCCATCAATGGAATCCCCGGAGAGAACCGGAGCGAGCAGGCTCCAGTTGTACGCCCTCAACGGAGGCGAGAACAAGTGTAATCGGCGCGCTTGATAACCGGCGCGTTGTTCTGGCGGCGGAGTGATGCAAAGCTCAGAACACGTCCAGGTCATGCGCCGAGACCACTGCGCCTTTATAGTGCTGGCGGACTAACTGCAAAACTTCCCCTTCGCGCACGCCGTAAGAAACGTCGTGATAGAGCACCAGCAGTTTCGGTTTTGCTCGCGAGGCAATGGCCGCCAGTTCCTCTGTTGATGTGTGGAAAGCTGTTGCATACGCTTTTAACGCAGGAGGCGCGGAATCCGGGGCTGTTGCAGTTGAAGGGTAGACTTCATGTAGCAGCACATCGCAGCCGCTGCAGGCGCTGACAATGGCATCGGTGGGCGCTGTATCGCCGGAGATCACGATGGTGCGGCCCGCTGCTTCAAAACGGTAGCCAAAAGCCTCGTCCCAGGAACCGTGCTTCACAAGAAAAGCTTTCACGGTTACATTCTTATCTTTGTAAACAGCGCCGGGCTGGATTTCATGTACGTCCACGAGATATCCGGTCCTGTTGGCGTGCTCCAGGCCGTTCGTCCGCACGTCGATATCTTTCTTCCAGGCTGCGAGAATGTTGGTCGTCATTTCCTTGAGACCACGCGGACCGTATGCCTGCAGGTGCTCCGAGCGGCCTGTTACCCATGGACTGAAGATCAAATCAGGGTAGCCCAGGGTGTGATCGGAGTGCAGATGAGTGATGAACAGCGTATTCAATTCGCTCATTGCCAGGCCAGGCACTCCGGCGCGACGGGCCGCTGCGGCGCGGCGCACGATCCCCGGACCACAATCCACCAGATAGCTTTGCCCGTTTACAATTACGGCGACCGCGGGCCCGAAGCGTTCGGGGTCAGGAACGGGGGTTCCAGAGCCAAGGACCACGACTTCAGCCCCAGAAGCCGCGGCCTGAGCGAACAGCAGCGGTGCACACAAAAAGAGCAGCAGAACGCGCATGATTGGAACGGTGGGCTGTATTGTATACGACTGCCTTTCGATCTTTCGATAGTGGCCAATGGTGATTTAAAGCGACAGGCTCAGTGCCTTGGCGTGGCAGTGGATAGCTGGGGCGATGTTCCCGCGCGAGTTTGCCGCAGAAGCGGACTGCGACCCACAGCATCGAGATTCCATGGGCGATAAGGATTGTACAGACCGGTTACATTGGAGGAACGCTGCTCGCACACGACTGCAGAGCATCACTCCATAATGCAGGAGACGAACCAGACGGGACACGGCGACCGTTTGCGCCTTGATTTGGCGACCAGAGCTACCTGGCGGGCGAACCGTTTCTGATCTCGAAGACCACCGGAATCTGGTTCGTCAGCTTCATGGATTACGACCGGCTATATCGATGTGGAGAAAAGGCTCTCCACCCGCTCGAAAACGAGCCAAATGGTGGGCGCGCAGGGACTCGAACCCCGGACCTCCTGCGTGTGAAGAAGCCAAACCGATTCTATCGTTTCCATCAGTTCCATTCCGTTTTCTGTGTTTTCAACGATTTGGGGAGTCTGCTCTCGCTCAAACCAGCAACTTCCATGGGCTCAACAGATGGGGTTTTGATACGGTTTTGATACGGGGAGACGTGGAATGTGCCTCTGGTCAGATATATGCATGCGGCCCGACAGTAGTACCGGAGCAGATCGCCGAGATGTTTGCGGCAGCGGAC
>Ga0157369_10006276_pt1 | contig 13799 bp, 13 predicted proteins | sample C25metaG_FD_113461 | JGI IMG/M metagenome (GOLD analysis project Ga0157369, IMG submission 113461) | Corn rhizosphere microbial communities from Kellogg Biological Station, Michigan, USA - C2-5 metaG | ecosystem: Host-associated > Plants > Roots > Rhizosphere > Soil | place: USA: Michigan...
CGAACTCCAGGCCGCCCGGCTGCCACGTGTCGCTGTTCCACAGCGCGACGACGCCGCTCTTCTTTTGAGGGTCGAACAGGATCAGCGAGCGATAGCCCTTGATCCCGCCGCGGTGGCCGATGATCCGGTGCCCCGCATAAATGTAGCTGCGCCAGCCGTAACCGTACCAGGCGGTGCCTAGCCGCTCGAGGAACTTGCGCAGGCGTCCGCGCTCGGTCGGCGTGACCACATACGGCGCGTGGATCGTGTCGAGCACCTTGGCATCGACCACGTCGGGCATTTCGCCCATCTGCGCCTCCATCCACAGCGCCATGTCCTTGATGTTGCTGTTGATTCCACCCGCCGCCGGGACCTTGTAATATGTGTCTTCCATCGGCCAGGGCCGCCTGCCGGCGCTGTGCGGCCGCGCCCAGCTCGTGTTCGATTCGAGCCCGGCCATGGAGACGCTTCCGCTAGTCATCCCGATGGGATTGAACAGCATGCGCTTGACCGCCTGCTCGTAGGGCAGCCCTGTCTCTCTCGAGACCATTTCGCTCGCGGCGTCATAGGCGACGTTCTGATAGTCCCAGCAGGTCCCCGGCGCGCAAACGGCATTGAGGGTCGCAAGCTGGGTGCGCAGGAAGCTCGGGTCCTGGCCTTCCTCGAGCTTGTTGTCGAAGGCATTGCGGTACAGGCCGAGCCGGTGGGAGAGCAGATCGCCGACGGTCGCCAGGCGCTCATTACCGTTCGGCAGCTTGAGGTCGGGCGCGTAGTCCGCGACCGGCGCGTTGAGGTTGATCTTGCCCTGTTCGGCGAGCTTTGCGACCATAGTCGCTGCGACGCCCTTCGAGCAGGACGCCCAGCGGAACACCGTCTCCGGAGTCACCGGATCGCCCGAACCCGCAAGAGTCTCGCCATAGCCTTTGAGGAAGGTGATGCGGCCGTTCTCGACGATTCCGACCGCCATGCCGACCATCGGCGGCTTTTGCATCAGTTGCTGGAGCCGCGCGTCGAGAAGCCTGTAATCGATATCGCGCCGGGATGCGGTCGAGACGGAAGCGAGCTTGAGATGGGCGGCGGCCAGTTCGGCGTTGTGCCGATCGGCCGAGTGGGGCCGCATGGCCAGAAGTGAGGCGCCCATCAGGAGGACGAGCGCACCTATCCCAAGCTTGTTGGCAGTCTTCAAAAGCTTCTTCTCCCCACCCTCTGCATTGCTGTGACCGGGAGGGAGCCTGTCCTCAACGGCGGTGGGAGGCCCGTGCGACAAACCGACTCTGTCTTGCGACGAACGGGCTTATGGCTATGAACGCGCGGCGCGTCTGAATTGCGCCGCGGGAGCCCTTGGAATGCGATTCCTCAAGACCTTGTTCTGGGTTCTCGTCGCGGTCCTGGTGGTATTGTTCGCGAGCCGCAACTGGACCAGCGTGACGCTCAACCTGTGGGGCGATATCCAGGCGGACATCAAAATCCCGCTGCTGCTTCTGATTTTCTTTCTTCTGGGCTTTCTTCCGACATGGCTGACCCTGCGCGCGCGATTGTGGTCGCAGCGCAGGCGCCTCGATGCGCTCGAGCGGACGCGCGTCTCGACCGTGCCCCCAGCTGCAGACGATGAGGCGCCGGCCATATGAGTCCGATCTTCGTCGCGCTCGACACGCCGGACCTCGATAAGGCGAGGAGCCTCGCCGAGGCCGTGCGCGGCCATGCGGGCGGCGTGAAGCTGGGGCTCGAATTCTTCTCGGCACAAGGGCCGCAGGGTGTTCGGCAGATCGCCGCTCTCGGGCTGCCGCTATTCCTCGATGTGAAGCTGCACGATATCCCCAACACGGTGGCCAAGGCGGTGCAGGCGCTGGCGCCGCTCGCGCCTTCGATCCTGACCGTTCATGCAAGCGGCGGTCGGGCGATGCTCGAGGCTGCGAAGGCGGCGGCGCCGGCGGCGACGAAGGTTGTCGGCGTGACGGTGCTCACGAGCCTGGACGAAAACGACCTTGCCGCGGTCGGCGTCGGCGGGTCTCCGGCGGAACAGGTCGAGCGGCTTGCTGCGCTGGCTCGCGAGTCCGGCATTGACGGGATCGTCTGCTCGGGCGCCGAGGTGGCGCGGGCAAAGGCTTCGTGGCCGGACGGCTTTGTCGTCGTCCCCGGAGTGCGCCCCGCCGGCGGCGATGCAGGGGACCAGAAGCGCGTGGTAACGCCCGCCCAGGCTCTGGCCGACGGAGCATCGGTGCTGGTCATTGGTCGGTCGATAACCGGCGCCGCCGACCCGTCCCGGGCAATCATGGACATTGCGGCGTCGCTGGCGCACGACGCCGCCCGAAACGAGGATGTGAGATGAGTTGGCTGAGCCGCGTTCGCAGCGGCATTCCCTTCCTGCCGAAGCGTCAGACCGCCGAGAACCTTTGGCACAAATGCTCCAAGTGCGGGACGATGGTGTTCGCCAAGGAGTGGGAGGAAAATTACAGCGTCTGCCCACGCTGCAACTTCCATGACCGCATCGGCCCGACGAAGCGGTTCCAGCAGTTGTTCGATGCGGCCGAGTATGAATTGCTGGCGGCGCCCGATGTTCGCGAAGACCCGCTGCGATTCAAAGATTCCAAGCGCTACGCCGACCGCCTGAAGGCGGCGCGCGCCGCCACGAGCGAGAAAGACGCGCTGATCAATGCTCGAGGGAAGATCGATGGCCATAAGGTGATCCTGGGGGTGCAGGACTTCGCCTTCATGGGCGGATCGATGGGAACGGCCGTCGGCGCGGCGTTCGTCGCCGGTATTCGCACCGCGATTGCGGAGCGCTGTCCGTACGTGATTTGCACCGCATCCGGTGGCGCCCGCATGCAGGAAGCGATCCTTTCGCTGATGCAGCTTCCACGGACTACGGTCGCCATCACCGAACTCAAGGAAGCGGGCCTTCCTTATATCGTCGTGCTCACCGACCCGACGACCGGCGGAGTGACTGCTTCCTACGCGATGCTCGGCGACGTCCAGATCGCCGAACCGGGCGCCCTAATCGGCTTTGCAGGACAGCGGGTGATCGAGCAGACGATCCGCGAGAAATTGCCGGAAGGCTTCCAGCGCGCCGAATATCTGCTGGAGCACGGGATGATCGACATGGTCGTTTCGCGCGGGGAGCTGAAGGAAACGCTGGCGAAGTTGATTTCCTACCTCGCTCCGGAGGCGAAAGAGGCCGCCTGATGGCGGACTTCGCCCGCTCCACGAACCCGCAGGTCCAGGAACAGCTCGACCGATTGTCGAAACTCTCGCCGGCAGGTGACCGGCTGGGGCTCGAGCGCATTTCCGCCCTGCTCGAGCGGCTCGGGCGGCCGCAGGACGCGCTCCCGCCGGTGTTTCACATTGCCGGCACGAACGGGAAGGGATCGACGGTCGCTTTCCTGCGGGCTGCGCTGGAGGCGAACGGCTTCAGCGTTCACGCTTTCACCAGCCCGCACCTCGTGCGGTTCAACGAGCGGATACGCATCGCCGGCACGCTGATCGAGGACGATGAGCTGGCGCGGACGTTAGCCGAGGTGATCGATGCGGGAGTCGGCATTGAGCCGAGCTTCTTCGAAGTCGCGACAGCCGCAGCGTTGCTTGCGTTTGCGCGGACGCAAGCGGACGCCTGCATCCTGGAGGTGGGCCTCGGTGGCCGGCTCGATGCAACGAACGTGATCGAGCGCCCGCTGATCACCGCAATCACCAATCTCGCCGTCGATCATCAGCAGTTCCTCGGGAGCGGGCTGCCAGGCATCGCCGGCGAGAAGGCGGCGATCGCCAAGCGCGGCGTTCCGCTTGTCACCCAGCTTTATCCTCCCGCGATCGCACGGAGGATCGAAGCGATCGCCACGGAACGCGGCGCAGTCTGGATGCCGCGCGGCGGCATTTGGGATGCGATCGCCCGGCATGGAAAGCTCCGCTACCGCGATAAGCAGGGCGAGGTTGACCTCCCGCTGCCTCGGCTGCCGGGACGGCACCAGGCAATGAACGCGGCTCTGGCGGTCGCGATCCTCCGTCACCAGCATCACTTTCGAACGCCTGAATCGGCGTTGGGAGCAGCGATGGGTTGGGCCGATTGGCCTGCGCGGTTGCAGCGGCTGGCACAGGGCCCCCTTGTCGGAAATCGCGAGGTGTGGCTCGACGGCGGGCACAACCCGTCCGCGGCGCGCCAGATCGCCGATTTCGTGAAACGTCGATTTGGTGACGAGCGCCCGCAGCACCTGATCTTTGCGAGCCTCGCGACGAAGGATCCGCCGCAAATGCTCGAGCCCTTCCACGGATTCGTTACGGCGGTCCACGCGGTGCCAATCCCGGATCATGCCTGCTTTGCGCCGAGCGATCTCGTCGAAATTGCAGCCGAGCTCGGGTTCACCGCCGATGCCCACGACAGCGTCGAGGAGGCACTCGCAGCCGTGCCGCCCGACGCGACGGTGCTGATCTTCGGCTCGCTTTACCTCGCGGGCGCCGTGCTTGCCGCCAACAACCAGGTTCCGGACTAGCGCGTCGCCGGCTTCGCTTTCGTCTCATCGACGCTCGGCACCACCGGCTCGCCCGCGCGGCGGCCTTCAGCGGCTACCCGCGCCCATTCGAGCAAGACGAAGATGACCGCGAGCAGTCCGGCCGCCGCCGTCCAGCGGAAGACCAGAGCATAGCCGTACTTGTCGAAGCTCTCGCCGGCGACTCCGCGTCCGAGCGAACCGACGAGGAAAGTCAGCGAGGAAAGCAGCGCGTACTGAACCGCCGTGAACTTCTTGCTGATGATGCCGGACAGGTAGGCGACGAACGCCGTCAAAGCGACGCCGGTCGCGATATTTTCGTAGCAGATCGCGACGAGCAACCTCGTCATCCGGTCGTCGGAGCCGAACCAGCCGAGAAGCAGGTTGAGCCGCAGCGCGTGCGTGAATGCGTCGATGGTCTGCCCGCCTTCGGCCAGATCGGCATAAAGCAGATTGCCCAGCGGTGTCACGGCGGCGCCAATCAGCACGGTCGGGAAGCGGCCGATGCGGGTGAATAGATAGCCGCCGAGGCTGATCCCGATCATCGTCATGAAGATGCCGAACACCTTCGAGGCAAAGGCGACCTGGTCCTTCGTGTAGTGGAGGAAGTCGAGGTAGAAGGGGAAAGCGAAGGCCGACCAGATATTGTAGCAAAGCGCGTAGGTCAGAATGAAGCCGATGATGATCAGCACGCCCCAGCGCAGCCGGCCGGCGAGCTCGGCTAGCGGAGAGACCAGCGCGCCGTAAATGTGGTTCATCGCTGCGCGGCCGGCCGAGACCGTGCGATGCTCCTCATGCTGAACGCCTCGGCCATGGGTCTTCAGCCAGTTGACCGACGCGGAGACGACCAGCGGCACAAAAACGGTGGCGATGATGATCCACGGCCCGACATGTGTCGTGAAGTCCGCGACCGACGGTGGCTTTTCCCCGGGCGCGCGTTCGCCCAGCATCGACACCATGAACGAGCCCAGACTGACGATCGCCCACAGCCAGCACACGCCGACGATCGCCAGCGCGGCGAGCCGAACCTTCGTGTTGACCTCGCCCGCCTGCTCGAGGCCCCGCTCGATCACTCCGGACGGAGGACGCTCGGTGTCGGGCGCGGTGACCGCGACGATCATCAGCACGAGGACGAGCGCGGCCATGATCAGGTAGACCGTGCCCCACGCCATCCGCGCGGCGAGCACGAGTGCGATCGCGCCGCCGACGATCGAGGCGATCCGGTAGCCGAACTGATAGACGGCCGAGAGCAGCTCGACCGGCGTGCGCTCGTCGGCAACGTCGATGCGCCAGGCGTCGACCGCAATGTCCTGGGTGGCCGAAGCGATTGCGCCGATGACTGCGAAAATCGCGAACGTCCCGATGTTCGCCGCGGGATTTCCGAGGCCGAGGCCGACGAACGAGACGATCAGGCCTGCTTGGCACAGCAGGATCCAGCTCTTGCGTCGGCCAAGCTGAGCAAGGAGCGGCAGATGGACTCGGTCGACCAGAGGCGACCAGAGGAACTTGAACGCGTAGGTGAGGCCGATCGACGAGAGCACGCCGATCGTCGCCAGGTTGATCTTGGCATCGCCGAGCCACGCGTTGAGCGTGCCGATCAGCAATGCAAAGGGCAGCCCGGAAGAGAAACCGAACGCGAGCATCGTCGCCGATTTGCGCGTCGCAAGGGCTGCCTTGAGCAGCTTCCACCCCTTCGGCCGCTGACCTGCCATGAATCCCCTCCTGGTCCTCGTGAGATGGGACCTTAGACAGGTTTGACCGGCTGCCCTAGCCCCGCGATGAACGCGAGAAGAGCGCTCAGTCCGACTGGTCGACGGCGATGAACAGCTCGACGCCTTTGGGCGGCTTCACTTTCTCGCCTTGGAGGTGGCGATCGACGGCTTCGATGGCCTTGCACAATTGCCGTTCGGTGTAGGGTTTCATCACGCAGCCGACGGCGACTTCGGAGGCGCCGGGCCAGGAGTGCCCGGTTGCAAAGAGAGTCGGGACGCCTTTCGCCTTCGCTGCTCGGGCGAGCTCGATGCCGGTCTGGTCCTTGCGCAGCCGCAGGTCGCTGAGGATGAGGTCCACCTGCTCGCGCTCGAGCACCTCCATCGCCTCCTCGATGTCGTCGACGGTGGCGACGACCTCATAACCGGCGTCGCCAAGCATGTTTTCGTTGTCGAACGCCGTCAGCGGCTCGTCCTCGACGATGAGGATCCGCTTGACGACCTGCTTACGCTTACCGAACAGCATCTCTGGTCCCGATCATGACTTCGCCCCCGCAACGAACGACGAAGCGTCCAGTGCCGCCGCGCAGCAGCGGAGGCCCGATTGTGCCCACTGCGCCACAAAAGACCGGCGGGCCACAGCGCATCGCCAAGCTGCTCGCGCGCGCCGGGATCGCCTCGCGCCGCGAAGTTGAGCGCATGATCGCCGAAGGACGCATTGCACTCAACGGCGAAAAGCTCGAGACGCCCGCAACCCTGCTGAACGATTTGAGCGGGGTCACGGTCGACGGAAAGCCCGTCAGGCCCGCCGCGGCAACCCGGCTGTTCCGATTCTACAAGCCGCAGGGAACGATCACGGCGGCGCACGACCCGAAAGGACGGGCGACGATCTACGATCGGCTCCCCAACGGCCTGCCGCGGTTGATGCCGATTGGCCGGCTCGATTTCATGACCGAAGGGCTGCTCCTGCTCACGAACGATGGCGAATTGAAGCGCCAGCTGGAATTGCCGCGGACCGGAGTGGTCCGGACTTACCGGGCGCGGGCCTTCGGACGAGTGACCCAGGCGGAACTGGAGAACCTTGCCGAAGGGATCACAATCGACGGCGTGCATTACGGGTCGATCAACGCGAATCTCGAGCGGCGAACCGGGAGCAATTGCTGGATCGAGATGAGCCTCACCGAGGGCAAGAACCGGGAGGTCCGCCGAGTTCTCGCGCATCTCGGGCTCCAGGTCTCCCGGCTGATCCGTGTCGCTTATGGCCCCTTTACGACGAGCGGGCTCGAGCCGTGCGCAGTCGACGAAATCGGAGAGTCGGAACTGGAGAGCTTCGGCAAGACGCTCAAATGAGAATCATCGCGGGCGAATGGCGTGGCCGGCAGATCGAGGCGCCGCCGGGAAACGCGACTCGCCCCACGGGCGACCGAGTTCGCGAGACGTTGTTCTCGATGCTCGCGAGCCGGCTCGGCAGTTTCGAGGACTTGCGAGTCGCGGACCTGTTTGCGGGCAGCGGCGCCTTGGGATTCGAAGCGCTGTCGAGAGGCGCGGCAAGCGCGACGTTCGTCGAGAGCGACGCCGGCGCAGCAGCGGCGATCCGGCGGAATGCCGAAAGGCTCGGTGCAAGCGAGCGGGCCCGAATCATCGCCGGCTCGGCCCTTGCGCTGCCGCGATCGGAACCCTTCGACCTGATCTTTGCCGATCCGCCTTACGCAATCGGGTCCGGCACGGACGCTATGTACTCAGTCATCAACGCGGAGTGGCTCGCCCGGGGCGGCTGGCTGAGCGTCGAAACAGCCCGAGGCGAGGTGGTCGATCCAGCGGATTTGGCGCTCGACAGCGCTCGCGATATCGGAAGATCGCGGCTTACGCTCTTGCGCCGCCTTTAGACTCTTTCGCTGCGTTACGGATTTCCTCGATCTCGTTCGACAAGCGGCGACCGACTGCCGCCGCGGCCGCCTTCCCAGCCTCTTTGACCGCCTTGCCTGCACGACTTCCGCGGCTGCCTTCGCGGCCGCTGGTGAAGCCGTGCTCGGCAAGCGACGCCAGCGCAGCTGTTGCTGCAACCGCGACCAGCTCGGCGACCAAGGGACTTTGCAGGAGCTTGATGAACGCGTCGCCCATGCTGTCCTGGGCGGTCGAACTCGAACTGGACCGCGACCCGCCTCCGCCGCTGCTTGACGGCCGGCGCGCCACGACCGTGACCTTGCGCGCTTGCTTCGCGCCGCCGCCGGTCTTCGCGGCCTTGCTCGTCGGCTTCCTGGCCATCACTTTCTCCCGCTGTATCTGACTTCGAAACGTTCAACTCACGGAGCCATGACGATATCCGCCGTGCCGATCAACTACGTCTTCGTCGGTGAAAAAGACGGGCCGCGCCATTCACGCGGCGCGGCCCTCGGCAGCTACGCGCCGATATAAATGGGAGTGCCGATGTCGGTGACCGAATAAAGCCGCTTCGCAAAGCTGCTGGGGAGGTGGACGCAGCCATGGCTCTCGACGGCAACCGACCCCGCGTGCAGCGCGATCCCTGCAGGATCGAAAAACTGCGCGTAGGGCATGGGGGCGTTGTCGTACTTCTTTGACCGATACATTTCGGTCTTGCGGAAAATCGAGAAGATGCCCGTCGGCGTCGGCTTATCGTCCCGGCCGGTCGAAATCGTAGCGGCCGCCATCAGCGTGTTGCCACGATAGAGATAGGCCATCTGATCGGACAGGCTGATCACGACGCGTTCGGGGCCGGCGCTTTCCGGGACATCGCGCCACACGTACTGTCCCGGCCGCAATTCCTTAGGGCCGAACGCCTCGAGCAGATCGACACGCGCCTGCGAGGCGGCATCGCTCGCTTGCATCTTGGCTTCGTACGTTTCCAGCGCAGAGGCCGGCGTAGTGGCGACGGTGGTCGCAGCTACGCACGATCCCGCCAGCGCCAGCGCAAGGGCTAGCTGCTTCATTTCACACCTGAATTTTTCTATTGACTTTTGCGGCGAGAATGCACCGAACCCGAGTCGGGTTCCGTCACGAGTCGCTTTTGCGGGTCGATTCAAGGGCTGGAAAACTGTTGCGGTCGTGGACCGAATGTCCAGCCAGCGAGTTGCGGCAGGACGAAAAGGACCCTGCCGATGGCGAACCGTGAGCAAATGGTCGAATCCGAGAAGCGCCGCTCGCCGCTATCGGACCGCGAGATCGAAGAAGCGGACGATCGTTCCAGCACCACCGCGAAGGTCGTTCACGAGGCAATTCGGCTCGAAGGAACCGAAGAACTGGAGCGCCCCGCCTCATCGGTCGGCTGGTCCGGATTTGCAGCAGGCCTGACGATGGGCTGCTCGATGCTCGCGCAAGGGCTGTTGCAGACCCGCCTTCCTGACGCGCCGTGGCGCGAGCTCGTCGCAAGCTTCGGCTATTGCCTCGGCTTTCTATTCGTAACGATGGGGCGGCAGCAGCTGTTCACTGAAACGACGCTGACGGTCATGCTCCCATACCTGAAAGGCACCCACAGGATGGTCGATGTCGGGCGATACTGGGCGATCGTTTTCGTGGCGAACATTGTCGCGACGTCGCTGTTTGCCGCCGCAGTATCAATTCCACATCTCTTTCCCGCGGAAGCGCTCCAGTCGTTCGCCAAGCTTGGAATCAAGGCAGTTGAGCCCGGTTTCGTCGGCGTCCTGATCAAGGCCGTATTTGCCGGGTGGCTGATTGCCCTGATGGTGTGGCTGATGCCAGCGGCCGCGTCGGCGAAGTTCCTGATCATCGTCGCGGTCACGTGGCTAATCGCAGTCGCGCAATTCAGCCACGTCATTGCGGGTTCGCTCGAAGCGTCCTTCGCCGCCATGAATGGGGCAATCACTTGGGGCGACTATCTGATCGGCTTCCTTATTCCTGCCTTCATCGGCAACTCGATCGGCGGGGTCGTCTTCGTCGCGCTGCTCAACCACGCACAAGTGAAAGCCGAGATCTAAGCGACTTACCGCTAACCTGAATTAAGCCGCGCAACCCACTGTATTCGCGGTCGTTCACCGGCTCAGCGTGCTCACCACGGCGGCTCATCCGTTGCTGACTGCACTCCGCGGAGAGTTTGCGGTGCCCCAGGGACGCGCCGAGTTCTTTCGAAGCACTGCTGAAGAGTACGGAGCGACGCGTTCGGGATCGATAGACGACGAAGTCGTGGCGCTTAGTCCATGTCCTTCATGGCACCGCCTTTTGCGCGGATATTCGCGACGAAATTCGCGACCTTCCACATCTCATCATCGCTGAGCTGGCCGCGCCACGCGCCCATGCCAGAGTAGCGGATGCCGTCGTGGACCGCGGCGAAGGCCTCGGGCGGAGTTACGTCCGAGCCCTCCTGAAAGAATTGCGGTGCGCGCGGGTACATTCCCTTGCTGCCCCAGTCGCTCGGTCGTTTGGTGCCGCCGTGGCAGCCGGCGCAATTGTCGTGGTAGATTTTCGCGCCCGCGGCGAGCGCCGCGGAGTCGCCGTTCGCGATCGGACTCTTGAGGCCGCTCGATCGTTTTTCGAGCGAGGCATCGAGGGCGCGCATCCCCGTCGAGGCTTCCCACTTGGGCGGATTGGAGGCGGCATCGCTGGGCAGAAGGCCGCTGAGCGCGGCAACTGCGAACAGGATCGGTGCGGCGATCAGCCCGACGACGAAAGCAATCAAGATCTTCATGGCGCCGCTCCTTGGCTGTCCCTTAACAGCAGCGAGCGGCCGCATCTATCGCTGTTCTCGACGAGCGTGACCCGAGTCAACCAACGCTGACGAAGCTGTCGAGCACCTTCTTGCGGCCGGCCTTCTCAAAATCGATTTCAAGCTTGTTGCCTTCGATCGCCGCAATTGTCCCGTAACCGAACTTGCCATGGAATACGCGCTGGCCCAGCGAGAGGTCGGTGCGGCCTTGGTTGCCGAGGCTGACAGCCGATGCTCGCGCTTCCACGATGCGCGCCGGTTCCGAGTTGTAGCCAATGCGCGTCGCGCGCTGCCAGCCCGGGCCGCGGGTGGGGCGCGCGACATGAGCGAACGGATCGGCGCGTTCCGACCATTGCGCCCGCCACAGACTCTCGCCGCCCGTCATCGTCGTTTCTTCTTCAATGTGGGCCTTCGGCAGCTCGGCGAGGAACCGGCTTGGGATCGAGCTCGTCCACTGGCCGTAAATGCGGCGGTTTGCCGCATGAATGATGGTGCAGCGGCGGCGCGCACGGGTAATCGCGACGTAGGCGAGCCGGCGCTCTTCCTCGAGCGCCGCGAGGCCGCCCTCGTCGAGCGAGCGCTGCGAGGGGAAAACGCCTTCCTCCCAGCCGGCGAGGAATATGGTGTCGAACTCGAGCCCCTTCGCCGCATGGATGGTCATGATCGTGACCTTCTCACCCGCTCGGGCGTCGTCATTGTCCATGACGAGGCTGACATGCTCGAGGAAGGCGCCGAGCGATTCATATTCTTCCATCGCGCGCGTCAGCTCTGAGAGATTTTCCAGCCGACCGGCGCTTTCAGCCGAGCGGTCGGCCTGAAGCATCGCAGTGTAGCCGCTTTCATCGAGCACGATGCGGGCGACCTCAGGATGGGGGAGGGTGCTTGCCATCTCGCGCCAGCGGCCGAGGTCGGCAACGAATGCGCCAAGGCTGCGGCGCGCCTGCGGAGTCAATTCGTCGCTGTCGAGCAGGTGAGCCGCAGCGATCAGCATCGGCTCCTGGGCGTGCCGGGCACGTTGGTGGATCGTAGCGACCGCCTTGTCCCCGAGCCCGCGCTTGGGCGTGTTGACCACCCGTTCGAAAGCGAGGTCGTCAGCGGTCGACTGGATCAAGCGCAGATAGGCAATGGCGTCGCGGATCTCCGCGCGCTCGTAGAAACGAAAGCCGCCGATGATCTGGTAGGGCAGGCCGATCGCGATGAACCGCTCCTCGAACTCGCGGGTCTGGAATTGGGCGCGGACGAGAATCGCCGCCTCGTCGAGCCCGTGTCCGTTACGGTTGAGCTGTTCGAGTTCTTCCCCGACGCGTCGGGCTTCCTCCGGGCCGTCCCAAACGCCGATGACCTGAACTTTCTCGCCATCGCCGGCGTCGGTCCACAGCGTCTTGCCGAGCCGGCCCGCGTTGTGGGCGATCAGCCCGTCTGCGGCAGCGAGGATATGCGATGTCGAGCGGTAATTCTGCTCCAGTCGGATGATCTTCGCGCCGGGGAAATCCTTTTCGAAGCGAAGGATGTTCGCGACCTCGGCCCCGCGCCAGGAATAGATCGACTGGTCGTCGTCGCCGACACAGCAGAGGTTCCGCCGCGGCTCGGCAAGCAGCTTGAGCCATTCGTACTGCGCCTGGTTGGTGTCCTGATATTCGTCGACGAGGATGTAGCGGAAGCGGTCCCGATAGCCGTCGAGAACGTCCGCGTGGGCGCGGAAGATGACGAGCATATGGAGCAGCAGGTCACCGAAATCGCAGGCGTTCAGCGTTTTGAGGCGCTCCTGATATTGGGCGTAGAGCTCGGCGCCGCGACCCGCGGCGAACGCTTCGGATTCGGCTGCGTCTATCTGTTTGGGTGTCCACCCGCGGTTCTTCCACCGATCGATAAGGCCTGCGAGCTGCCGCGCGGGCCAGCGCTTCTCGTCGAGGTTCGAGGCCTGGATGAGCTGCTTCAGGACGCGCAGCTGGTCGTCGGTGTCGAGGATGGTGAAATTGGACTGAAGGCCGACCAGCTCGGCATGGCTTCGCAGCATCCGCGCGGCGACCGAATGGAACGTGCCGAGCCAAGGCATTCCTTCGAGGGCGCCTCCGGAGAGCGCGGCCACGCGTTCGCGCATCTCGCGCGCGGCCTTGTTGGTGAACGTGACAGCGAGGATCTGGCTCGGCCACGCCTTGCGGGTAGCGATCAGGTGGGCGAGGCGCGCGGTCAGTGCGGCGGTCTTTCCGGTGCCCGCGCCGGCAAGGACGAGAACCGGCCCTTCGGTCGTGAGGACGGCCTCCCGCTGCGGCAGGTTCAATCCCTGCAAATAGGGCGGATCGTCGGTCAGGACGGGGGATTCAGGCACGCCCCGGAGGTAAGCCGAGGAGAACGGAACGGCAACCGAGCCGGGGCCCATTCGGTCGATTTGAAAAGGTTCCGGCAATTGTGCCCGATATCCCCGTTATCCACAGGTTCAACCCCTCATTTTTCGCTTTCGCGACTCGGGCGAGGGGTGCATGTTGCTTGGGTGATCGGGACGGCGGTCCCGGCCTCCCCAAGAGCTGGAAACGGCAGGCGGGCGCGGCAGGTGACCAAAGGTCCGATCTCCGCCGGCAGGATTGGGAAGAGCCTTCGGGTTCTGACCGGGCCAGCCGGGAAGAGGCGCCGGAAGAGTCGTCTTCCTCAAGCGCGACGCGGCTCCTGATGGTCTTCGGATTGTCGGTGAGCGAAGCGGGACGCAAGAGGGGGCGACCCAAGAAGGGCCGCGGAACACTGGACGGTTTTGGCTTCGAGGAACTTCGGTTCCAGAAGACGGGCCGGAAAGGTCGAAAGACCAGCGAACCTTCGGGCGGCGCAGTCGAGTAGAACGATCGGGCTCCTCGCAAGAGGGAGCGGTTCGGTGGAATGCGACGCCTGAGCTGGTGAGCCAGGATCGAGAGCGGGTACGGCTGGGCCTTCGGGTTTAAGTGGACCAGGTTACGAACACCGGCA
>Ga0157369_10006277_pt1 | contig 13798 bp, 9 predicted proteins | sample C25metaG_FD_113461 | JGI IMG/M metagenome (GOLD analysis project Ga0157369, IMG submission 113461) | Corn rhizosphere microbial communities from Kellogg Biological Station, Michigan, USA - C2-5 metaG | ecosystem: Host-associated > Plants > Roots > Rhizosphere > Soil | place: USA: Michigan...
AACAGGGCGCGGGGTGAGCGAGACGCCACGACGGCCCCTTCCACACGCCCGTTCACCAAGATCGGTCGGGCATGGTGGATACGGACCCCCGCTGCGCGACTGAGCCACTCCATGGAATAGCGCGGATGATAGGCGTCGTTACGGCGCAGCACCGTCCGAGGCTCGCCCGCAAGCGCCGAACGCACTTCCGTCAGATCGGCAAGGCCGCCGCCCTGGCCATAGCCGAGGACGATGGTTCCGTTTCGATCCAGGACGAGGATCGAGGCCAGGGTCGTGCGGCTGGTCCGTTCGACGACGGGACCAAGTCGTGCGGCGACCGAAGCCGCCCGCGCCTCCGGCGCGGCGGCAGCGCTTGGCGAGGGTCGAGCGGGCAGAACCGGCGTGGACCCCAGGTCAATTGTCGCGGGTTCGGGCTGGTAATATCCCGGATCGTCACGTCGGGCGGGCTGGAGCGGAACCACGACGGCGCCGGGCCAATCCGAAGCGGCCACGGCCGACAAGACGACAGCCTGAGCGACCAACTCCGCCTCGGTCTGACGCACCAGGGTGTTCTCATAGACTCGCAGAAAGATGGCGCTGAGCCCAGGCAGGATGCTCGCAAAGATCAGCACCGACAGCAGGATCGTCCGAAGCCTGAGCGCGGGCCAGTGACGGCGGACGAAGCCGCGTAAGGTTGCGATCACGCTTCCGGCGACCCCGACGCGCCGACGCAGGGGCCAAGCTGATAGCCGATGCCCGGTCTTGTCTCGATGACGTCAGCACCGCCTACCGTGGCGAACTTGGCCCGCAGATTGCGGACGTGGCTGTCGATCGTGCGGTCGGTCATGGCGAAGCCGGGGCCGTGGACGCGGTCGATGATGGCGTCCCGCGTGAAGACCCGGCGCGGCGCATCGGCCAGGGTGCGCACGATGCTGAACTCCGTCACGGTCAGCGGCACCTCGACATTGCGCCATGTCGCCCGCCATCCGTCCGCGTCCAGGCCCAGACCACCGAAAGCGAACTGGCCCGGCGTCGGCGGGGGCGGATTCCGTGCAATCCGACGAAGGATGGCGGCGACCCGCGCCACCACCTCGCGCGGACTGAAGGGTTTGGTCACATAGTCGTCCGCGCCCAACTCCATGCCCAGGATCCGATCAATCTCATCGTCGCGCGACGACAGGAACAGTATCGGCAGATCGCCTTGAGCTCGGATGCGGCGACAGGCCTCGATCCCGTCCATACGCGGCATGTTGATGTCCAGCACGACGAGGTTCGGCGTGCACTGAGCGATGTCGGCCAGAGCGGCCTCGCCATCGGCGGCCTCCCGCGTCGCCAGACCCGCCTTCTGAAGCGCGAAGGTCAACAGGTCGCGGATGTGCGGGTCGTCATCGACCACCAGAACGGTGCTTTGCATGATGGCCATGTTCAGCCTTCCGTCAGAGAGGTCAACGGCACAGATACGGGCGAGGCGATGGGCGCTGTGGCAACGGTCGGCGCCGTTCGGAGGAGCCGCCCGTTCCAATCACGCGCGCCCGTCGCGGGCGATGACAGCGTGCGGTTCCGCTGCAAGGTATCGACACGATCAAGGCGACGCTGGTCGCGCCAGGTCCAGCCGCGCGGTTCGGACAGACTACGCCGAACGTTCAGCAGGATGTCCTGGCGGACGGCGGCGACGCGGTCGCGCAGGGCGACGTCATCCGTGGTCGTTTCCAGCTCGACCAGAGAGACGAGCGCAGGCGCGCCCAGAGTATGGAGATAGCCGAGATCCAGTTCGACCCCGCGACCGCCGACCTCGCGGGCATGCCGCACGTTCCAGCCGGCGACGACCGCGCCGAGATCGACGACGCTGACGACCGCCAGCACGATCAGCGCGGCCATGGCGTTGCCGTTGATGAGCCAATGCGCCGACTTGCCAGCCAGCATACGCCAGCAGATCAGCACCAGGCCGACCGCGACCAGCGCCATCCAGATCATCGCGGCGATGCGGAAACGGGTCAGGGCGTAGGCTTCTACATAGTCGGCGGTGCGCAGCAGGCTGGACGCGACCAGGACCATGTTCTGGGCGATCCAGACGACAACAAGACGCCGAACGAGGGGCCTCTGCGCCGTATCGGAGCCCGGCTGAAGCGCCACCAGGACGAACAGGCCGGCAAGCAGGGCGGTGACGATCAAGGGATAGGCGCCGCGATGCGCGTACTCGGCCAAGCCCATGTCACCGGGAAGAGGCGCGCCGCTCCAAAGGAACGCTAGGTCCAGGCTATTCTGGAGCGCGAAGACCGCATTGAAGACAATCAGGGACAGGGTGATGGAGGTGGTCAGGTACGCCGAAGGTTTTGCGATCCTGCGCTCGGGCAAGGCCAACAAGGGCTTGCGCCAACGCGGCCGCAGCAGGCTGAGAACGCCGATCAAGACCGCCCACCAGAACAGGATGCGGAGGATGTTCTGGCCCGACAGCGACGGCAGGGACAGGGCACCCAGGGCGTTCGAAATAAGGGGGTTCGCCGCCGAGAACAGAGCGAGGAAGACGGCGCCTCCGACCAACGGCATGATGAGGAGACTAAGTAAGGTCAGAGCGGAAATTCTCCCGCGACCGCGTCTCAGCCGTGAGACCTTGATCAGGTCGATCACTGGTCCAAACAACGCAAAAAGCCAGTTCAACGCTAGCCTTTGGGTCCAACCCCACGCTGTCTCGTTCGGTCCTACGCGGCTCGACAAGGCGCTGACGCTCATGGAGACGGCGAACAGAACCCAGGCCAGCAGACCGGGGCGATCCGCAAGTACGAGGGCAAAGGCGACGCCAGCGAGGACGTAGCCCCGCGCCCGGCGATCCCGCAGCAGGTCTTTGCGGCTGAAGAGCACGCCTCCCAGGACCACGAACGCAAACAGGCCGAGGCTCGTACCGGGCGCATGCTTGAAGAACAGCAGGTCGGCAAGGCCGACTAGGGCGGCGCCTACGGCGATCTTGAACCGGAATGATGATCGAGACAGAGCGGGTGTGTGAAGCATCGAGGCCTCCCTTTCGGGACAGACTTCTCCGCTATGGCCGTCGAGTTCGGTTGCGCCACCGATGGATTGTCGGCGCAGGCGTCGTGCAGATTTGACGCATGAACAACTACCGGTGGCTGTAAGTGATAGCGACACATTCGGCAAAGACCGGCTCCAAATCTGTGCCTTTCACCCATGCCCAGTGACGTGACCCCCTGAAACTCCTCCAGGAATAGCTAGAGTCCGCCCCTCGAAAGGACGGACAGAATGAAGCGATCACGGTTCGCGGAAGAGCAGATCATCGGGATCCTGCGCGAGCAGGAGGCCGGTGTCCCGGTGGCGGACCGGTGCAGGAAGCACGGGCTGAGCTCACCGACCTTCTACAAGTGGAAGGCCAAGTATGGCGGCATGGACGTGTCGGAGGCCCGGCGCCTGAAGGCGCTGGAAGAGGAGAACGCCAAGCTGAAGCGGATGCTGGCGGACTCGATGCTGGACAACGTCGCGCTGAAGGATTTGCTGGGAAAAAAGTGGTGAAGCCCGCTGCGCATCGAGCGGCGGCGGCGCACCTGCAGTCAGCCTACGCGATGAGCGAACGGCGGGCCTGCCGGGTGCTGGGCGTGGACCGGACGAGCGTGCGCTATCGGACGACGCGACCGGACGACGGCGCCCTGCGCGATCGACTGAAGGCCCTGGCCCGGGAGCGTCGGCGGTTCGGCTATCGACGTCTGCACGTGATGCTCCGGCGCGAGGGCTACGCGGTCAATAAGAAGTGGGTCCAGCGGATCTACCGCGAGGAGAAGCTGACGGTGCGCCGGCGCGGCGGGCGCAAACGCGCCATGGGCACGCGGCGTCCGCTGGAGATTCCTCTGGTCGCGAACCAGCGCTGGTCGTTGGACTTCGTCTCCGACCAAATGACCGATGGGCGGCGCTTCCGCATCCTGACGGTGATCGACAACTGCACGCGGGAGTGCCTCGGGCTCGTCGCCGATACCTCGCTGTCAGGGCGACGGGTGGCGCGCGAGTTGGACGCCATCATCCTGCGACGCGGGCGATCCGAGACGATCATCAGCGACAACGGCACGGAATATACGTCCAACGCCATCCTGGCCTGGGCCGACGACGCCGGCGTGGGCTGGCATTACATCGCGCCGGGAAAACCCCAGCAGAACGGCTTCAACGAGAGCTTCAACGGCCGTCTGCGTGACGAGCTGCTGAACGAGACGTTGTTCCGATCCCTGCCGCACGCCCGCTCGGTGCTTGAAGCTTGGCGGCGCGACTACAACGAAACCCGGCCGCACTCGAAGCTGGGATGGCTGACGCCGCAGGCCTACGCAGATGCCTCTGCGGAAAGATCGGCCGGTCCGCTGCGCTGGTTGGAGGCTGCGCTGACCGGCCTCTTGCCAACCCTACAAACCCCAGTTCAGATCACCACAGGACTCTCGTTATGGCTGGATGAGAAACGGGGGTCACGTCAGGGATCACGTCAACGACAGCACCGTGCGCATCAATGCTTCGCTGGAATCTGGGGCGGGAAGTCTAGTTCGAAATCGGAATAGCGAGCGGCCACGCCGAACGTCGCCTCTCCATCCCGTCCGGCGTTGCGGTTCAGCAGCGGCGAATAGGTGTAGAAATGGATCTTCCGGCGCGTCACGTCGAAGCGCATGAATCTCAGCCAGCCGGCGCCGCCGTTGGCCGATCCCGCCTCGCCGTCCGGCCCGACCGTATTGGCCTGATAGTCCTGAAGCACCTGATAGACGGGATGGCCGGCGTCGTTGCGGTCGATCCTCAGGTTCTCGCCGAGCGAAACCCCGTTCTCCGCCGGCAGATAGGCGTGGCCGCTCAACACCAGGAAGATCATCGGATTCTTGCGGATGAAACGGTCCCACACCTGATCCGGCGAGAGATGATCGGTCCCGGCGAAGCTGTTGGCGGTGCTGTCGCCGCGCCGGGTTTCGCCGGTCTTGCTGGGCGACAGCCATTCGTGGGTGCTGACCATGACCGGCAGGCCGGGGTGCGCGTCCACGACGCCCTGCGCCCAGTCCAGCACGCCGGCGGGCGGGTCCATCTCCAGCGACAGATGCAGATACCGCTGCCCGTCGCCGACGAAGGTCTGCCAGCTGTTCAGTCCGTTCGCGGACGCCCCGCCGTACCAGTCCTTGCCGGCGAAATGATGCGAGTTCTGCCCGAAATAGAAACTCCAGGCGCGACCGCCTGACAGGGGCCGCGAAGCGCCCGGCCCGCCCGCCTCCGACCACCAGGAATAGTTGTCGTAGTCGTGGTTGCCCGGCGACATGCCGAACGGCACGCCGCTGCGGGCCAGGATCGAGATGGCGCGGTTGGCGATGTCCCATTCCGCGCGCGTGTCCATGATCCGCGCCGGGGCCGTGTCCGTCGCCGGGATGCGGAAACGGCCGTCGCCGTGCTGAACGATGTCGCCGACGAAGGCGACGAAGACGATGGCCTTGGCCTCGCGCTGATCGGCGAGATACTGCATCTCCCGGACGAAGGTGTCCTCGCCACGCGGCTGGGCCAGGGTCACGTCGGAATAGTTCTGGGTGTCGGGCACGACCGCGACGGTGAAACTCTGGGCCTGGGCGACGCCCGCGAGACCCAGCGACGATGTGGCCAGCATCGTTCCAAGGGTGCGAATCCAGCGCGACATCGTCATCGGTGCGTCTCCAGGATGCGGTCCTGCATCACGCACGACGGCCCCTTTCCGCGCGGGTGCGAAAAGGGGCCGTCGGCGCGGACCTGAGGGGGTGTCAAAAGGCGTAGCTGAGGGTGGCGAACACCTGACGCGGCGCCGAGGCGTGGAACACCACGATGCTGCCCGTCGCATCGTCCGGCGCGAAGACGCTGCCGTCGAAGTTGGAGGCATAGCGTTTGTTGGTCAGATTGGTGACGTTCACCGCGAACTTCACCCCGGTCGCGCCGACTTCGCTCAGGTCATAGTTGAGGCCCAGATCGAAGGTCGTATAGCCGCCGAAGCCCTGGTCGTTGGTATAGGTGTAGAAGCGCTCGCCCGTGTATTTGCCCATCAGCGAGCCCGAGAAGCCGCGCCAGTTCACCGTCACCACGCTGGACAGCATCTCCTTGGGCGTATCGACCTGCTGCTTGCCGGCCGTCGCCTTGACCACGCAGGTCGTGGTGCACCAGTTCAGATCGTCGTCATAGGTCGTCTTGCTGTACGAGGCCGAGTTGTACCAGTTGAACCAGGGGGTCGGCTTCCACAGCACGCCCAGTTCGACGCCCGTGCTGGTCACGCTGCCGGCGTTGTGGAAGGAGTTGCCGCAGCCGGGGTTCTGCTGCTGGTTGGTCGGGCACGGATTGTACTGCAGCAGGCGGTCGTCGAACTTGACCCGGTAGGCCGCCAGGGCCACCTGAAGCGGGCCGCTGATGTAGCGATAGCCGGCGTCGAAGCTCTTGGACGTCTCGGGCTTCAGATACTGACCTTGCAGGTCCCAGATCGTCTGCGACACCGATTGCGGCCCCAGTTTGAAGCCGCCCTGGAACATGGCCATGTTCTCGGCGTAGCTGGCGTACAGTTCATGACCCTCGGCGACCTGCCAGTGGACGCCGATTTCCGGCAGGAAGTTGTCCTTGGCCGTCAGACTGCCGCTGGCGAACTGGCTGGAGCTGGGCGGCGGGGCCAGGGCGACGCCGTCCACGGCCCGGGCGTCCGACTTGGCGTAGGTGCTCTTGAAGCCGAAATCGACCGTCACCGCATCGTTCAGCAGCGACAGCGTGTCCTGAACATAGAACTGGCGCGTCTCCCAGTCCGTTTCCTGAACCCACTGGGCGCGGGCCGGCTGGCCGCCCAGATAGTGCGCCAGGCTGAAGGGGCCGGTGACGTCGGTGCGGATGTAGCGCGCCGCGCTGGAGGTGTTCTCCTCGAACCAGAACCCGGCCTGGACGTGATGCGGCCCGAAGGTCCAGCTCAATCCGCCCACCACGCCCGAGCGGTCGATGGTGTAGCGGGTGTCGCGGATCTGCACCGGCACGTCGTCGGCCGTGGTGGTCGTGCCCTGGGTGGACCAGCCGGTGATGAAGTTGTTGCCCGCGCCCTTGTTCGTGTGGCGATAGACCTTGGCCTCGACCTTCAGGTCGTCGGTCAGATCGTATTCGCCCGCCAGATAATAGAGGTCGTCGTTGCGCAGGATCTGACCATTGGTGAAGGTCACGTCCGAATTCTTCTGCGGCGAGGGCGCCGCGACGCAGTTGGCCGTCGCCGTCGGATTGCTCACGCCGCAATAGGCGACGCCCAGGTACGACTGCCAGTCGGGCGCATAGCCGGCCCAGTCCCAGCCCAGCCGGTTCAGCATGTCCTTGGACAGATAGGCGTCGTCCGCCTGGTTGGTGCGCGACAGATCGGCGAAGGCGGTGACGGCGCCGCGGTCGAAGCGGTACATGGCCTTGCCGTTGAACTGCCGGCCCCAGGAGGTCTTGTAGTCGCCCTGGTTCACGAACAGCTCCTGCTCGCTGTACTGGCCGGACACATAGGCCGAGAAGCCGTTATGCTCGCCCGTGTCCACCCGCAGGAAGCTGCGCCTGGACGCCTCGCTGCCGAAGCCCTGGCTGGCCGCCAGGCCGAACGAACGGCTGGGATTGCGCGAAGTGTAGATCAGGGCGCCGCCCAGATTGCTGGTCGACGGAATGGCCAGGCCGGCGATGCCGGTCGCCAGATCGGCGCGGCCGAGGTTCTCGGAGATCAGCGCGCGACTGATGGTCAGTCCGTTGTAGTTGTTATAGGCGCCGTCGCCCAACGGCACGCCGTCCAGCGTATAGCCCAGGTGGGTCGTGTTGAACCCGCGCACCTGCAGGGTCAGCGACTGCTCGTTCACCCCCAGGGCGTCGATCGACTGGGCGCTGACGCCGGGCAGGAAGTTCAGCGCCTTCTGCACGCTGGTCCCCGGCGGCAGGGTTTCCAGATTGGCCGGCGTCAGCGTCGAGACCGAACGGGTCTGGCCGGAACCGACCACGACGATCTCGTCCAACTGATCGACCGACTGCCGCTGAACGACCTGATCCACGATCGGATCGACCGTCGTGGTCCCCGCCGCGGCGGCCCCAGCCCACCCCGACAAAGCCGTGCCGGCCAGCAGGCTCGCCAAACTCAAACGCTTAAACTGTGACGCCATGACGCATATCCCCCTCTTGAAGAGGCGGCGTCTAAGGCTTGCAGGACACGAAGAAGCTACGCTTTCGTTACAAGTTCGAGACGTTCCCGGCTCCGGGCCACGAGGGGATCGCTGGCGCATTGGCTGGAGCGCCGTGGGCGCCGACGCGGCGAGGCGACCCACTATGGCGGTGGCCATGAGACCTTATTGGAGCGGCGGTCGCCGCGACGACGTCTCGCTGTCCGATCCGGACGCCGGCTGGGGCCGTCTGATCCACATGGGTGAACACCATCATGACCGACCATCCCGAACACCTTTTACGATACATCGAACGATCAGATCTCCGCCTGCCTCTCTCGCGAACGACTTGCCGCTCGTAAGAACGCAAGGCGGCGACTGTCTTCGACCACGCCCGGTCCTTACCTGAAGAAGGCCTTCTGGAGCGCGGTCATGCCGGCGCCCAGCGAGACGGCGTCGCCTGGAGCCTCGGAGGGAAGGACGACAGGTAGAGGTCGAGGCCGGTCGCGACGATCGGTTCCCGCGACAGTCACGCGGTCAGCCAAGGCCCGAGCCAGAGCCGGCGGGATGCGCCCCCCCAGAACCACCGCCTGACAGTCCGCCACCGCCGAGACCGCTGTCGCGGCCAGAGAGAAGGCCGGTCCGGCTTCGTCCAGCCAGACGGACGTGCCGCGCCAGTTCATGTCGAAGGCCTCTATCATCGCCGAGACGGAGTGAAAGGGTCGGTCGTACCGGCCGACCAGGTCGCGCAGTCGTTCTAGATTGGGGTGTGGAATGCCGATGGCCTGCCACAAGGCGGCGTACTCCCCCGCATTGCCGAAGGCGCCCCTGTAGGGTTCGCCATCCAGCACCAGCCCGCCGCCAAAACCATTGGTGATCTGAAAATATCCGAAGGAGCGATAGCGCCGCCCGACGCCGAGAAACGCCTCGCCCACGCAGGCGACATTGCCATCGTTGTCGACGCTGACGGGGGTCTGCAACACCGGGGCCAGCACGGCGGCGATATCGATCATGGCCCAGTCATCGAGCAGTGCTGGCGGGTTCATCAACGGGTCGGCGCCGACGAAGAAGGCTGAGACTCCCACACCCGCCGCGACGATACGGAAGGGATCGATCTGGCTTTGGATGAGCATGTCGCGGCGAAAGAGAGCGAGCTGCTCCAGAACGCGATCTCGACTCATGTCGGGCATGGACAGGCTGCCCCGCCAGCGCAATTCGCCCGCAAAATCGACGAGGTCCATCGACAGAGCATCTCCCAGCAGGGAAACCCCCAGAGCGTAAGCATAGTCCGGCTCCAGCCGAAGCGTCATGCTGGGATGACCGCGTCCTACCGCGGTCGACCGTCCGACGCGAACGAGGCTGGCCGCCGTGAGCCCCGTGACGAGACGCGAGACCTGAGGCTGAGTGAGGTCCATCACGCGCGTGGCTTCCGCCTGAGTGATCCGGGTGCGCCGTTGGATGAGGCCCAATAGCGATCGCTCGCTTTGACTGGGGTGATGAAAGGGCGATCCTGGCGCGGAAGACAAGGCAGGGCTCTCTCTGTGCAGCGTCAAAAGCGGCATAGCGCACCATCCTCCCACTGTCGCCAATAATTCATGCATTAAGCATTGTATGCGTTGTGCATTATAAAATAGGTCGTCTTGCCGCGTCGGGCGGCTCAGGCCGCTGGGGCCGCTTTCGGGGAGCGATCATGAACCGCCTATCCATGACTTGGCGCGCAGCCTTGTTGGCGTCGTCGACACTGGCCATCGCGTCGCCTGTCGTCGCGCAGAGCCGCGCAACACCTCCCGCGCCGCATGCGGGAAATATGTCCGGTGACGTCGCCGGTGAGGTGGCGACCGTGGCGGATGTGGTCGTCTCCGGGGTTCGCGCGAGCCTTGACGCGGCCGTCGCCTCCAAGAAGGCGGCGACCGGCGTGGTGGATTCCATCCTTGCCGAGGACATCGGCCAGTTTCCGCAGGCCAATATGGCCGAGGCCTTGCAGCGGGTCTCCGGCGTTCAGATTCGCCGCGACTACGCCGGCGGGGTCGGCAATGAGGTCAGCGTTCGTGGCCTGCCGCCCGAGTTTACCCAGGTGACGATCAACGGCCAGTCTGCCCCGTCAAGTGCGGAAAGCCGGGTTTTCAACTTCAACGTCCTGCCGGCGGAGCTGTTTCGACGGGTGGACGTGTTCAAGTCCGTCACGGCGGACCTGGACGAGGGCGGCATCGGGGGCACCGTCGCCCTGGAAACCTTGCGCCCGCGTGATTTCGGCAAGCGTCGGCTGATCGCCTCTGTGGAAGGCGTCGGCAATCAAATTACGGACAATGTGACTCCTCGCGGCACGCTCGTCTTCGGCCGGAATGGCGATCGCGGGGGATACGTTCTTGGAGCGAACTACGCGGAGTTTTCGGCGGCGTCGCAGTCCTATGACGCCGTTCGCTGGACTCGCCGAAACTTCGACGTCAACGGCGATCGCGTCAACGACTACACCTCGGTCTTCTTGATGGACTTGCCCCGGTACGTTCACGAACAGCAGACCGTCAAACGGACGTCGCTTTCGGCGACCGGAGAGTATCGCCTTTCCGACAAGATCGAGATCACTGCAGACGGACTTTACGTCCACACCGACCAAAATCAGGATCGCCTGTCGCCTATCTGGGATTTCGCGGGCGCCAGCGGGTTGAACACCCTTGTGGTGGAAGACGGCGTGGTGGTCGCCGCCGACTACAGAACGGTGCGTTACCGCAGCGAGAACAACACAGAACAGCGGGGAACCGATCTCTACAAGCTCGGCCTGCGGGCGGATGTGGACCTGGGCACCTGGCGGTTCGAGCCCTATGTGACGCATTCCCGTTCCGAATTGGAAGGCAAGGGATGGCGTTTCTTCGCGGACCGCCGCGACCGGGCCGCCTACGATATTCGGCCTGACGACGACTACTTCACCTTGACGACGCCGTATGACATCGCGGACGCAAACTCGTTCGCCACGACAGAGGCCCGACGCAACACCACGTCGGTCGTCGATACGGAGACGGCCTACGGCTTCGACATAAGGCGGCGCTTCGGCGACATACGCTTCAAGGGCGGGTTCAAGCTCCGCGACCGTTCCAAGACGCGGGTGCGGTTCTCGCGCACGCTCAGCGGGCTCAGCGACGCCTTTGCGCCGGTCGCGACGATTTTCGACGGTTTCCTGAAGGGCGAGAAGCGGGCCACGGGACCGTCGGCCTGGGCGGTGCACGATTTCGACAAGGCGATCGAGCGTTACGGGCCCTTGTTGGATCTCACGACCAACGAGGAACTGAACAACTATTACGATGTCGATGAGCGCACGATCAGCGCCTATGGGCGCGCGACGCTCGATCGGGGGCCTTGGCTTGTCGATCTGGGTCTTCGTCTGCAGAAGACGGAAGTGACCTCTGTGGGATCGGAACGACTCCGTCCAGCCAACCTGTATTCCGACCGCAAGGTCGAGAGCGATTATGCCGATCTCCTGCCGAGTGCGAGCGTGCGCTACCGGATCGCGCCAACCGTCTATCTGCGAGGTGCGGCGGCTCGGGTTCTGACCCGGCCGAGCCTGGCCAGTCTGGCGGCCTATCGGGAAATCAACGAGTCCAATCTGACGATCTCGGCGCAGAACCCCGACCTGAATCCCACCTATGCGAACCAGTACGACCTGGCCGGCGAATGGTACTTCGACGAAGGGGCGATTCTGTCGCTGGGCTATTTCTACAAGGATATTACAGGCTTCATCGCCAATGATACGACGACTGTCGATTATAATGGCAAAGCCTATCGGATGACGCGCCCTGTCAACATCGACGACGCGACCATCTCAGGTTTCGAATTCAACTATCAGCAGGCCTTCACCTTCCTGCCGGCGCCGCTGGACGGGTTCGGCGTGGCTGTCAACTATACCTATACCGACACCTCCTACAAGCAGGTTCTGCCGGGTGGAGGTTCCATGAAATATGGTCTGCCGAACAACTCCAGGGACAGCTACAATCTGGTCGTCTATTATGAGAATGACCGCTTCAGCGTGCGCGCCGCCCAGAATTTCCGAGGGGTTTTCCTACGTGAAGTGCCGAACGAACAGGACGGGCTGAAGTATCGCGGCGATTACGCCCCCGTCGATGTGGCGGTGCGTTACAAGCTGACGCCTCGCGCTTCCTTGACCCTGGATGTCCAGAATGTCCTCAACGCCGTTCAGGAGGAGTATGTGTTCGAGAAGCGATTGACGGACGGAACGTTCACGACGGGCCGCACCGTACAGATCGGCCTGAGGGCGGAATTCTAAGCGACGATTCGCCTCGGCGGCCGTTGCGCGACGTGTTCGCGCCGGCCGCCTCTTCTATAATCACGGGCCAGATCGCCCTGAGATTTCGAGCCCTCCATGAGATTTCTTCCCGTGTTTCGCGCGGTCGCCTTCTCAGCCGCCCTTCTCGGCTGGAGCGCGGGGTGCGTCGTCGCCTCGACGCCTTCCGCCCAAACCGCCGACCGCTTGCGGCGACCGGCGACCCCCGCCTCTCCCATTCTCGTCGTCGCCCATCGCGGATGCTGGCATGCGGCGGCCGAGAATTCGGTGAGCGCAATCGAGGCCTGCGTGGCCTTGGGCGTGGATGTCGTCGAACTCGACGTCCGGCGAACCGCCGACGGAGGTCTGGTGCTGATGCATGACTCCACCGTGGATCGGATGACGAACGGTCACGGGCGGGTCGAGGACATGACCCTGGCTCAGATAACGACCCTGCGGCTGAAGAGCCGCAAGGGCGGGGTCGATGCGGCGCTGCTCGATGAGAGGGTTCCGACCTTCGAGGCGGCGATGCGGGCCGCGAAAGGGCGTATATTGGTCAATCTCGACGCCAAGGCCGATGTCTATGACGACGCCTTCGCGGTGCTGGAACGCACCGGAACGATCGGGCAGGTCATCATGAAGCGAAGGGTGGCGCCGGACTCGCCCTCGCTGGCTAGCCAGGCGCCGTTCAATCGTGTTCTGGCGATGCCGATCGTCGACCAGACGGCCGGGTCCGCTTCGGCCCTGGTTGCTCATCAGATTGACGATGGCGTTCCCGCAATGGAAGCCATCTTCACCGACATGGGCTTTCTGGACGACCTGCGCCGGATCCTGTCGCCTCGTGGAATCCGCATCTGGGTCAACACGCTGCAACCCGTTCATGCAGCGGGGCTGACGGATGCAAAAGCCGTGACGGACCCGGAGGCGGTCTGGGGGGTGTTGATCGACCGGGGGGCCTCGCTTGTGCAGACGGACGAACCCGAGGCCCTGCTTCGCTATCTGGACGAGACGGGCCGACGCGCGCGGGCCGTATCGGAGAACTGACATCCGCCATCACGGGGGTGTCGCAAGGGGGGCGTAGGTGTGCGGCGCTGCTTGGAGGCGCCTATCACACTGGGTCGATCGGACGGATGGCGCCGCACGCTGGTTTACGGCCTGGCCCATTACGGCAAGAGCCTGTTCTGGTATGCGGCGGAACTGCTGCTGGCCTTCTACCTGACCGAGCTGGGCGGGCTGTCGCCGTCCGCCATGGGGGTGGTGCTGGCGACGGGCCTGGCGGCGAGCGCGGCGATGGACGTCTTGCTGGGCGCGCGGCTGGGGCGATTCATGCCCGATGCCGCGGCGGCGGGACGTTTGCAGCTGGTCGGCGCGATCCTGTGCGCCGTCGCCTTCTCGGCGGTGTTCGTCGGGGCCTGGATGCCGGATG
>Ga0157369_10006280_pt1 | contig 13796 bp, 10 predicted proteins | sample C25metaG_FD_113461 | JGI IMG/M metagenome (GOLD analysis project Ga0157369, IMG submission 113461) | Corn rhizosphere microbial communities from Kellogg Biological Station, Michigan, USA - C2-5 metaG | ecosystem: Host-associated > Plants > Roots > Rhizosphere > Soil | place: USA: Michigan...
CGGAGTCAGGTCTCGCGAAAGGTCGGGGCGGCCGACGTCGCCAATGAACAGCGTGTCGCCGGTCAGAACCGCGAAGGGATTCTCCGACACGTCATGGTCGGTCAGAACCAGGCAGATGCTTTCCACCGTGTGCCCCGGCGTTTGCAGCACGCGAATCCTGCAGCTCCCGACTCGCAGTTCGAAGCCGTCTCCGACGTCGACGTGCGGAAACGTCGCGCCGGAATCCTTCCCGATGTAGATCTTCGCGCCGGTCCGGTGGGCGAGTTCCAGGTGTCCGGAAACGAAGTCGGCGTGAAGATGGGTCTCGAAGATGTGAGCGATGCGAAGGTTCTCCGCCGCCGCGCGTTCCAGGTAAAGCTCGACGTCGCGTTGCGGGTCCACGACCACCGCCTCGCCGTTCGAACCAAACATGTAGGAAGCGTGCGCCAGGCACCCAAGGTAGAACTGCTCAAAGTACATGTAGGCTTTCTCGCGCGATACCGTAGCACGAAGTCGCGCACCTGCGCACGCGAACTGCGGTATGCTGCTCGCCTGCGGAGGGGAAGATGAACTTCGGACGACGCGATTTTCTGCGCGGAGCCCAGGCTTTGGCCATTGCGGCGGCGCTCGATCGCGCTTATGCGGGCAAGCTTCCGGCGGAAGTCGCGACCGACGAAGACTTCTGGAATGAGGTCCGTCGCGCCTATGTTCACGACCCGAAGATCATCAACCTGAACAACGGTGGCGTTGCCCCGTCGCCCGCGCCCGTGATGAAAGCGCAAATCGAGGCGCTGGAGTTCAGCAACTACTCGCCCTCGTACCGCATGTGGCGCGAGTTGGAGCCGAAGATCGAAGAGGTGCGCAAGAAGCTCGCTTCGATGTGGTCTGCGGATCCCGAGTGCATTGCCATCACGCGCAACGCCAGCGAATCGCTGGAGAACGCACAGCTGGGCATCGATCTCGCGCCCGGAGACGAGGTCATCGCCACCAGCCAGGACTATCCCCGCATGATCACCACCTGGCAGCAGCGCGAACGTCGCGACAAGATCGTCTTCCGCCAAGTCGACTACAAGGTCCCGGTCGACGCTCCCGCCGACTTGCTCCATCTGTACGAGCGCGCGATCACTCCGAAGACGAAGGTGCTTCACGTCTCGCAGGTCTGCTTCATGACCGGCCAGATTTTTCCCGTCAAGGAGATCTGCGCGCTGGCGCGATCGCGCGGGCTCATCAGCATCGTCGATGGCGCACACGCGTTCGCCCATGTGCCCTTCAAGTTTCCGGACTTCGACTGCGACTACTACGGCGCCAGCCTGCACAAGTGGCTCTCCGCGCCCATCGGCACCGGCGTGCTGTATGTTCGGCGCGACCGCATCGAGAAGACGTGGCCGCTCATGGCTGCCGGCCCGTCGCAGGACAAAGACATCCGCAAGTTCGAGGAGATCGGCACGCATCCCGCCGCGATGCACAATGGCATCCTCGAAGCGCTGGCCTTCTATGAGCAGATCGGCGTCGAGCGCAAGTGGGCGCGCCAAAGATATCTAAAGGAACGTTGGGCACGACGGCTGGAGAAATCCGTTGGCGCGAAGATGCTGGCGCGGGTCGAGCCGGAACATTCCGGCGCATTCGCCACGGTTCACTTCGACGGGGTCGACGCCGGCAAACTCGGCGGCGTGCTGCTGGACAAGTACAACATCCTGGTTACGCCGATCGGTGGACCCGGCTTCGACGGCTTGCGCGTCTCGCCGAACGTCTACACGTCGCCGGATGAGATTGATCAGTTCAGCGCGGCGGTGGAAGAGATCCTCTCGAAGCGCAGGTCCGACGTCGCCGCCAAGACCAGCTAGCGGCTGCTTGCCAACTTCGTCATCTGCTCGAGGTGGTTGATGTCGTGCCCGGCTGTCATCTCGAGGATGCGATCGAGCGTTTCCTTGCCGCGTTCTGAATGCTGCGTATAGGCGTTGGCGCGCTCGTCGGCGGACAAGCGTTCGATGAACGCCAGTGTCGCCTGCCGAATGGTAGAGAACAGCGCCAAGCTCTCCTGTGCCGGAACGTCGGCATATCGCGACGTCTTCGCCCATTTGTCCTGATCGTATGCCACCACGGCGCTGCCCGGTTCGGCGGCTGCCCAGCGAATCCGCGCGGCGATGACCAGTTCGGCGTCCGCCAGGTGCGCAAGCTGCTCGCGAATGCTCCATTTACCCGGTGCGGAACGGTAGTCGAGCTGTTCGGGCTTCGCCGAGGAGACGATGTCACGGATCTTCGACGGCGTCTGCTTCATGACCGTGAGCGGATCTTTGCCCGCGACGTTTGCGCGGATACGCGCGATGTACTGCTCCACTGTCTCTGCCATGGCCGTTTTCGATGCCTCCGCGTCCATCAGGATACAGAATCTTCCTACCAGGCAACCCGGCAGCAGCTACTCACGTCTAAGTGCGGATGCCGGAAAGTCCACCGCCCGACCCGCAGACGTTCGCGCGACAGTTTCGGCAGAAATACGGCCGCGACATGACGCCCGCCGAATTGCACTTCTACAAGCTCACCAAGGACCTGCTCGACCATCCCCCGGAAGAAGAAAACGGCGACGGCGAAGCGGCCTGATCGCCCCAGTGTCAATTCAGGACGACGTTCGCGTCCCGCCTCCAGCCTTTTCGCGTTCCTGCTGCTAGAATGCTCCGTTTCATATTTGATTCGGCTGCGAGCCAGTTACAAGGAGTCGCGTGATCATAGGGGTTCCGAAAGAAACCTTTCCCGGGGAACGCCGGGTGGCGCTGGTTCCAAAAATCATTCCTGGTCTCATCAAGGCCGGCCTTCAGGTCGCGATCGAAGCGGGAGCCGGCATCCAGGCTGGATATCCCGATGCCGAGTATGCGACCGCCGGCGCCCAGCTATTGCCAAGCCGCGCCGACGTCTTCGCCAAGTGCGACATCATCACCCAGGTCCTTTGTTATGGCTCGAACGACCGCACGGGCAAGGCGGACCTCGCGCTCATGCGCAAAGGCCAGGCGCTGATCGGGTTCTTGCGGCCGCTTGGCGCGGTCGACGTTCTCAAGGAAGTCGCCGCCACCGGGGTCACCAGCTTCGCGATTGAACTCATGCCGCGCATCACGCGCGCCCAGAGCATGGACGCGCTGTCGTCGATGGCGACCATCTGCGGGTACAAGGCAGTCCTCATCGCGGCCGATACCGTGCCGCGGCTCTTTCCCATGCTGACCACCGCTGCCGGCACGATCACGCCCGCGCGCGTGCTCATCATCGGCGCGGGAGTCGCCGGTTTGCAGGCGATTGCCACGGCTCGCCGATTGGGCGCGGTCGTTTCGGCTTACGACGTCCGTCCCGCAGCCAAGGAGCAGGTGCAGAGCCTCGGTGCGCGCTTCGTCGAGTTGCCGATCGAAGCCCAGAACGCGCAGGATGCCCGCGGCTACGCCACCGCGCAGAACGAGGAGTTCTACGCCAAGCAGCGCGAGCTGCTCGGCAACACCGTTGCGGAGTCTGACGTGGTCATCACCACCGCCGTCGTGCCCGGCAAGAAATCGCCCGTGCTGGTGACGAAGGAGATGGTCGCGCGCATGTCGCCGGGCTCCACCATCGTCGATCTCGCATCCGAGCGCGGCGGCAACTGCGAGCTCACGCGGGGTGGCGAGATCATCGACGTCAACGGCGTGAAGATCAACGGCACCATTAACCTCGCAAGTTCCGTGCCCTATCACGCCAGCCAGATGTACGCCCGCAACGTGAATAACTTTCTCATCCACTTGGCCAAGGGCGGAGAACTCAAGATCAACCTGGAAGACGAAATCACCCGCGAGACGCTGCTCACGCGCGATGGGGAACTCGTGAACGAGCGCGTCCGGCAGTTCTTAGGATTGCCAAGTCTGGTGAAGACGAGCACTTAACCATGAGCATCGAGCCTTCAGCCACAGAGCTTTATCGCAAGTCTGGACGGCTGATAGCTGATAGCTGACTGCTGTTTTGCAGTGAGGGACCATGCAGAGCCTGATCGATAGCTTGTTTGTATTCATGCTGGCCGGATTCATCGGCTTCGAAGTCATCCGCCGTATTTCGCCGCTGCTCCATACTCCGCTGATGTCGCTGACCAACGCGCTCGACGCCATCGCCGTGGTCGGAGCCATCGTGCTGGCGGGCAATGCCATGGCGGATCCGTCGAACCAGCGTCTTGCCAAGATCCTCGGCACCATCGCCATCGTGGCGGCCACCAGCAATATCGTCGGCGGCTTCATCATCACCGACCGCATGCTCAAGATGTTCAAACTCAGCCGTCCGCAGAAATAACGATGCCCACAAGCGAAATCGCAATCCGGCTGATTTACCTCGTCGCCTCGGCGCTCTTCGTCCTGTCGCTGAAGTGGATGGCCACGCCCGCCACCGCACGCCGCGGCCTGCTCGCCGGCGAAATCGGCATGGTGCTCGCCGTTGCCGGCACCATGCTGCATCACGACATCCATAACTACACGTGGATCGTCGTCGGACTCGTCCTCGGCAGCATCATCGGCGTTCCGCTCGGCGAAGTCGCCATGACTGCCGTCCCGCAGCGAACCGCGCTCAGCCACGCCTTTGGCGCATTATGCGTCACCCTCGTCGGCGCGGCGCATTACTACACGGCGCGCGCGGAACTCAGCACCTTCGGCATGAGCGTGCTCTGTGCCGAAGTCATCCTCGGCTCGCTCACCTTTACCGGCAGCTTGATGGCCGCGGGCAAGCTCCAGGAAGTCCTGCCTCAGCGCCCAATCACATTTAAAGGACAGAACTTCGTCAACCTCGCCATGCTGGCGGGCGCGGTGGTCATCGCCGTGATGCTGGTGATCAATCCGAACCAGCCGCACCTGTTCCCGTTCATCATCGCGATTCCGCTGATCTTCGGCGTGATGATGATCATCCCCATCGGCGGCGCCGACATGCCGACCGTGATCTCGCTGTTGAACTCCTACGCCGGTCTCTCCGCCGCGGCGATGGGCTTCGTGCTCGACAATAAGTTGTTGATCATCGCCGGCGCGCTCGACGGATCTTCGGGCTTGATCCTCTCCGTGATCATGTCGAAGGCGATGAACCGCTCGTTCACCAACGTGCTGTTCGGCGCGTTCGGGCAAGTTCAGGCCAAGTCGGGCGCCGGGGCGGAAGAGCGCACCGTGCGCAGCGCTTCGCCGGAAGAGGCTGCCTCCATCCTCGGCGCGGCCAGCAAAGTGATCATTGTTCCCGGATACGGCATGGCCGTCGCCCAGGCGCAGCACAAGGTCCGCGAGATGTACGACATCCTCACGCGCCGCGGCGTGGATGTGAAGTTCGGCATCCATCCCGTTGCCGGACGCATGCCCGGCCACATGAACGTTCTGCTCGCCGAGGCCGACATCCCTTACGACAAGCTGATGGACCTCGACCAGTCGAACCCGGAATTCCCGCAGACCGACGTCGCGCTCATCATCGGTGCGAACGACGTCACCAATCCGGCCGCCCGCACCGACGAGTCGAGCCCGATCTACGGTATGCCCATCCTCGACGTCGACAAGGCGCGCACGGTCATGGTCATCAAGCGCAGCATGAGCCCCGGCTTCGCCGGCATCGATAATCCTCTTTATTATCTCGACCGCACGCTCATGCTCTTCGGCGACGCCAAGGGATTCGTCGGCGACATCGTGAAGGAACTCGCGGGCGGCGGACACTAATTTGTGATCGGCGTTTTCGACAGCGGCTTCGGCGGCCTCACCGTACATCGTGCGCTCGTCGAAGCCATGCCCGAGCGGGATTTCGTTTACCTCGGTGACAACCGCAACGCGCCCTACGGGCCGCGTCCGCCCATCGAGATTCTGAACCTTACCTGCGCGGGACTCGATCGCCTGTTCGCCGAGGGCTGCACTCTGGTGATCCTCGCCTGCAATACGGCCTCAACGGTCGCGCTGCGCTGGATCCAGCAGCAGTGGCTTCCTGCGCGACAGGCCGGCGATAACGTTAAGCGCAATGTGCTCGGCGTGGTTGTTCCCACCATCGAGGCCGCGACCAGCTCCACATGGGAAGAAGACGGCGCGGGCGGGAACGAAAAGACCCGCACGATTGCCGTATTCGCCACCCATCGCACCGTGCAGACCGGTTGCTACCCGTTTGAGATCTGCAAGCGCGCGCCCGGTGTCACCGTGGTGCAGCAAGCGTGTCCTCATCTTGCGGGTTCGATCGAGAGCGGTGCTTCGCGCGACGAGCTGAGTTCTCTGGTTGGGGAATACGTCGGTGAACTTCTGGCGGGACTCGGTCGAGCGCCCGACTGCGTCATTCTCGGCTGCACTCATTACCCGCTGGTTGCCGACCTGTTCACCCACGCGCTCCCAGCAGGCGTACGCATGATCCATCAACCGGAAGCCACCGCTCGCGCGCTGAAGCTATATCTCGACCGGCATCCCGAATACGACAGCTCGCACAGTGGACGCCGCCTGTTCCTCTCGACCGGGCTCTCGCCGCAGGCATTGCCGCTGATCGAAAAGTTCTGGGGAGAGAAACTGCCGTTCCAACCGGCATAGCTCGCGTGGAGGGCCGGCGCATGTCCTGAGCGAAGTCTAAGGATCCTCGCCGGCCACGAGCCGCTTCTAGAACAGATTCTGCTGCACCGGCTTCCGTGCTGGAACCGCTTCTTCGGCACTCGGAATCTCCCGCCATTCCCGCAACAGAGGGAAATACAGGCCCATCCTGACGGGCCGGGAATCGTAGCTCCGCATCACGCGCCCATATCTCTCCATATCTTCGCGATACTTCTCCACCTGCTGATCCACGAACTTTTCCACCGCTGTGCTCGTCGTCGTCGCCATCTTGTAATCGACGATCCATCGCGTGCCGTCCTCGTCGACGAACGTGCGGTCCAGCTTCAGCCGGAAATCGACGTCGCCATCCGCCCCGCTCAACGGGAATTCGCATTCCGCCTCTGCACGCGACGACAGGATCCACTGTCCCTTATCGTGCGCGAGGATCGCGCACAGCCCATCGCTCACTTCCTTCGCCGCAGCCGCCCTTTCGCCTTCGTTGATTCCTTCGCTTGCCAGCGCGGCCCGGATCGCATTCGCGCTCTTGCCGACTCTCTCCGCTGTCCACCGCTCCAGTCCTTCGCGTCCGATCTGTTGCAGGAAGCGGTGCGTCACCGTTCCCACGATCCGCTGTTTCTGTCCGACCCACTCAAACGTGTGATCGCGCTCCGGACGCACCACCGCGCGCCACCGCCACTCCCGCTCAAGCTTCGGCGCCGACCACTCTTGCGTCAACCGGCGCAGAGTCGGTTTCGGATCGTCGGGCGCGATCTTCACTTCTGGTCCAGCTTTCACCAGCTCGTCGAAACTCTTCACGCCCGCCAGCAGCCGGAGCAGGGAATCGCCATCGGACTTGCCGGCCTCCCCGTTCTTCTTGTCTGCGGGACGATGGAACGTCAGGTACAGCCGCTGCCTGGCGCGCGTGCACGCCACGTAGATCAATCGCTTCGCCTCTTCGCGCCACGCTTCCTTCTGCGCGTCGCGAATGTAGCCGGCGATGGTCGCCTCCTTCTCCGGCGGATCGCGCAGCGGATCGAACGGCGCCAGCAGCAGCCGCTGCTCGTCGGCGTCGACGAATTCGCGCCAGTAGAGCAGTTGACGATCGCCGGTGTGCGGCTTGCGACCCAGTCCGGGAACAAACACGACGTCGAACTGCAAGCCCTTCGCGCCGTGCATCGTCATCAACTCGACGCGCGTGTTCGCGTCCGTGTCCGTCGGCGAGAAAAGCCACGCCAGCGCCTGGTCGAGCGTTTTCTCTTCCGGCAATTCACCTGCAGATTCGGATTGATCGAGGAACCGGAAGAATTCGCCCGCATCGCGCAGGTCCGACTCGCCCAGCTCACTTTCGCGGACGGCCGCGGGACCTCCCAGCGCGTTCCATGTGTGCTCGACCAGCGAGCGCAGCGAAACGCGGCCACGTTGCGCAAGTGCCGCCTGCAGCACAGGCAGCACGCGTTGGAGCCGCGCTTGCGCGTCCTGCGACAGACTGGTTCGCCGCGCCGCGAGCAATTCCCAAATCGCGAGGTTGTGAGATTCCTTGTCGCCCGCCAGCCTGGTGAGGTCTTCGAGCGTCAGGCCGCACCACGGCGCCCGCAGCAGCGCCAACCACGAAGTCCGGTCGCCGAGATGCGTCAACGCGCGCGCCAGCGCGAGCAGATCGCGGATTACGGTTCGTTCCGCCAGCGGGTCGATGTTCACCGCCTTGAAGCGGATCTTCTTGCGCTCCAGCGCAGGCACGATCTGTGCCAGGTGCTGCCGCGCGCGCACCAGGATCGCGATCTTCGCCGACGGACTTGCCTCATGCTCCTTGCGGATCGCTTCCGCGATGTAATCGGCTTCGCTCGCGACGTCGCCATCCGCGAACGAGCGAACCTCGACGGCGGGCGGCACGGCATCGTGAATCGCTTCTGCTCGCGCGTATCCTACCGCGCCGGTCACGGCATTCGCCCCGGTCATCATCTCGCCGAATGTCTGGTTGAACCACTCGACCAGGCCCTTCTGCGAGCGGAAATTCACAGTGATCTCACGCGCCTCGATCTCGCGCGGCAACAGCTTCGCCGCCTTGTCGCGCGCGCGTTCGAACAGCGTGACTTCCGCCTTGCGGAAGCTGTAGATCGACTGCATCGGGTCGCCGACGAGGAACACCGTGCGCCCATCGGCGTCGCGCCAGCCCGACATCAGCGCTCGCAGCAGCTCGACTTGCAGCACCGACGTGTCCTGGAACTCGTCGACGAGTATGTGGCGTGCGGCGTAGGCGGGATTGTCGGCGTGCGCTCTCAGGACTTCGACCGCCGCGCGCGCGATCTCGACAAAGTCGGTTTGCCCGCGCTCGCCGAAAACTTCCGCCAGCGCGCGCTCCGCCACCGGGAGAACGGTGAAGAGCGCTTCGATCCGCTGCCATTCATCGCTCTTGTAGCAAGGATCAGGCAGCATGAAGATCCGTTCCCCGATATCGCAAAGGGAATCGGCCTGTTCGGATTTTCCGAGATCGTCCAGAAAGTCGGCGCAATTCTTCTTCGACTTGCCGGAGATGCCCTCCACCTTCTTTCGAACCGTGTTGCTCTTGGTGAACAGAAAGTTGCGAAGCGTTCGCCAGGCCTGCTGGGCGCCGGCATCGCCGGGCGGGAGATCGGTGAGTCCTGCCAGCGCGCCGAAGTCCGAAGGGCTCTCGATGGCTGCGGTGCGCGCGAAACTCAGGAATTCCCCAACGCGTGACCCGAGCGCTTGCGCCAGCTCTTCGCGAATGCGTCCCAACCCGATCCCGATCGCAGCCGCCAGCGATTCTTCCAACTCCGCGCGCAATCCGCTCGACGACGTGTTCCTGGCCCGAGCGACGATCGGCAGCCACTGTTCGCGTTTTGCGAGCATGCTTGCGATCAGCTCTTCCAGTGTCGTCGCCTGCGCATCGGCCGCTTCGAGCAGCAGGTCCATCGCGCTATTCAGCGCCGGATCTGCTCCGCCGAGCATCAGCACGGTGCGACGCGCCGCATCGCGATAGAGCCCGCTCGCGTCTTCGGTGACGTTCAGTCTCGATCCGAATCCCGCGCGCAACGGGCCTGACTGCACGATCTGCTCGCACAGCGAATCCAGCGTGCGGATATTCAGCCGCGCCACGTTGTGCAGCAGGTTCCAGCCGCGCTCGCGGTCGCGCGCGAGCACCGCCGTCGCCAGTTCGAGCGTCTTCGCCCGATGCGGTTCGGCTACGCTCTCGCCGGACGCCGCCAGTTCCAGCGCCTCGCGCACGCGGTTCCGCATCTCGGCGGCAGCTTTGCGAGTAAACGTGATCGCGACCACGGCTTCAGGCTCATCCAATGCCGGGTCGGAAAGCAGGTTCAGGAAGCGCTGGATCAGGAGCTCGGTTTTTCCGGATCCCGCCGGCGCCTGCACGATGAACGACTGCTCCCGCGCGATCACCGCGTCGCGGACTTCCTGGTCGACGACCCGCGGCTTCGGTGACGTGCTATTCATCGTCACCTCCGTCGCCATCGGCGTCGTCGCCGTCCGTGAAGCTCATTTCTGCGACCCGGCACAGCGCCTGTACATGACACCGCTCGCAGGTATTCTTGCCCGTGCCTGTCGGCGGATGCTTGGGATCCACGGCCGCCCCGCCCGAGGCAAATGCCGCAGCTAGGTTCTTCAGAGCCGAGTCCCAGACGACCACCTGGTCGGCGATCGTTCGCCCATTAAAGTAGCGCTTGAGGGCATCCTGCCTAAGTACAAGAATCTGGCGGTCGGTTGCGCATCCCCGGAACGACGTGTCGACCGAGGATACATGCGCCAATCCGGCGCCCGAGAGCTCGTGCTCCTTGCCTACATGCACCGCGTAGATCGGAACCTGCGGCTCCTCGGGACGGTCGCCATGCCAGTCGCGGATGGACGGCTTGGTTCTTCCCGACTTGTAGTCGATGACAACAAATCCCTGTCCGCGTACGCGATCGAGACGGTCGATGAATCCGTGGATCTTCAGCGGCCCGATCTCGGCGTTGATCTCTTTCTGGTGCTCCATCACCTCGAACGGTGTGCGTAGCTTTTCGACCTCAAGCCATTGCACCAGCAGCGTTCGGAGCCGCCTCCGTTCCAGCTCGCGAAGCCGCTCGTCCCATGCGCCTTCCGTCGGAGGCGCGCACTTCTGAAATGCCTTTTCGACGGCGTCGGCGATCGCCGCATCGATCTCCGGCTGCCGAATCCCGCCGTTCAGATTGTGGGAATTTCGAACCTTGGCCCAGAACTCCTGCAGCGCCGTTTCCACCAGGTTGCCGCGCACGCGCCGGTTGAGCCCGAGTTCCGGCGATTCCAGTTTCTGCGCGCCAAGTCGAAGCTGCGCGAAGGCGCGGAAAGGGCAGTGCGCCTGGTACTTGAGCAGCTCGGTGCCGCGATGCGGAAGCGTCGCCGCATCCGCGGCCGGCGCCTGCTGATCATTGACCCACTCGAGTGCAGCTGTGGCTCGCTGCATCGCGATCACGTTCGCCGTTGGTGTGCCGCACAGTCTTTCGATTTCTCCGGCAGGGAACTGCTCGATCATTCGCGATGCGCGCAGGTCGCGATCTTTCTCGTGCTCGGCCCAGCTCAGCACCACCTCGTTCGCCGACGCGGTGAACCGCGCAATCGCCCGTTCCGCGGACGCATGCTGCTGCTCGGGCGTCAGATCGGGAACGCCGGCGGCGCGCTGGAGCGCGAGCGGCAGGTAGGGATTCGCCCTTGGGTGCCGCGGCCAGTCATCGGTCATGCCGCAGACCCACAGAGCGTCGAAGGCGAGGCCGGCTGCCTCGTCTTCGTCCATGATCTGCACCGGCGCACCGGTATTCTGCGGACGGAATGCCACCGTCATCATCCGTGACAATTCGTCGACCAGCTCCGCCGCGCTTCGGGTGGGCACGAACCCGTCCAGCGATGCGAACTCGGCAAGCATGTCCGCCCACTTTTCCCGCAGCTGGTATTCCGCGCTGTCGAGTTCGCGCGCGGGCCAGTTCGCCGCCTCCAATGTCTTATGGAAAAGTTCGGCGGCTTCGCTTGGCGTCAGCACAGCCCGGTCCGCCCGGCGAAGATCGCCCATCTTCCGGATTCGCCGTGCCAGTTTCGGCGGCACGACGATGCGCGTGCTCCCCGGAGATTCGATCAGCGACGCAGCCGAATACCGGGCGCGGCCGTACTTACGCAGAGTGGCGTCGAACATCGCCCGCTCGGCGCTCTCGGTCGTCTCGTCGAAGTACGGCGAGCGCAGGAGCATGCCCACATCGGCGATCGGCGCCTCGGCAAAAACGAACCGCAGTGCGACAAGCGCGTCGCGCACCAGCGCATATTCGTTGAGAGGCCGCCCGACTGCAATCTCGAAGACGCGGTCACGCGCGGGTGTGACCGACAGGAACTCCTCCGGATGCAGAACCGCGGCGAACGTCGCCTCGACGGAACTTTGCACCTCGCGCAAACGAGGCACCACGACGCCGATCCGCCGCGCCTCGTTGTCTCTCAGCAGCCGACGGGTCCAGCGTGCGGCCAGTTCAAACTCCGTGTCGGCACCTGGCGCGCGGAGGCTCTGCGTGCTGTCCAGGAAGAGCGGCGCGTCGATCCCAATCGTCTCGACGGTTACGCGGTGCTTCCGCAGCGTGGCGAGAAAGTCGCTGGTTTGCGGGCTGAGGACCTCGAATCCGTAGACGACCAGCCTCTTCGGCAGGGCGTCCTGAATCCCGCCGAGCGCGGCCATTAGGGCATCGGGCAGGTCCGCCGCGTCCACCCACTTACCCCGCCGGCACTCCTCTATATATAAGGAGGCCCAGGCCAGGAACGCTTCCGACTCGGCGCCGCGGAAAGCCTGCTTGTCCAGCCGGATCCGATAGGCGCGCGCCGTTCGCCAAGCATCTTGCGCGCTGCGAGCGCTGCCGTGCAGGCTCAAGATCGACCTGCGAGTCTGGCCAATCGCCTTGCGCCACAAGGCGTGCGCGCGCGCGTCGGAGAGCAAAGCCTGTTCGCCCGCCCCCATGATCAGCGCGTCGCTCCACAGCCGCTGCCAGAAGGCTTCGATCGGCAGGACATCCGGCGTGCGAACCGCCGGCTTTTCCACGCGAAGCCTCCGCAACGCTTCGGCCAGAATCGTTCGTGACGCGCGCGTCGTGGAGGTCACGACGGTCGCGCCGGCCAGTGCCGCCTCGACCGCGGCGGCGAAACGTGCGTGGAGTTCCGGGCCCATGGGGAATCTCTGATTCGTACTGCACTTCACTCTCGCACGCAAGCGCGAATCTCACCCTCAGGGATTTCGCTGAGGAAAAGCGTGAGCCTATAATCGCGCTATGGCCAGTTCGACACCCAAGCGGCTGATTGTCGGCATCACCGGCGCCACCGGCGTCATCTATGGTGTCCGCGCGCTCGAATTGCTGCGCCAGGCGGACGTGGAAACCCACGTCGTCATGAGCAGCTGGGCTGTGCGCACGATGCAGCATGAGACGTCGTACACGGCCGACGACATCAAGCGCCTCGCCAACTACTGGTACAACGCGAATGACATGGGCGCGGCGATCTCCAGCGGCTCATTCGTGACCGAAGGCATGCTGATCGTGCCGTGCTCGGTTCGCACTCTCGCCGCCATCGCCTCCGGAGTGGGAGAGCATCTTGTGCACCGCGCCGCCGATGTCATCCTGAAGGAGCAGCGCAAGCTGGTGCTGGCCGTGCGCGAAGCGCCGTTCAACCAGGTGCACCTGGAGAACATGCTCAAGCTGGCGCGCATGGGCGTGGTGATTTCCCCGCCCGTGCCCGCGTTTTACAGTCATCCGCGTTCGATCGAAGAACTCGTCGACCACACGGTCATGCGCCTGCTCGACCAGTTCGGGCTCCACGCCGACGTCGTGCCGCGCTGGGTTGGAAACATGAAGGCGGGACGTGTCGCTGCCACACCGCCCGATGCGCCCGCGAAGCCGGCTCCGAAGCCTCGCGATCCCGACGGCAAACGCAAGGCGCAGTAGCGATCTACTCCTCGCGCAGCAACACCAGCGGATCGATGGACAGCGCCCGCTGTGCCGGGATCCACGTTGCCAGCAGTCCCAGCAGCGCCATCGCCAGCACCACGCCGGTGAGCACCAGCGGATCCCGCGGACTCGCTTCGTACACGATCGCGGCCAGCACGCGGCTCGCGAGAATCCCCAGGAGTAATCCCGCCAGCGATCCCCACGCCAGCAGCTTGAGTGCTCGTCCCAGCGCCGCTTGCAGGAGTTCGCGCGGTTGTGCGCCGAGCGCGATCCGGATCCCCAGCTCTTTCATGCGTTTGCTGATCGAATACGCGGCCATGCCGAAAATTCCGGTAATCGCCAG
>Ga0157369_10006281_pt1 | contig 13796 bp, 12 predicted proteins | sample C25metaG_FD_113461 | JGI IMG/M metagenome (GOLD analysis project Ga0157369, IMG submission 113461) | Corn rhizosphere microbial communities from Kellogg Biological Station, Michigan, USA - C2-5 metaG | ecosystem: Host-associated > Plants > Roots > Rhizosphere > Soil | place: USA: Michigan...
CTCGCCGCCGCGCACCCGGGTGACGGCTGGGACGCGACCGAGAAGCGCCTCGTGGACGCGGGCGTCTTCGAGGGCTGAGCCGGCTTCATCAGAGGCCCGCGCCGGTTGCGGCGCGGGCCTCCGCGCGTCCGCGAGGGGCACCGTTCGAATGCGGCCGCGACGCCGCCGACCCGGGCGGTGAGATCAGCTGGGGTACCGTGGCGGGAGCCGAGGGGGTGAGCGATGGATACCGTCCAGCACTGGCTTTCCCTGCTGCCGGCCGTGTTGATCTACGTGATCGTCGGCGGCGTGGTCGGCGTGGAGAGCCTCGGCATCCCGCTGCCCGGCGAGATCGCGCTCGTGAGCGCGGCGCTGCTGACCGCCACCGGAGTCACGAACGTCTGGTGGGTCGCGATCGCGGCCAGCGCCGGAGCGATTATCGGAGACTCCATCGGGTACGCGATCGGGCGTCGGGGTGGACGCCCGCTGCTCGAGCGGCTCGGCCGGCGCTTCCCCGCCCATCTCGGCCCGCCCCAGTTGGCCAGGGCGGAGACCATCTTCCAGAAGTGGGGCGTATGGGCGATCTTCTTCGGCCGGTTCATCGCGCTGCTGCGCATCCTCGCCGGACCGCTGGCCGGGGCGCTGCGCGTGCCGTACCCGAGGTTCCTGATCGCCAACGCCGCCGGCGGCATCGTCTGGGCCGGCGGTACCACGTTCACGATCTACGCGGTCGGGCGGGCGGCGGAGAAGTGGCTGTCCGGCTTCTCCTGGGTGGCCCTGGTGCTGGCGGTCGTGGCCGGCATCTGCACCACCCTGTGGCTGCGTCAACGGACGCGCCGGGCGATGCGGATGGAACCGGACGAAGCAACGGGCAGTGGGGACACCGCCACCACATCCAGCCGTCGCTGAAGCAACCCGCTTTCCAGCCTATCCGGCCGATTGCCGGCCGCCATCGGACGGCCGATCGATTTCGCGCTGATCCAATGCCCGTACCCTCGCAGTGTCAGACACCGCGAGGGCGTCGGACACCGCGAGGAGCATCTTGACCCACAACCCCGAGGGCGCCGGCCACCTGGCCGAGGAGATCGCCATCGAGCAGCGGCACGTCGACCGGGTCTACGCCCGGCTTGAGGTGATCAAGAAGGAGGCCGCCGAGATCGAGGCCGCCGGGTACGGCATCGCCCGGGCCGGCAACTTCGCGGCGCTCGTGGAGCGCGACGCCATGGTGTACCACGCCGCGCGCCGCCGCCGGCTGCTCGACGCCGAACACGACGGCCTGGTCTTCGGGCGGTTGGACCTGCGCGCCGGCGAGGTGCGCTACATCGGCCGGATCGGCCTGCGCGACACCGACGCCAGCTCAATCGTGATCGACTGGCGGGCGCCGGCCGCCGCGCCCTTCTACCGGGCGACCCCGGTCGACCCGCAGGGCGTGGTACGCCGGCGGATGATCCAGTCCTCGGGCGAGCGCGTCACCGGCGTCGAGGACGACCTGCTCGACCCGGCCGCCGCCCCGGCGCAGATGCGGATCATCGGCGACGGCGCGCTGGTCGCCACGCTGGCGCGGGCCACCGGTACCGGGATGCGCGACATCGTGGCCACCATCCAGCGGGAGCAGGACGAGGCGATCCGCTCCCCCGCACTCGGCGTGACGATCGTGCGCGGCGGCCCCGGTACCGGCAAGACCGCCGTCGCCCTGCACCGGGTGGCGTACCTGCTGTACGCCGACCGGCAGCGGTTCGCGGGCGGCGGCGTGCTGGTACTCGGACCGTCCCCGGTGTTCGTCAACTACATCGCGCGGGTGCTCCCCTCGCTCGGCGAGGACGACGTGACGCTGCGCTCGCTCGGCTCGATGCTGCCCGGGATCGAGGCGAGCCGCCACGACCCGGACGCGGTGGCCGAGGTCAAGGGCTCGACCCGGATGGTCCGGCTGCTGGCCCGCGCGGCCCGGGACAACGCGCCCGGCGCCCCGGACGAGCTGCGCCTGCTGTACCGCGGCACCCTGCTGCGCCTGGACCGCCGCGAGCTGGAACGGCTGCGGGACACCGTGCTGAACGGCGGGGCCCGGCGCAACGCCGTACGCCCGAAGGCGGCCGGGCACCTGCTGGACGCGCTGTGGCGGCAGGCCGTCGAGGTGCTGGGCCAGGCGTCCACGCCGGCCCGGGAGGAGTTCGCCGCGGACGTCGCCGAGCGCCGCGAGTTCACCGGCTTCATGCGGGCCTGGTGGCCCCGGCTGCGCCCGCTGGACGTGCTGGGCTGGCTGGCCGACCCGCAGCTCGTGCGCCGGTACTCGGGTGGGCTGTTCAGCAACGCCGAGATCGGCCTGGTGACCGCGGCCTGGTCGCGGCTGGCGCAGGACGGGCCGTCGGTCGCGGACGTGGCGCTGCTGGACGAGTTGGAGGAGCTGCTCGGTACCCCGCCGGCGCCGGCCCGGCCGCGCACCGACCCGTACATGGTGAACGGGGTTCGGGAGGTCACCACGCACGCGGACCGGATCGCCGCGGGCCGCGCGGTCGCCGTGGAACGACCCGAGGACTACCGGGAATTCGCCCACATTGTCGTCGACGAATCGCAGGACGTGTCGCCGATGCAGTGGCGGATGATCGGGCGGCGCGGCGAGTACGCGAGCTGGACCGTGGTGGGCGACCCGGCGCAGTCGGCGTGGCACGGCGACCCGGCCGAGGTGCGCCGGGCCCGGGAGGCTGCGCTGGGCAGCCGCCGGCGCACCGAGTACGAGCTGACCACCAACTACCGGAACTCGGCCGAGATCTTCGAGGTGGCCGCGGCCGTGGTACGCAAGGCGGAGCCGGACATCGCGCTGCCCGTCGCGGTACGGCGCGGCGGAGCGCCGCCTGAGCACCTGCTCGTCGACCGCGCCGCGCTGGCCGGCACCGTACGCGAGGCGGCCGCCCGGCTGCTGGTCGATGTCGAGGGCACGGTCGGCGTGATCAGCACGCAGGCCGCCCGGGACGAGGTGGCCGGCTGGGTCGCCGGCCTGTCCGCGGACCGCCTGCAGGCCGTGGGCAGCCTGGAGAGCAAGGGCCTGGAGTTCGACGGGGTACTCGTGGTGCAGCCGTCCGCGATCGTCAAGGAGTCGCCGTCCGGCCTGCGTACCCTCTATGTCGCCCTGTCCCGGGCCACCCAGCGGCTGACCACGGTCGGTACCGACGAGTCCTGGCGCTGAGCGCTTACTCTGCGCTGGTCGCCGATCCCGCCGGCTGGCGGCGGCGGCCGCGCTCGGGCAGCCGGGCGGGCGAGCCGAACAGGCCCAGCAGCCCGGAGATGTAGAGGATCCGGTGCACGTACGTGGTGGGGTTGCTGACGACCAGCCGCACCCCGCTCGCGGCGGCGGCGTGGTAGCAGGCGACCAGGGTGCCGATCCCGACCGAGTCGATGAACGGTACCTGCGACATGTCCACCCTGATCAACGACGGCGGCTCGACGGCCAGTACCGCGCCAACCTCGTCGCGGAGTTGGTGGCAGTTGTCGGAGTCGATCTCCCCGATGGGGTCGACCTGGACCGTTCCGGAGCCGTCCGAGCGCATGGTGATCGACAACGTGGACATCGAACCTCCAAGGCCGTTGCGTGCGGTTGGGAGCCCGTTGGTCGCGCAGCGGCCCGCCCTTTCTACCACATTCGGGCGCGGTCGCCTACCAACCATTCGCGGGGTGTGACGTTGCGCTTGCACTGTGTCCATGCCACCGGAAGGACCGGCTCCAGGTCCGCTCCTTGCGTGGCGAGCCTGAATACCCAACCGGTGCACGACATATACCTCGGTGATCATCCTCACCCGAACTGAGAGACTTGTTAACAACTGCGATACAAGCCGGCGATGCGCCGATCATCGGATCTCTTGTACGGTGTTAGGCGCGGTTGGTACAGGGGTGTGGCCGATCGCGGGCGGGAAGTGACAAGAGCCCGCCCGGGTGTGAGCGCGTCTCACCGCCCGGGCGGGCCCGTTCCGTTTCCGGGCCCGTCGTTCCCGGGCCCGTCGTTCCCGGGCCCGTCGTTCCCGGGCCGCCAAACCGGGCTGCTAGGCCGATTCCTCGCGCATCGGGACCACCTCACCGGAGGCGGCCGAGCGTCGAGCCGCGTCGATGACCTCCATGGTGCGCAGCGCGTCGACCGGGTCGACCGGCATCGGCGTGCCCTCCCGCAGCGCCACGAAGACCGCCGGGTAGAAGCCGTCCCACCGCCCCCGCGACGGGTCGACCGCCTCCCGCTCCGCGCCGCGTACCAACCAGGCGGACTGAGGCTTCGCCTGCCCGGCGGGGAGGCCCGCGCGCAGGGCGTCCTCCTGGCCGTCCACGTCGTCGACGACGAACCCGGCGGCCGCGCCGAGTACCCGCAGCCGCGGCCCGGATGCCGCCGCGACCGCGCTGCACCACAGGTGCGAGCGGGTACCGCCGGCATGCTCCAGGGCCACGAACACGTCGTCGTCGGGCGGAACGTCATCGCCCTCGGCGGCCGCGCCGCGCGCGCCGGCCGACCGCCGGTGGTCGACCTCCGCGTAGACCGAGCGTGGCGGCCCGAACAGCATCAGCGCCTGGTCGACGAGGTGAGAACCCAGGTCGGCGAGGACCCCGCCGCCCTGGGCCGCGCCGAGCCGGTCGCGCCACCGGCCCGGGTCGGCCAGCGGGCGCCACCGCTCCAGCCGCGACTCGTACCGCAGCACCGGGCCGAGCCGCTCCTCGCCGAGCAGCCGGCGCAGCGTCAACTGGTCGCCGTCCCAGCGCCGGTTCTGGAACACGGTCAGCGGGGTGTCGCCGGCCGCGTCCAGGATCTGCCGGGCCTGCGCGGCACTGGGTGCGAACGGCTTGTCGACCACCGTCGCGATCCGGGCCTTGAGACAGGCCAGGGCGGAGTCCGGGTGGTCCGGCGTAGCGGTGGCCACCACCGCCAGGTCCAGCGCGGTATCGGCGAGCATCGCCTCGACCGTGTCGAAGCACGCCGCGCGCGGGAAGTCCGACCGCGCCTGCGCCGCGCGCCCGGGATCCCGCGTCACCACCGCGACCACGTCGGCGTCGTTGCTGGCGGCCAGCAGCCGGCCGTGGAACACCCGACCGGCCAGCCCGTACCCGATGATCCCTACCCGCATGTGCTCATCCTGTCACGGTGCGCTCTGCCGCACGGTGCGGCCGCGATGGGCGCCCAACTAGCCGCACTGTTCCTCCGGTTGGCGCGGTAGGCTGCTCGACGCGTGCGCCGTCCGGCGTGCGTGTCGGAGGGGACGAGCGATGCGGCGGACGCGGCGGCTCAGGCAGCGGTTGCGGCTAGCGGTGACGGTCCTGGCGACGATGGCCGCACTGGGCACGGTCACTGCGGTACCGGCGACGGCGGCACCCACCCCGAGCCCGTCGGGCGCGGCGGCCAACCCCGACGGCGCCGATCCGGACGGCGCGGGCGGCGGTTCCCTGCAGGACCAGCTGACCGCGGCCACGCAGGCCTACGTGGACGCGCAGGGCCGGCTGGACCAGGCGCAGAAGCGGCAGGCGGACCTGACCGCCAAGCTGGCCGCGGGCGAGCAAAGGATGGCCGAGCTGACCGCCTCGGCGGGGGTCATCGCGAACCGGACCTACCGGACCGGACCCAGCTCCACCCTGCTGACGGTCTTCGACAGCGTGTCGCCCGACGAGTTCCTCGAACGCGCGCAGACCCTGCAGCAGCTGACGGAGTACGACAGCCGGCAGCTCGCCGAGCTGAAGGCGCTCAAGGAGACCGCGACCACCCAGCGCGCCCAGCTCGACCAGGAGATCGCGCAGGCCAAGGTTCAGGCCGCCGAGCTGGCCCGGCGCAAGGCGCAGATCCAGCAGGCCGTCGAGGTGACCAGCGGCGGGCCGACCACCGGCGTGGTGATCCCGGCGCCCAGCGCCGAGCCGGCGCCGCGCAACCCGGACGGGAGCTTCCCGAACGAGAAGTGCAACCAGGACGACCCCACCACCACCGGCTGCCTCACCCCGCGCACCCTGCACGCGTTGCAGCAGGCCAGGCTGTCCGGCTTCACCCACTACACCGCCTGCTTCCGCCAGGCCACCTGGGGCGAGCACCCGTTGGGTCGGGCGTGTGACTTCGCCGCCGACCCGAACGGCTTCGGGGGCATCGCCACCGGCGCGTCCCGCGACTACGGCAACCGATTAGCCGGGTACTTCATCGCCAACGCCGACCGGCTCGGCGTGCTGTACGTCATCTGGTACCACCAGGTGTGGACGCCGGGCGTCGGCTGGCACTACTACAAGGGTGACGGCACCCCGTCCGGGGACCACATGAACCACGTCCACCTGTCCGAGCGTTGACGCCGGGCACCGTCTGGGTAGTGGCCGGGCCGCCCGGCGCGGGCAAGTCCACCGTCGCCGCCGCGCTCGCCGCGATGCTCCGGCCGGTGCCGGCGGTACTGGACAAGGACACCATGTACGGCGACTTCGTCGCGGCCACGCTGCGCGCGAGCGGGCGACCGGTCGGCGAGCGCGAGGGCGACTGGTACGACGCGCACATCAAGGTGCACGAGTACGCGGGGATGACGGCCACGGCGCGGCAGGTTCGCGGGTACGGCTGCCCGGTGCTGCTGGACGGGCCGTTCACCGGGCAGATCCACGCAATCGACCGGTGGCGGGACTGGGTCGCCGAGCTGGGCGGTGAACCCGTGCGGCTGGTGTGGGTACGCACCGACGCGCCGACGCTGCGCCACCGGCTGGCCGGCCGGGGTCTGGCCCGCGACGGGCAGAAGCTGGACCGGTTCGCCGAGTTCCTCATGGCGACCCGGGCCGGAACGCCGCCGCCGGTACCGCACCTCGAGGTGGACAACCGGCTCGGCGCACCGGTACCCGTAGAAGAGCAGCTGTCCCGCCTGCTCTAGCTGTCGGCTACCACGTCGGCCAGGACCACGGTCACGTTGTCCGGGCCGCCCGCGCCCAGCGCGAGCTTGACGAGTTCGGCCGCGCAGTCGTCCAGTTCGAGGTGGTCGCGCAGCACCTGAGCGATCTGCTCGTCGGTGACTACATCGGACAGACCGTCGCTGCACAGCAGCAGCCGGTCCCCCGGGTCCGGGCGCAGCACGGTGTAGGTGGGCTGCGCGGGCCGCGCCTGCAGCACCTGGCTGACCAGCGAGCGCTGCGGGTGCACCCGGGCCTGCTCGGCGGTGATGGCGCCGGTGTCGACCAGCATCTGCACGTAGCTGTCGTCGCGGGTCAGCTGGGTCAGCTCGCCGGACCGGAGCAGGTAGCCCCGCGAGTCTCCAATGTGGACCATCGCGAAGCGGTCGTCCACGAGCCACATGGCGGTCAGCGTGGTGCCCATGCCGGTGAACGACGGGTCCTGCGCGACCAGTTCGGCGATCCGGCCGCTGGCCGCGTCGACCACTCCGCGCAGGGCGGTCAGCACGTCCCCCTCCGGCGCCCGCTCACTGTCCAATGAGGACATCGTGGCGATCGCCGCGGCGCTGGCCATCTCGCCCGCCGGCAGACCGCCCACACCGTCGGCCACCGCGATCAGCCGCGGGCTGGCGTAGGCCTCGTCCTCATTGGTCTCACGGCGGAGGCCGAGGTCGGTGCGGGTCACCGCGCGCAGGTGCAGGCTCATGTGTACAGCTTGCCAAATGATCCTGGGCGCCGTCTGTACCCGGCCCTACGGGAATCTGGCCTGCGATCAGGCCAGCGCCTGCCACCAGCCGTCGACCGCGGGCGGCTCGTCGACGTCCACCCGCTGGCCGGGTCGCGGTACGGCCAGGGTCACGCCCCGCGCCTTGGCCTCCCGCCAGATCCGGTCCACCGGTTCGGACCAGGGGTGGAAGGCGAGCACGAAGGTGGCCCAGTGCACCGGTACGAGCAACCGGGCGCGAAGGTCGATATGGGCGTTGACGGCCTCCTCGGGCGTCATGTGGATATCCGGCCATCGCACGTCGTACGCGCCGATCTGCACCAGGGCGGCGTCGAACGGCCCGTGTGCCCGGCCGATCTCCGCGTAGCCGTCGAAATAGCCCGAGTCACCGGTGTAGAAGACGCGCCGGTCGGCGGTCGCGAGTACCCAGGAACTCCACAGGGTGCGGTCGCGGGCCAGGGTACGGCCGGAGAAATGCTGAGCCGCGGTGCAGGTCAGGCGCAGGCCGTCGAGGTCCACCGACTCGTCCCAGTCCAGCTCGACGATCCGGCCCGCCGGTACGCCCCAGCGGTCCAGGTGCGCGCCGACCCCGAGCGGTACCACGAAGGGCGCGTCCTGCCCGGCCGTCAACGCCTTGACCGTGCGGTAGTCGAGGTGGTCGTAGTGGTCGTGGGAGATGACGACCGCGTCCAGCGCGGGCAGCCGGTCGAGGGCGACCGGTACCGGATGGAGCCGGGTCGGGCCGACCGCCTGCGACGGCGAGCAACGCCGGCTCCACACCGGGTCCAGGAGCACCCGACGCCCCTGCGCCTCCACGAGCACGGACGCGTGCCCGTACCAGGTCAGGTGCAGCCCGTCGGCGGAGGCCTCGCCGTCCCCGGTCGCCAGCGGGACCGGGCCGGTGGGCTTGCGTTTCGGGTCGCCACGCAGCAGTTCGCGCAGCATGCTCCGGCTGGTCGACGGGTCCGGGCGCAGGCCGCGGGTGGGCGCCTGGTTGTGGAAGGTGCCGTCGCGGTACTGCGGCGAGCGGAGTACCCGTTCGGCGCGCTCGCCGGCCGGCTGTGCGCCGAACGCGGCCGGGCCGAGGGTGGGGCGGTGTGTCCGGGGGGCCATCGGACAAGACTGCCACGGCCGCGCACCGGGCCGCCGTCACCGGGCCAGGCGTCACCGGGCCAGCCGTCACTGGGCCAGGCATCACTGGGCCAGGCGCACGTAGCCCGTCCGGCCCACGGCCTCGATGTCCCAGTGCTGGCCGAAGGCGACCAGGTTGTGGATGAAGACCCGATTGATCCCCTCCGGCAGGTCCGGGTCCAGCCGCAGCGCGCCGTCGACGGCGTCCATGCCGAGCAACGACCGCCCGATCAGCAGCGGCGCGCCGCTGGCCCACGCCTGCGGGCTGCACGCCGTCGGGTACGGGATCGGGAAGCTCGCGTAGGAACGCGGATACCCGCTGATCGCCTCGGGCGGCTGGTAGTTGAAGGACTGCGCGGCCTCCAGGATGCCCACCGCGATCCGCTTGGCCTCCTCGCGGTACCCGTAGCGCGTCAGTCCCGAGACGATGATCGAGTTGTCGTGCGGCCAGACCGTTCCGGTGTGGTACCCGATCGGGTTGTACCCGGCGTCCATTGTGGACAGTGTGCGCACTCCCCAGCCGGAGAACAGCTCGTCGGACATGAGCCGGTCCACCACGGGGCGCGCACGGTCCGCCGGTACGATCCCGGACCACAGCAGGTGGCCGATGTTGGAGGTGAGCGAGTCGATGACGCGCTTGTCGCCGTCCAGCCCGAGGGCGTAGAAGCCGCCCCGCTCCTCGATCCAGAAGTCCCGGTTGAAGCTCTCCCGCAGGGCGGCCGCCTGCTCGCGCAGCCGCGTCGCGTGCTCCTGCGCCGCCCAGGGGCCGGAACACAGCTCCGCCATGCGCAGCTTCGCGTCGTACACGTAGCCCTGCGTCTCGCAGGTCGCGATCGGCAGCGGCGGGATCAGCCCGTCGGCGGTCTGCACGCCGTCCCAGGAGTCGCGCCAGCACTGGTTGCCCAGTCCCTGCGGGGAGCGCGTCTGGTACTCGACGTACCCGTCGCCGTCCCGGTCGCCGTACTCGTCGATCCAGTTCAGGGCGGCGAACGCCGCGGGTCGCAGCGACTCGATCGCGGCCTCGTCGCGGGTCCACCGCCAGTACTCCGACAGCAGGATCAGCCACAGCGGGGTCGAGTCGGCGCTGCCGTAGTACGGGTTGTGCGGCTTCTGGCCGCTACGGGTCAGCTCGCCGCTGCGCACCTCGTGCAGCATCCGGCCCGGCTCCTCGTCCCGGAAGTCGTCGCGTTGGCGGCCCTGCAGCTCCGCCATGCTGCGCAGGGCGCCGTACGCGAGGCCCTGCCCGAAGCCGATCGTCTGGTACGCGGTGATGAGCGTGTCCCGGCCGAACAGGGTCAGGAACCAGGGCAGGCCGGCCGCCGGCAACCAGATGCTCTCCTCGGCCGCCTTCACCTGGATGCGCAGCGCCGACAGGTCCGCGGCCGAGCGGCGGAACACCTCGGTGAGCACTGGAGAGTCGCTTTCCACCGTCGGCAGCTGCGAGCGCCACACGTTGAGCGGGTCGGACTCGGGCGGGCGTACCTCGTCGCCGAACGTGCGGTGCGGCGGCGACGCGGCGCGCACGGACCGCCGCAGCGGCACGTCCAGCTGGCAGTGCCAGGCCCGCCCCGGCGAGAGGGTCAGCTCCCAGACGAAGTCGTCGCCGTCCACGAGGGTCGCCGCGGGGAACGCCCGGACCTCGGTACAGGCATCGAACTCGCCCTTGCGGTAGCCGAATTTCAGGCAGGTACCGCGCGGGTCGTGGTCGCGGGTGATCTCCGCGGACCGGTCGCGGGTCCGATCCTTGATCTCGAACAGGTCGGCGAAGTCGTTGCCGATCGCCAGCCGCAGCTCGACCTCGACGGCGTCGTGCCCGAAGGACTGCACCTCGATCCGCTCGCGCAGCCCGTCGCCGAGCAACCTCAGCCGCCGTACCCCGATGCTGTTGGCCCGCAGGTCCGGCAGCGTCGGGTTGGTGAGGAAGAACGCGGCCCAGTAGGGCTCGACCAGACCGGACTGCAGGGTCAGCAGCTTGGCCCCGTTGACGAGCAGGATCCACTTGCTCAGCAGCCGGGTGTCCTCGCTCACCAGGCCACCGATCGAGCCGGGCGGCACGTCCCCGGAGCAGTCGGAGTACATGAAGGTGCGGCCCTCGGTGACCGCGACCGCGCCCACCCCGAGCTCCGGCGGCAGGTTGCGGCTCTCGCTGCTGGGGCTGCTCTCGTCCACCGTGACGCCCGGCATGGGGTCGGCCGGCGTGGCCCGGCGTACCCGCGTCTGATGCCTTGTCATCGGCGACATCGTGGAGGCCGGCGGGGTGAGTCGGCCTCACCCTTTCCGGGCGACTCGCGGCCGTCGTTTGGCCGTCCCGCGCTGGGGTACCGGCCATCCGCGACCGGTCCTGGAGCCGGCAACGACACGAGGAGGCCACCATGCGGGCCAAGGAGACGGACTTCGGCGGGCGGCGGGCGCTGGTCGTGGTGTGCACGAAGGGCGAAGAGGCGTTCGAGACGGTGGCGACCACGGTACGCGAGCGGGAGATCCGGGCCGCGCAGGTGACGGCGGTGGGCGGGTTCGCCAGCGCGGAGCTCGGCTACTTCGACGGCGATACCCAGGACTACCTGCGCATCCCCGTCGAGGAGCAGGTCGAGGTGCTGTCCCTCATGGGCGACGTGGCGCAGGACTCGGGCGAGACCGCGCTGCACCTGCACGCGGTGCTGGGCCGGCGGGACGGTTCGACGGTCGGCGGCCACCTGCTGCGCGGCGAGGTGTGGCCGACGCTGGAGGTCATCGTCACCGAGGTGGCGCCCGAGCTGGCCAAGCGGTACGACCCGCAGACCGGCCTGGCGCTGATCAGTCCCTAGCCGGCGACGCTTGCGGAGCGGCTACAGTCAGCGTTCGCCAGCGGTCACCACCACAGTTCCATCGAGCGCTCGAAGATGCGGGCGAGGTCGTCCTCGGTGGCCTCGCGCGGGGCGACCGCGAGCAGCCGCTGCTGTTTGAGCGCGCCGGCCACCAGGTCCCCGGTGTCCGCGCTCGTGTAACCGATCGCGGACAGGCCGTTCGGCAGGCCGATGTCGCGCATGAGCGCGGTCACCGCGTGCGGCAGCCGCTCGGCCGGATCGTCCACCGTGGACTGTCCACTCTGGAGCATGTCGGCGGCGGCGAGGTGCCGGCCCGGATCGGCCGGGAAGGTGAACCGGAACGCCTCGGGCGCGGTGAGCGCGACCGCCATCCCGTGCGGTACCAGCGGCTCCCCGTCCGGGTACCCGGCGGGATGGAAGTCGCGCACCAACCCGGCGATCGGGTAGGCGCCGGCATGCGGCAGATGCACCCCCGCGTTGCCGAAGCCCATGCCGGCGAAGGTGGCCGCCATCGCGAGGTCGGTACGGGCGGCGAGGTCGGTACCGTCGCGGACCGCCGCGCGCAGCGAGCCGGCAAGCAGCCGCAGCGCGCGCTCCGCCCACATGTCCGCGACCGGGTTGGCGCCGCAGTACGGCACCCGCTGCTGCGGCAGCTTGCGCTCGAACGTCGTGTACGGTCGGGCGGTCCAGCTCTCCAGGGCGTGGCAGAGGATGTCCAGCCCGGTCGCGGCGGTGACCTCGGGCGGCTGGGTCAGGGTCAGCAGCGGGTCGACGACGGCGAGCGTGGGCCGCAGCCGGGCGTGGCTGATGCCGGTCTTCACCTTGAGCGCCAACACGTCCAGCACGCAGACGGTGGTGCTCTCCGCGCCGGTACCGGTGGTGGTGGGCACCGCGACCAGCGGGCGCAACGGTTCGGCCGGCGCGCGCCCGGCGCCGACCGGCGGGTTGAGGTAGTCCATCAGGTCGCCGGGGTTGGTGGTCAACAGGTTCACCGCCTTCGCGGTGTCGATGCTGGAGCCGCCGCCCACCGCGACGAACGCGTCCCACGGCCCGCCCGCGCGCGCCGCCTCGACCGCGTACCGCATCGACTCGTCGGTCGGCTCGACGCGTACCCGGTCGAAGACCGCGACCTCGATGCCGTACCCGCGGATGCCCTCGGCGATGCGGTCCGGCGCGCCGGTCGCGGCGACCCCGGCGTCGGTGACGAGCAGCACCCGGCGCGCGCCGAGCCCGGACAGGTCGAAGCCGATCTCGTCGGACGCGCCCGCGCCGAACTTCAACGCCGGCGCGCCATAGGTGAACACGGTCTCAGTCATCGGCACTCTCCAACCGGGCGAGGGCGGCGCGGATCCGGTCGGGTACCGGTACCGGACGCCGGGTCTGTCGGTCGACGTAGACGTGCACGAACCGGCCGACCGCCGCCGGCTCCACGCGACCGTCGCTGAACAGCGCCAGCCGGTACACGACGCTGCTGTTGCCCAGCCGCTCCAGCCCGAGGCCGGCCGTGACGACCTCGGGGAACCGCAGTTCGGCGAGGTACCGGCACTGGGTCTCGACAACCAGGCCGATCGCGGGCAGCGCGCGGATGTCGGTACCGCTGGCCTCGATGAGCCAGCCGTTCACCGCGGTGTCGAACATTTGGTAGTGCACGACGTTGTTGACGTGGCCGTAGGTGTCGTCGTCGGACCACCGGGTCGGCATCGCGCGCAGCACCGGAAAGTGCTCCCGGCGAACGGCTTTGGGATTGTCCACAGTGGTCACTGCCCGGTCCCGTCCGCCGCGGCCGGCGCCGGGCCAGCGGTGCCGGCGTCCCGCCCGCGGATCAGCGCCTCGACGCCGTCGAGCATCCGGTCGAGGCCGAAGACGAACTCCCCGTCGATGTCGTCGTCCTCGTCGTCCAGCACGCCCGTGGCGACCACCTTGTGCACCTCCGGGAACCGCCCGGGGTCGATGAGCTCCGCCAGCATCCGCCCGTACCCGATGGTCGGGTCGGCGTCGGTGTTGCCGGCGGCCAGCGCGGCCGCGCCGATGTCCGCGGTGAGCGTCGCCCAGCTGCGCACATACCCGCTCAGCATCAGGATGACGGACATCTTCTCCTGTGCGCCCAGGCTGGTGCCGCGCAGCGCGAGCAGCCCGTCCTCCAGCCACACGATCTGGTTCGGGGTCAACGGCGGCGCGCTGATCGGGACCCGCACGATCCACGGGTGGCGGCGCAGCGCGTGCAGGTACCCCCGGGCCCAGCGGTTCAGCCCGGCCCGCCAGTCCTCGCCCGGTTCGGCCGGCGGCGGCAC